>Ga0306921_10007142_pt1 | contig 11692 bp, 9 predicted proteins | sample sta12Cox44000080_FD_203760 | JGI IMG/M metagenome (GOLD analysis project Ga0306921, IMG submission 203760) | Lab enrichment of tropical soil microbial communities from Luquillo Experimental Forest, Puerto Rico - statoxic.12C.oxic.44.000.080 (v2)... | ecosystem: Environmental > Terrestrial > Soil... | reverse complement strand
GTGGGAAGCGTATCACTGGTATGCCGGCAACTTCATCAAGTACGGCGGTCCGCTGACGGCGAAAGATCTGCCGGTGGATGGCCACGAATTAATCGCCCTCTGTGCGCCGCGTCCCGTGTTCATTGGCGCCGGGTCCACCGCCGGCGGTCCGGCGGGTGATGGATTTGCCGATCCGCGGGGCATGTTCATGGCCGCGGTCGATGCCGGACCGGTGTACCGGCTGCTGGGCAAAAAGGATTTGGGCACGGATGTGTTTCCTCCGTCCGAGACCGCGTTGATTGATGGTGATATTGCCTTCCGGGAACATAGTGGCGGGCACACAGATGTTCCAATCTGGCCGGCCTTTCTCGAGTTCGCCGGACACCATATCAAAGGGCCGGGACTCAAAATGACAACGGTCGATGTTCGGCCATGACCACCGGAGCTGAATGTTTTGTTGGAGAAGGCCAGGCAAATTTCCTTTTCTTCAAGCGTTTTCCGGTTATTCTAACTCACTCGGATTCCCTTGACGGACAGGGCAGGGGACTAAGATTAAGATTTAAAAACGGGATGGACGCAGCGCACATCAGAAATTTCAGCATCATTGCCCATATTGATCATGGGAAGACGACGCTTTCGGACCGGCTGTTGCATCGGACCGGCACGATTTCCGAACGGGAGATGGAAGACCAGCTGCTCGATGCGATGGATTTGGAGCGGGAACGCGGCATAACCATCAAAGCGCACCCGGTCACGATGCTTTACCAGGCAAAAAACGGCGAGACCTACGAGCTGAACCTGATTGATACGCCGGGCCATGTGGATTTCGCCTACGAAGTGTCGCGCAGCCTCAGCGCGTGTGAAGGGGCGCTGCTGATTGTGGATGCAGCCCAGGGCGTCGAGGCCCAGACCGTGGCGAACATGCACCTGGCCTCCAGCCACAATCTCGAAATTGTTCCCATTATCAACAAGATTGATCTGCCGCACGCAAATGTCGCCCAGACCCGGCAGCAGCTGGAAGACATTCTGGCCATTGATTCGGTGACGGCGATTCCAGCCAGCGCAAAGCAGGGCATCGGCATTGACGAAATACTCGAAGCGATTATCGAACGGGTCCCGCCGCCCAAGCCAACCGGCGCAGCAAGCCTCCAGGCCCTCGCGTTTGATTCCTATTTCGACACCTATAAGGGCGTGGTGACACACGTACGCGTCTTTAACGGCGAAGTGAAGCCGGGCATGCAAATCAAATTGTTGCATTCCGGCAAGAGTTACGAGGTCAAGGAAGTCGGCAGTTTCAATCCCAAACCGTTCGTGCGGGAAAAGCTCGAGACCGGGGAAACCGGCTATATCACGGCAAACATCAAGGCGCCCAGTGATGTGAAAATGGGCGACACGATCACCGACGCGCGGAACCCGTCACCGTCGTTGCCGGGCTTCAAGGAAATCCACCCGATGGTGTTCAGCGGCATTTACCCGATCAACACCGCCGACTATGAGCACCTCAAGGTGGCAATGGCGAAGTTGAAGCTGAACGACTCGGCGTTTGTGTATCAAGCCGAGACCAGCGTGGCGCTCGGGTTTGGATTTCGTTGTGGGTTCCTTGGGCTGCTGCACATGGAAATCGTCCAGGAACGGCTGCGACGCGAATACAACATGGACATCATCGCGACCTATCCCAGCGTGGTTTACCATGTCGCGCTCACGGACGGCACGCACAAGGAAGTGGACAACCCGGCATTCCTGCCGGAGGTGACCTACATCGAAAAAATCGAGGAGCCGATGGTCAAGGCGTTCGTTATCTGTCCGAACGAAAACATCGGAGACATGATGGCGTTGATTTCCGAAAAGCGCGGTTCCCTGGACCACACTGAAACGCTCGACGCCAAACGCGTGATGCTGACGGCCCTGATTCCGCTGAACGAAATTCTGATTGATTTCCATGACCGCATCAAAAGCATGACGCGTGGTTACGGCTCGATGGATTACGAACCGTCCGGTTATCTGGAAAGCGACATGGTGAAGCTGGACATGTTGGTGAATGGCGAACCGATGGACGCGTTTTCTTGCATTGTCCATCGCAGCAAGGCGGAGGGCAGGGGACGCACGCTGGCCGAAAAGCTCAAGCAGGTCATCCCACGCCAGCAGTTCCAGGTGAAAATCCAGGCGGCCATCGGCGGCAAAATCATCGCGTCGGAACACGTCAGCGCATTTCGCAAGGACGTGACGGCGAAATGTTATGGCGGCGACATCACGCGCAAACGGAAGCTGCTGGAAAAGCAAAAGGAGGGTAAAAAGCGGATGAAATCCATTGGGAACGTCAACATCCCGCAGGAGGCATTTATTGAAGTTTTAAAGGCGTAGGAAGTGGGGAATGGCGAACTTCGATTTACGAATGAACCTTAAACGGGAACTTTTGTCTTTAACTCGGTATTCAAAATTCGATACTCAAAACCAACATGATTCGCTGGCTATCTTCCAAAACGGTTCGTGAGGCGGTCGCGCTGCGCAAACACGTAAACCGCTGGTATTGCGCGCAACGCGACCAGCTTTCACCGCAGGCCATTGGCGCCGTAAAACTGGCAACGGATGAGTTGCAAGCTGCGCTCGATGAGGCGAAGCTCAATGCAGGTCGGGTCCGGATCAAAATGGAGGAGCTGGAGTTCGCTGCCACCAAGTGGTTGAAGCCCTATCCCAATGCCGCCTGGCGCGAGAACGTCGAAGTCCTGCTGGTGGCGATTGCCGTGGCGATGGCCATCCGCACGTTCTTCCTGCAACCATTTAAGATTCCCACCGGGTCGATGCAGCCCACGCTTTATGGCGTCACCTCCGAACCGGATTTCACCCCGGTAATCATTGAGGCCAAAAGTTTTGATGCCAACTCAACTTTTTTGGACGACAAAACCAGGGCAGACCTCCAGGCCGGGATTCAAAACGACTTTAAATCGCAATTGAAACTACAGAACGACATCCAAATCCCGCCGCTCCTGGAACGGATCCGCGGCTGGTTTCATGGTGTTTCCTACGTCCATTTTGTCGCCCCGACCGACGGGTCGGTGGGACAAATCGAGAAGCCCTGGCCGCCAACTTTTTTTTCTCTCTATCAGCGGATTAATTTTGCCGGGACCTGGTACACGATTTGGCTTCCGCCGGATTACGGTGAAGAAGACCTGAGCAGTCGGGCTGACCTGGCATCGGGAAGGGTCTTTCACAAAGGTGAAGACGTGATAAAACTCCGGGTCCATGCGGGGGACCATTTGTTCGTGGACCGGCTGACGTATAATTTTCGTCCGCCAAAGCGCGGTGAGATTGTGGTGTTTGACACGCATGGCATCACGAACCTGCGGCCTGACCAGCAGGACACTTTTTATATCAAACGCCTGGTTGGCTTGGGCGGTGAAACCCTGTCCCTTAAGGAGGATTATCAAGTTGAAGGCATACCCATGTCCGGGACCCAGCCGGTGGGACATTTGGTGGTGGATAGCCAGCCTTTGTCCGCGGCGACCCCACACTTCGCCAATTTGTACAGCTTTGCCGATGTCAAACCCGGCCAAAAGGTGTTGACCTACCAACCGAATCACTATTTTGGACACGGCATGTTGCAGGCACTGGCCCCGGGCGAAAGTGTTCAGGTGGAGACGAATCACGTGTTTGTCATGGGTGACAACACCTTCAACAGCTACGACTCGCGTTACTGGGGTGACTTTTCCAGCGACCACGTCATCGGCAAATCCTTCTTCGTCTATTGGCCCATTACCCAACGGTTTGGTTGGGGCAACCAGTAGTCGGTTCAAGGTTCCTGGTCTAAAATTCAAGGTTGAAACTCAACGTGCGATCTCGCACTTTGAGCTTTGAATGATGAATCCGGAACAAGTCCTGATCACCGGCGCTTCGTCAGGCATCGGTCTGGAGCTGGCCAAATGTTTTGCGGCCGAAGGCTCCCGCCTGGTGCTGACGGCGCGCAATACCGTTGCGCTGCAAACCCTGGCCGATGAATTGCGGAGTGCGCACCACACAGAGTCGATTATCATCACCGCCGACCTGTCTTCGTCCGGGGCGCCGAAGAACATCTTCACGGAGTTGCAGGGCAGGGGAATTGCCGTGGACGTTCTGGTGAACAACGCCGGTTTCGGCGCCTGGGGATTGTTCGCCGATGTGCCGCTTCAAGGACAACTCGAAATGCTCCAGGTCAACATCAACGCCCTGATCGAACTCTCAGGATTGTTTCTTCCTGGCATGTTGCAACGCCGGCGCGGCGGGATCATGAATGTTGCTTCCGTGGCGGGATTTCTGCCAGGCCCAGGTATGGCCGTATACTACGCAACCAAGGCGTGCGTCCTTTCCTTCACCGAAGCACTGGCCGAGGAGCTCCGCGGGACCAATGTAACGGTTACCGCCTTGTGCCCGGGTCCCACCGCCACAAATTTTGGGCGGGTCGCCAAGGCGGACAAGGCACGTATGATTCGCCAGGCCCGAACGTCTGCCGAAGAGGTGGCCCGTTGTGGCCTCAATGCATTCCGAAAACGGCGAACGGTAGTAGTGAGCGGATGGCAAAACCGGTTTCTCACCCTGCTCATCCGTTTGTTTCCGCGATCGGCGGTGAGGAAGTTAGCCGGCAAATTCAACGGGCTCTAAGGGATAAGTAGTGCTCTGGCAGGTATAAACCTGGCAAAGAATTAGCTTGAGGACCACTTCGCCGATAACACCGAACCAGACATATGCTTATGTTCAGTTCAACAACTCTTACGATAGCGATAGCGCTGGTTATCGCCTTCTGTCTTGTCGCCTTTGGAATCACGCGATTGGTGAAGCTCTTTCATGAGGAATTTCGACGAGACAGCAGTTTTAAAGATGACTCATATCGGTTGGACACTGCGGATAAAAAGCAGTGAAGTAAGACCAAAATCCCATCGCCAGGGAGGGGGGTCGGGTTGCCGCACTCAATAAAACCCGGATTTTAGGTCATCCAGTGCGGCAATAATAGATGCACAATGTTTGTTATATTTAATTCATTTACATCTCTAGTTGACTTATTCTTGGACATAGTGTCTAATAATCTACGATGAGATTCAAATTGGCCATGTGTGCGCTGGCCGCGTTGGGGGTGGTTGTAACCGCTTCTGGAATGACACGGTGGGAAGCGCTTTCCATGCTCGAGACCGGTGACAACGATTGTGTGGTGGGTCGCTGCGGTGAGATCTCCCGGTATCAGATCCGGGCCGAGCTTTGGCCCGGTGGCAATCCGCAAAACGCCAAAGCCGCGCTGACGGTTGCCCGCAATATCATGCAGGAACGCGCGCAAGAGTTCCAAAAGACTCACGGCCGATCACCCAACGATTTTGAATTTTATGTTTTATGGAACGCGCCCGCCCAGGTGGACCACCCGGTCTCCTGTGTGGTTGAGCGTGCCCGGCGGTTTGTAAACCTGGTTCAGCGCGATGGGCACCCGGTTCAGGCGTCCACTCTTCTCAGGAAAACGGCCAAGCCTTCCTGAATCCCTGCGCCAGCTCATAGGCCTTCAAATATTCCCGTACCGCCTGTTCCCAGGAAAAAACCGTTTTCATTGCGTTGCGCCGATATTGACGCAGCAAATCCGGTTGTTGATATAGCGCCAGCGCCTTTCGAATGGCCTTGGCCAGCGCGCGCGCCGAATATTCGTGGAATTTAATCCCGCAGACCCGCTTCGAATCTTCCGTAAAATCAATCACGCTGTCGTCGAGCCCGCCGGTGGCGCGCACGATGGGAACCGCTCCGTAGCGAAGACTGTACATCTGGTTCAACCCACTCGGCTCGTAACGCGAGGGCATCACATAGAAGTCGCAGGCGGCCTCGATGCGATGCGCCAGAACCTCGTTATAATCCACCCGGACGGCGGCCCGGGACGGAAAGCGCCGGGCCAATTCAGCATAACCCCGCTCGTAGTCGGGTGCGCCGCTGCCCAGCAAAACGAACTGCATGTCCGTATTCAACATTTCCTCCAATGCACCCAGTTGGATGTCCACGCCTTTCTGGTCCGCGAGTCGTGAAATGGTGCCGAACAACGGGATGTTGCCGTTTTGCGGCAGGCCAATCTCCTGTTGCAGGGCGAGTTTGCAGGCGGCTTTTCCCGCCAGGCGTACTCCCGAATACGGCTGCGCAAGAAAGGGATCATGCGCAGGATCCCATTCGTCGTAATCCACACCGTTAAGAATTCCCAGGAGCTGCTTCTGGCGCCGGCGTAAAAGGCCGTCCAGACCGTAACCGAACTCTTCGGTGGTGATTTCGCGCGCGTAGCGCGGGCTGACCGTGGTAATGATGTCGGAATATACGATACCACCTTTCAGACAATTCAAATGGCCGTGGTATTCCAGGCCGTCGATGGTGAAAAAGTTCGGCGGCAGATTGGTCAGGATGAAGAGGCCGGGCGGGAAAATCCCCTGGTACGCCAGATTATGGATGGTGAGACATGTCGCCGGCGGGCTCCCCCACCCCTCTGCGCGGTGTTGTTGCAACATCAACGCCGGCACCAGCGCGGTCTGCCAGTCATGGACGTGCACCATTTCCGGCCGCCACGTCAAGTATCTCGCCAGATGCGCAACACACTTCGAAAAGTAAATAAAGCGGTCGGGATTGTCGGCGTAGCTGACGTTGTGCTCCTGATACAAAGCCGCTCGATCAAAAAACCCGGGTTGTTCGATAAAATAAGTCGTTAGTCCTTTTTCCGTTTCAAGCGCCCACAGTGCCGCCTGAACACGCCGGTCGCCCAACGGCAAATCGAAATACCAGTCCACCCGGCGCATTTGGGGGAATCGTTCGCGAATGCCGCGATACAGCGGCGTAACGACGCGGGCTTCATGGCCCGCACGGGCCAGGGTCTTGCCCAGCGCACCCACCATGTCAGCCAGTCCACCAGTTTTGGAGAACGGATGGACTTCGCTGCTGGCCAGAAGAACATTCATTTATGATTGATGATTTATGATGTCCACGACGGGCTTAAGGTGGAGCCAATCATCAATCGCAAATCATAAATCATAAATTTAGACGACAATCCGTTCAGCTTTCAAATATGGTTGGAGCGGTTGGGGAATCAATACGCTGCCGTCAGCCTGCTGGTGCGTCTCAATCAGGGCCACGAACAACCGCGCCAGGGCCGTGCCGCTGCCATTGAGAATGTGGGGAAATTTATTTTCACCGGCGTCCGTTTTAAACCGCAGATTCATCCGGCGCGCCTGAAAATCCTCGCAATTGGAACAGCTCGACACCTCGAGGTAGCCCCCCTGCCCGGGCGCCCAGACTTCGATGTCGTAGGTTTTGGCGCTCCCAAAACCCATGTCGCCCGTGCATAACAGCAGCACGCGATATTGCAGGCCGAGCAACTGCAACACCTCTTCCGCATCGGCGACCATTTTCTCCAATTCATCATAGCCGGTGTCCGGTGTCACAATTTTGATCAACTCGACCTTGTCAAACTGGTGCACACGAATCATGCCGCGCGTGCCGACACCGGCGGCCCCTGCCTCGCCCCGGAAACACGGCGTATAGGCGCAATAGCGCACCGGCAATTGCTTTTCGGACAAAATCTCCTCCCGATGAATGTTTGCCACCGGTGTCTCCGCGGTCGGAACCAGGTAAAGTTTGCCAAGCTTCTCCTTATCGTCACCCTCGGCCACGCCGTAGTACTGGTCCCGGAATTTGGGAAACTGACCGACGCCCTCGAGGCATTGCGGTCCGACCATGAACGGCGGTGAAACCTCGGTATAGCTGTGTTGGGTAATGTGCAAATCGAGCAAAAATTGAATCAACGCCCGTTCCAGCCGCGCACCCCAGTTGGTATAAAGAACAAAGCCGCTGCCGGAAAGTTTTGTCGCCCGCTCAAAATCCACCAGCTTGAGCGATGCACACAATTCCATGTGGGTTTTGGGTTTGAAGGCGAACGCCGGTTTCTCCCCGTGTTGACGGATTTCCCGATTATCTTCGGCGGTTCTTCCGGTGGGAACTGATGCATGCGGCAGATTCGGCAATTGCAGCATGAGGCTGTCACGCCCCGTTTCCGTTTTTGCCGCATCCTTGTCCAGGGCGGCAATCCGGTCGCCGAGATCCTTCGTTTCTGACTTTTTTGCCTCGGCTTCGGCGGTTTTCTTCTGTCCCAGCAGGGCGCCGATTTCCTTCGAAACCCGGTTACGTTGTGCCTTGAGCGTCTCAACCTCCGATAAAATCTTTCGTCGCTGTTCGTCCAATTTGAGCACTTCGTCAACCTTTGCCTCATCTCCTGCCCCGCGCGTGGAAAGTCGCGTACGCACAAACTCGGGCTTTTCACGGATCAGTTTGATGTCGAGCACGGGCGCAATTTAAGAAACATGCTTGGTTCGGGCAAGCCGATTGGATTGAATGAATGGCGGATGAAGTTGCCGGAAACATCAAATCGCCTGATGCGCGTGCCGAAACTGACCCGGACAAGAATTGTCCTGGCGCTGACTGTTGCGGTCGCGGCTGACGGTCTGCAATTGTTGCTGGGCCCGTTCGGATGGGTTTTTGGCGACCAGCTTATCGACGTCGCCGCCATGTTGCTGGTGAGTTGGCTGCTTGGGTTTCACTGGTTGCTCCTTCCCTCGTTTGTCCTGGAGCTGGTTCCCGCGGCCGATGAGCTGCCCACCTGGATTGCCTGCGTCATCGCCGTCATCGTTTTGCGCAAACGGGAACAACGCCGGCCGCCATCGCCGCCGCCGGGACCACCCGCAATTGAAATCTGATTGAAGCAACCGTCTTTTTAAGGCACATTGCCGGCATGCAATCTGTTTTTACCGGGCCGGTTTACGTGGTGCGCGATAATATTGACACGGACCAGATCATTCCCGCGCAGTATCTCACGCTGGTGCCGACCATTCCCGACGAATACGAGAAACTCGGCAGCTACGCGCTCGCCGGCCTGCCGGAATCGCTTTATCCGACGCGTTTTGTGAAGGAAGGCAAGCTGGACAGCGGCTACGCCATCATCGTGGGCGGAAGGAATTTCGGTTGCGGCAGTTCGCGGGAACATGCACCGATCGCCATCGGCTCGGCGGGCTGCAAAATCGTTCTCGCGGAAAGTTTTGCGCGCATCTTTTTCCGCAACAGCGTCGCCACCGGCGAACTTTATCCGTGTGAACTCACCGAACGCCTTTGCGACATTCTCAAAACCGGTGACGTGGTGGCCGTGGATTTGGACACACAAACTGTTACAGTGAAATCCACCGGAAAGGTCTTCAAATTCAAGCCCCTCGGCGACGTGCGCCCGGTGGTGGACGCCGGCGGGCTCTTCAATTATGCCCGGAAGAGCGGTATGATACCAACTTGAGGCGACAAACCGACCGGCCATTTTCATCCCGTTAGCGCGGTCACTTTGGGAAGAAGCGCAGAGGTTTGTGTCCTGAGAATTTCAAAGTTGCGCCGTCCGGTGACACTGATAACAATTCCCGGGCTTGAACCGAAAAGTACCAGAGCAAGAGGCACGGAAAGATGCCGTTAAATTGGGGAGGGGGGCTGGGTATTGGCTCGGCTGTCTTGGCGTTTTGTTTTCCACGTTGGCCCTGGCGGGTTGTTCGACGCTAAAGACTCCCCATTCCGAGAAGCAGGCCCAAGTCAACCCGCTGCAGCTGTCCACCAAAGAGGGCGAACCGGTCACTTCCCCGGTTTTGCAGGCGGAGGTATTGCGCTTCGCCGATACCTACGTGGCGTTGGTGGCACAAGCGTGTGATGATGCCAGCGCAAAATCCACCAACACTACCGTGCGCCTGGCCGCGCTGCGTTGGAAACTTGACCAGGCCACAGCTGCATTCAACGACGCCACCGGGGACAACCCTTCAGTCAATGCTCTGGACTTGCTGGTGCTCGTCACCATGGCCCGGAACGTGGTTGAGGATTTTGGCGTCAAGACCTACGGTGACGTGGCGTTGCCCCTGCTGGAAACGCAGCGCGAGGTTGAATCGAACGCCTGGGCCATGGCCCAAAGCATTCTCCAACCGTCGCAGGAAAAGGAATTGAGGGACATGATTGAGGAATGGCGCCGGAAAAACCCAAACCAGCGCGACGTTGGACCAATCCGATTTCGCCAATTCGTAGCGACTCTGGGCCGGACGCCAAAACAATCGGCTATCGCGCCGAGCAGCATCTTCAGTCTGCTCTACATCGATCCGTTGGCCGGGCTGGACCCCACGACTGCCGCCATAGAAGGTATCCGTGAATTGGGCGAACGCGCGATGTATTACAGCCAGCGAATGCCCATGCTGCTGAACTGGCAAACCCAATTGTTGGTTCTGCAACTGGCCGAACAGCCTGCGCCTCAACAAATGCTGAATGATGCCAACCAGCTCGCCGCCGCCGCTTCGAAGTTCGCACAGACCAGCCAGCAATTGCCTCAAATCATCAACGACCAACGCCAGGCCGCCATTCAACAAATCCTCGACGGCCTGATTGCCCAGGGCAACAAATCACAAGCATTGGTGGCCGATACGCGCCTGACCCTCAATTCGGCCGCTGCAGCAGCATCAAATATCAATAACGCCCTCCTGTCGCTGACAGCATTCGTCCAGTTTGTTACACCAACAAACACGCCTTCGGGCCCGCCCGACACAAACAGCACGCCGTTCAATGTGCTGGATTACGGCACGGCGGCGTCGCAGATCGGGAGTGCGGCGAACAATCTTAATGAGTTGCTGGCTTCGGCGAACCAAAGCCTGCCGCAGATGGAAAAGTTAAGCCAACAGATGACGGACAATGCCAACCGGATGATGCAACATGCATTTTGGCTGGGCTTGGCCTTGATATTTATTTTTCTGGCCGGTTTGGTGGTAGCCGGATTGATCTATCGGGTCCTGGCCAACAAGCTCGTCAATCGTGGAAAAGATTCATCGGCACCAGGATTATAAGCCCGGACCCCGCCACTGTCATGGGGGCCGACAATGAGAGCGCCTTGAGTTTTAAGAGGCGATAACTAGTCTAAAGCCGTGCCGAATCCAATCCTGCTCCCCTGCCCTCGCTCGCTGAAAATTCTTCGCGGCACGTTTATCCTGCCGCAACGAAGGTCTCCGACCCGGCGTGGCAAGATGGAAACCGGCGCTCCGACCATCCGTTTTCGCCAAAGCAATTCCGCTCCTGACCACCCCGAGGGTTACCTACTAACCATCACTCCAAAAGGTATTGAAATTGTTTTCCGCGAAACCGGCGGCTTGCGCGCGGCCGCCGCGACGTTGCGTCAATTGCTTCGGCAGTACGGCCGCCATTTGCCCTGCCTGAAAATCCGCGACTGGCCGGATTTTGCGCGTCGTGGTGTGATGCTGGATATTTCCCGCGGGCGCGTGCCGAAATTGGAAACCCTCCTCGACCTCGTCGAACATCTGGCGGATTTCAAAATCAACGAATTACAACTCTACACCGAACACACGTTCGCGTACCGGAAGTACAAATCCGTTTGGCAAAGCTGGGGTGCTTTGACCGGTAAAGAAATCCGCCGGTTGGACGCGCATTGCCGGGAACTGGGCATTGACCTGGTGCCCAATCAAAATTCCTTCGGCCATTTGCGCTATTTCCTCGAACACCCCCGGCTGAAAAAGCTCGCTGAGGTTTCTGAGCCTTATGAAGACACGAGTGGAGGGTTTGTCCGCCGGCCGACCACGCTGGCGCCGAACCATCCCGGTACCCTGCCCTTCCTCCGCGGGTTGTATGATGAATTACTGCCGAATTTTTCGAGCCGGTTCTTGAA
>Ga0306921_10007141_pt1 | contig 11692 bp, 11 predicted proteins | sample sta12Cox44000080_FD_203760 | JGI IMG/M metagenome (GOLD analysis project Ga0306921, IMG submission 203760) | Lab enrichment of tropical soil microbial communities from Luquillo Experimental Forest, Puerto Rico - statoxic.12C.oxic.44.000.080 (v2)... | ecosystem: Environmental > Terrestrial >... | reverse complement strand
GCGAGTTGCTCTAGGCTTTTACCCCGCTAAGGGTTAGGCCGCGAGTGCCTCTGTTGCGAAGTTGTCGTTCGCAGTTAGATTCTGACCCGATAACGGCGGAATCATACCGGGCGACGGATCTTGCCTTTACCACGCGCGTCGAGCCTGGTTCGCCCCCGCGAATCGCCGGCCCCAAGGCCGGCGAGAAAATGGTGGAGGCGCCGGGTACTGCCCCCGGGTCCGCAACGCTTATTTCACAAGCCGTTTATCGCCATAGTCGGTTGCCCGACAATGCAAAGATAGGGCGGCGGGCCGGGCGAGACAATCCCGGACGCGCCGCGCACGAGAGGAGCAGAGATGCGGCTCACACCCGAGCAGCGGGACGAGTTGGCGAGCCAGCGCGGCGAGACTCGGCCGACGCGGCGCGCCACCGTGCCGGCATTGGAAGAGATCCTCTACGAGCCGCTGCCGGTGCTCGATCACGGATTTATCCGGGTGATCGACTATATGGGCGACGACGCGGCGATCGTGCAGGCGGCGCGCGTCTCTTATGGCCGTGGCACCCGAAGGACCAGCGAGGACCAGGGGCTGATCAATTATCTGATGCGGCACCGCCACACGACGCCGTTCGAGATGTGCGAGATCAAGTATCACGTGAAATTGCCGATCTTTGTCGCCCGGCAATGGATTCGGCACCGCACGGCGAACGTCAACGAATACTCGGCGCGCTACTCGATCCTCGACAACGAATTTTATATCCCTGCACCGGAACACCTGGCGGCGCAGGCGGCGACCAACCGTCAGGGACGCGAACGGGTCCTCGAGGGCGCCGCCGCGCGGCGCGTGCTTGAGCTGTTGCGCCGCGACGCCGAGCGCGCCTATGCCGGCTATGCCGAGCTGCTGAACGAGGACGCGTCGGGCGCACCTGTCGACCCGGATCGGCCCGGTCTCGCGCGCGAGCTCGCCCGCATCAACCTGTCGCTCGGCTTCTATACCCAATGGTATTGGAAGACCGACCTGCACAATTTGATGCATTTTCTGTCGCTGCGCGCCGATCCTCACGCGCAATACGAGATCCGCGCCTATGCCGAGGCGATGCTCGGCACCCTGGCGCGGTGGGTCCCGATGACCTACGCGGCTTTTCTGGAATACCGGATGAACGCGGCACTGATCTCGGCGAGCGGGCTCGCCGTGATCCGTCGCCTGCTCGCCGGCGAGGCCGTCACACCCGAAGGAAGCGGGCTCTCGCGGCGCGAGTGGCGCGAGCTGATGGCGGCGCTCAGCCGGCCATCCGGGCCCTAGCGCCTATTCGATGACGATCCTGGGTGGCGGACGGCGCTGGACATCGGCGCCGGCGACCTTCTCCCAGATCCGGGCGGCGATGCTGCGGAACGCCAGGGCGTGCGGATTGTCGGGCTCGGCGATGGTGATCGGCGTGCCGCCGTCGGAGGTCTCGCGGATCGCGATGTCGAGCGGGACCTCGCCGAGAAATTCCGCGCCCAACCGCTCGGCCTCCTGGCGGGCGCCGCCATGCGAAAAAATTTCGCTGCGGCCGCCGCAATGCGGGCACAGAAAATAGCTCATATTCTCGACGATGCCGAGCACCGGCACGTCGACCTTTTTGAACATGTTGAGCCCCTTGCGGGCGTCCAAAAGCGCGATGTCCTGCGGCGTCGAGACGATGACCGCCCCGGCGAGCGGCACCTGCTGGGCCATCGTCAGCTGGGCATCGCCGGTTCCCGGCGGCATGTCGACGATCATGATGTCGAGCCTGCCCCATTCGACCTCGCGCAGCATCTGCTGCAAGGCGCTCATCACCATCGGCCCGCGCCAGATCATCGGCGTGTCCTCGGGGACGAGAAACCCCATCGACATCACGCGCAGCCCGTAATTCTCGAGCGGCGCCAGCACCTTGCCGTCGCGCGATTGGGGCCGGCGGCCGGCGATCCCGAGCATCCGCGGCATCGACGGGCCATAGATGTCGGCGTCGAGGACGCCGACGGCGAGGCCGTTGGCCCTGAGCCCCAAGGCCAGATTGGCGGCCACTGTCGACTTGCCGACACCGCCCTTGCCCGAGGCGACCGCGACGATCGCGTTCACCCCTGCGACAGCACCGCGCTGGGTCCGCCCACCCGCCGCTGGGTGCGGCGCGTTGCGGCCAGGTGCCACCGCTTGCGCGGTCAGCACCGCGGTAACCGACAGCACACCCGGAAGCGCCTCGACAGCCTTTTCGGCTGCCTTGCGCAGCGGCTCTAGGCGCGCGCCGCGTTCCGGCTCGACCTCGATCGCGAAGGCGACATTGCCGTCGCGAATGACGACCCCCGACACCATCCCGAGCGAGACGATGTCGGCGCCCCTGTCCGGATCGGCGACACGTCGCAAGGCGTCGAGGATCTGCCGTTCGGTGGCGGTGGCCATCTTGTTCTCCTGCCCCGGCGGGGCGACCCGGCCCGGCGATTCGGCTGCGGCGCTGTGTTCCGGACGGCTCGGCCGGACTAGCGTCCGCACCAGCCGCCGGTCGGGTTCGCATCGCCAAACGATCGGTCCGGCGCGAGCGCACCGTCGGCGCCGCCGGACACGCGGGATTTGGGGCGGGCGGCGCTACTTGACAACACCCGCGCGGGCGCCCTCTATCGGGCGGTACCTCGTGCGCGTCGAGGCCCGGGAGATCGTAGCCGTTGCGAGCGCGGCGTGGACGCACGCCGACGAAAGGTTCGAGGTCGATGTTCTGGCAGAGTCAGGGCGGTGGCCCATGGGGCACCGGTCCGCGCGGCGGCGGCCCGTGGGGTGGTGGTAATCGCGGCAATGGCAGCGGGCCGGGGCCGCGCGGCCGCGGCCCGCAGCCGCCCGATTTCGAGGAGCTGCTGCGCCGTGGCCAGGATCGGTTCCGGCGGGTATTGCCGGGGAACTTCAACACCCGGACCTGGATCGCGCTCGTCGTTATCGCGTTCGTGGTCCTTTGGCTGTTGAACGGGTTCTACACGGTGGCGGCCGACGAGGTCGGGGTGGTGCTGCGTTTTGGCGCCTACAATCGAACCACCCAGCCCGGCCTCAACTACCACCTGCCGGCGCCGATCGAAAAGGTGCTGACGCCGAGTGTCACGCGTGTCAACCGCACCGAGATCGGCTACCGCTCGGCCGAGGGTCCGGCGGCGCGCGGCGCCGGGAGCCGGCAATTGCCGGAAGAAGCGCTGATGCTGACCGGCGACGAGAATATTGTCGACATCAACTTCGCCGTCTTCTGGGTGATCAAGGACGCCAAGGCCTATCTCTTCAACATCCGGGCGCCCGACGCGACGGTCAAATCGGCGGCCGAGAGCGCCATGCGCGAGGTGATCGGCGAGACCCCGATCGCCCAGGCGCTGGCCGAAGGGCGGGGCAAGATCGAAAGCGACACGCACGGTCTGTTGCAAGCGATTCTCGACACCTATGGCGCCGGGATCGAAATCACCCAGGTGCAGCTCCAAAGAGTCGATCCGCCGGGGCCGGTCATCGACGCCTTTCGCGACGTGCAACGCGCGCTGGCCGATCGCGAGCGGCTGCGCAATGAGGCGGAGGCCTATCGCAACGACATCGTCCCAAAAGCGCGCGGTGCTGCCGCGGCGGTCAAGCAGGAGGCGGAAGCCTACCGCCAGGAGATCATCGCCCGCGCTCAAGGTGACGCCGCACGCTTCACTTCCGTCTACCAAGCCTTCAAGGCGGCGCAGGACGTCACGTTGCAGCGTCTCTACCTCGAGACCATGGAAGAGGTGCTGAAGAACAGCAACAAAGTCATCGTCGACAAATCCGCCCAGGGTGCCAGCGGTGTCGTTCCCTATCTGCCGCTGCCCGCCCTCGGCGGCGGCACCGGTGCCGCCGGCGTACCGGCGCAAGGAAACCCGCCCGGCGGCTTGTCCGGGGGGGCCGCCGCACCGGCACAATCCCCGACGTTGCAGTCGGTTACACCTGCAGCTCCGCCGCTGCGCGGACGTTAATGAGGAGGTGAGGGTGGACCGCCGGCTCCTCATCGTCGTCGCCGTCGTGCTCGTGGTCGCGGGTATCTTGGCGATGGGCGCGCTGTTTATCGTCGACCAGACCCAGCAGGCGCTGGTGCTCCAGTTCGGCCAGCCGCGCCGGGTCATTCGCGATCCCGGCCTGTGGGTCAAGCGGCCGTTTCTCGAAGACGTGATCCTCTACGACAACCGGCTGCTCGATTTCGAGCCGCCGCCCGAGGAAGTCATCGTCTCCGACCAGAAGCGTCTCGTCGTCGACACCTACACCCGCTACCGCATCACCGACCCGTTGCTGTTCTATCAAACGGTCAATTCCGAGGCCGCCGTACGCGCTCGGCTGAACGCGATGGTCAGCGGCAGCCTGCGGCGGGTGCTCGGCAATGTGACCTTGGCCGCTCTGCTCTCCGAACAGCGCCCCGCGATCATGCACCAGATCCGCGACGAAGTGGCCGCCCAGGGAAAGGGCTTTGGCATCGATGTGGTCGATGTCCGGATCCGCCGCGCCGACTTGCCCGAAGAGAACAGCCAGGCGATCTATGCCCGCATGGTGTCGGAACGCCAACAGCAGGCGGCGCAATATCGCGGCGAGGGCGCCGAGGCGGCGCAGACGGTGCGCGCCAATGCCGACCGCGAACGTACCGTGATCCTCGCCGAAGCACAGCGCGACGCCCAGAAGGTGCGCGGCGACGGCGACGCGCAGAGCATCCGGGTCTACGCCGATGCGTTTGGCCAGGACAAAGAGTTCTTCGCCTTCTATCGTTCGATGCAGGCCTATCGCGACGCCCTCAACGGCCGCACCACCTCTTTCGTGCTGACCCCCGACACCGGATTCTTTCGCTTCTTCGAGAACGCCGAAGGGACGGCAGGCAATGCGCCGCCGCCGGCGGCGCGAGCGGGTCCGCGATAACCGCGCCGGATGCTGCGCTTCGGCCGATGAGGGATTTGGCGACGGCGCTGGCTCTCGTCCTGGTGATCGAGGGCGCCCTCTACGCGTTGTTCCCCGAAGGCATGAAGCGGGCGGCAACACGCGCCCTCGCGGTTCCGCCGCAAGCGTTGCGGCTGGCGGGGCTAGCCGCCGCCTGTGTCGGAGTTTTCTTCGTCTGGCTGGTACGGCGCTGACCATGCCACGGCCCGGCTATCGCTGCGGCGACGATTGCCGATGGCGCGCTTCTCCCGTAATCTTGGGCAAATCTTAACCGGCTTCGGGTTGATCGGTCGCAAACAAGCGATCCGCCTTTACAGCGAGGAGTTGTCCCTGGTGTCGTCCCGTCTTTGGAGCCTTGCCCGCGGCGCCGCCTTCGGCAGGCTCACGGCTCTGCTGATCATCGCTCCAGCGGCTCTGGCGTCGTCGGCCGCATCGGCGCGGCCTGCGCCCGACAGCTTTGCCGATCTTGCCGAGAAGCTCCTTCCCTCGGTGGTCAACATCTCGACTACGCAGACGATGAAATCCGAGCGGGGGCACGAGCATGCCCGCCCCGAGATGCCGCAGTTTCCGCCGGGCTCTCCGTTCGAAGAGTTCTTTCGCGACTTTTTCGACCATGGCATGCCGAAGAGCGGCCGCCCGGAGGCCCAGCCGCGCAAGGCCACCTCGCTCGGTTCCGGTTTCATCGTCGATCCGGCCGGCTATGTCGTGACCAACAACCATGTGATCGCCGATGCCGACGAGATCACGGTCATCCTGCACGACGACACCAATCTGAAGGCCGAGCTCGTCGGGCGCGATACCAAGACCGACATCGCGCTGTTGAGGGTCAAATCCGACAAGCCGCTGAGCGCCGCGAACTGGGGCGACAGTGACTCCGCTCGGGTCGGCGACTGGGTGCTGGCGATCGGCAACCCGTTCGGCCTCGGTGGCAGCGTCACCGCCGGCATTCTGTCGGCGCGCCAACGGGACATCAACTCGGGTCCCTATGACGACTTCCTGCAGACCGATGCCTCGATCAACCGCGGCAATTCCGGCGGGCCGATGTTCAACATGGACGGCCAGGTCATCGGCATCAACACGGCGATCTTCTCGCCCTCCGGCGGCTCGATCGGGATCGGCTTCGCGATCCCGTCCTCGATCGCCAAGGCAGTCGTCGCCGAGTTGAAAGGCGAGAGCGATCACACCGTGCATCGCGGCTGGCTCGGGGTGCGCATTCAGGGGGTCACCGACGAGATAGCCGAGAGCCTAGGGCTCGACAAAGCGCGCGGCGCGCTGATCGCGAGCGTGACCGAGAACGGGCCCGCGCAGGCCGCCGGCATTCAGGCCGGCGACATCGTCTTGAGCTTTGACGGCCGGCCCGTCGGCGACATGAAACGTCTACCCCGGCTGGTCGCCGAGACGCCGGTCGACAAGACCGTGCCGGTCACCGTCTGGCGCAAGCGCGAGGAAACCACCGTTCAAGTCAAGATCGGCCGGCTCGAGGAGAGCGACCAGCAGCTGGCGAGCACGCGGGAGACGCCCAAACCAGGCGATAAAGGTCAGGCCGGGGTCGTCAAGACGCTCGGCCTGACATTGTCGAGCATCACCCCCGAGCTCAAGGAGAAATATTCTCTCTCCGACGACTCGAAGGGCGTCGTCGTCGTCGAAGTCGCCAAGGACAGCCCGGCAGCCGCCAAAGGGGTGCGCCCCGGCGACATGATCATGGAAGCCGCGCAAGAGGAGGTCAGCAACCCCGACGAGATCAGCAGCCGGATCGACGAAGCAAAAAAATCCGGACGAAAATCGATCCTCCTCTTGGTCGAGCGTCAGGGCGATCTCCGCTTCGTCGCGTTGCGGCTCGACCAGGGCTAAGCGTCTCCGGCGACATCCTCATCCGACGATCTCGTTCTTGCGATATCCCTGGGCGTAGAGCAGGCCTGTCAGATCGGCGTGGTCGAGATGCCAGCGCGCAACTTCGGCCACCATGGGTTTGGGGTGAAAGGCGATCCCGAGGCCGGCAGCGGCCAGCATCGGCAGATCGTTGGCGCCATCGCCGACGGCGATGGTTTGCACCGGCGCGATGCCGAGCTCGGCTGCGAGAACCAGCAGCGCTTCGCGTTTAGTGTCGCGGGTCACGATCGGCGGCCGCACAGCTCCGGTGATGCGTCCCTGCGCAACGTCGAGCCGGTTGGCGACGACGCGGTCGAAGCCGAGAGCCGCCGCGACCGGTTCGGCAAACACCGTGAACCCGCCGGAAACGAGCGCCGTCGCGGCTCCTGCGCGTCGCATCGTCGCGACCAATGCCTGCGCCCCCGACGTCAGACGGATCTGCGCCGCGGCTTCCTCGAGCACCCCAGTCTCCATTCCCCTGAGCAGCCCGACCCGAGCTTCGAGCGCGGTGACGAAATCGATCTCCCCGTTCATCGCGCGCCGCGTGATCTCGGCGACCCGCGGGCGGATCCCGAGGCGTTCAGCGAGCTCGTCGAGCATCTCGTTCTCGATGATCGTCGATTCGAAATCGGCGACGAGCAGGTATTTGCGGCGCCCCGCGATCGGTTGCACGAGAACATCGATTGCGGCGCCCTCGAGCAAGGCCAGCGCCGTTGCTTCGGCTCCCCTCGGGCTCGTCCGGTCCAGGACGAAATCGCAGGCTTCGCCCGGGGCCAGCCAGTCCGGCTCGGACCCGACACCCAAGGCCGCCCCGATCGCCGGGGCGAGCCGCGGCAGGTGCGACCGGCCCTCAAGCCCGGCGATCAGTGTGAGGACCATCTCCATCGGAACGCGTCCTACTCCGGACGACGGCCTCGCCACAAGCCGGCCCGAGCAACCGCGAATACCGCGCCGGTCCTCGTCATAGCCGGTCCGACGGCGAGCGGCAAATCGACGCTAGCGCTCGAGTTGGCGCACCGCCTGAACGGCGTTGTCATCAACGGCGACAGCCAGCAGACCTATCGCGACCTCCGGGTCCTGACCGCCCGTCCCGACGCGGCGGCCGAGGCGCAGGCGCCGCATCGGCTCTACGGTTATCTCGATGCCGCCGAGCGCTGCTCGGTGGCCGGGTGGCGGGCGCGGGCACTGGACGAGATCGCCGCGGCGCTCGGGGCAGGTCGGCTGCCGATCGTCGTCGGCGGCTCCGGGCTTTACCTCCGGGCGCTGGAGCGAGGTTTGGCGCCGGTTCCGGCAATCGCCGAGGCTGTCCGGCAGGAGGCGCTCGAGCTCTATCGGAATTTGGGCGGCATTAGGTTTCGCGAAGAGCTGGCGCGGCTCGACCCCGCCGGCGCCCGGCGCCTTTCCCCCGGTGACCGGCAACGTCTCGTGCGCGCCTACGAGGTCGTCCGAGCCACCGGCATCCCGCTCGCGGCGTGGCAACGCCGCCGCCATCCATCGTCGCCATACCGGTTCTCGACGATCCTCTTCATGCCGCCGCGGGAGAGCCTCTATGCGGCGTGCGATGCGCGTTTTGTCCGGATGATCGAAGCCGGCGCGCTCGGTGAGGCGGCAGCGCTCGCCCGCCGCGGGCTCGATCCGGATTTGCCGGCGATGAAGGCGGTGGGCGTCCCGGAATTGTTTCTTCACCTGGTGGGCGAAATGGCGCTCGATGCCGCGATCACGGCAGCGCAACGCGCGACTCGCCGCTATGCAAAACGCCAGATGACGTGGTTTCGCCACCAAACGGCCGCGGGCCTCACCCTCGCCGAGCCATTTTCCCGAGGTTTGCTGCGCTCCTCGCTCCGATTTGTCCGCGAGTCCGTGTTGACCGGATAAGTTGGGCTGACTACGGTGCGCCCCCGCCCCGGCGACGAGTCCGCGGCGGTTGATGCCGGGAAAGGAGCAGTCATGTCGGCCGAGCCGCTGAGCGGAGCAGAGATCGTCATTCGCGCCCTAGTCGATCAGGGCGTCGAGGTCGTCTTTGGCTATCCGGGCGGTGCGGTCCTGCCGATCTACGACGCATTGTTCAAGCAGAATGCGTTGCGCCACATCCTGGTGCGCCACGAGCAAGGTGCCGTCCATGCGGCCGAGGGCTATGCGCGCTCGACCGGGCGGGTCGGGGTGGTGCTGGTGACCAGCGGGCCGGGCGCGACAAACGCAGTCACCGGGCTGACCGACGCGCTGATGGACTCGGTGCCTGTCGTCTGTCTGACCGGCCAGGTGCCGACGCACCTGATCGGCAATGACGCGTTCCAGGAAGCCGACACCACCGGCATTACAAGGCCGTGCACCAAGCACAATTACCTGGTCAAGGATGTGGGCGAGCTGGCGCGCATGCTGCACGAGGCCTTCTATGTCGCCAAGAGCGGCCGGCCGGGGCCGGTGGTCGTCGACCTGCCCAAGGACATCTTGTTTGCGCCCGGTATTTACAGCGAGCCCGAGCAGGGGCATCACAAGAGCTACCGCCCGCAGCTGAAGCCCGATCCGCAGCGGATCGCCGAAGCCGTCGCGATGATCGGCGCGGCCAAGCGGCCGCTGTTTTACGGCGGCGGCGGCCTGATCAATTCCGGACCCGAGGCGTGCGCGCGCTTTGCCGAGCTGGTGCGGCTGACCGATGCGCCCTGCACCCTGACCCTGATGGCGCTCGGCGCCTTTCCTGCCGCCGACCCGCATTTTCTCGGGATGGTCGGCATGCACGGCACCTACGAGGCCAATTTGGCGATGCACGACTGCGACCTGATGATCGCGGTCGGCTCGCGCTTCGACGATCGGGTGACCGGTCGCCTCAACGCCTTCTCGCCCGGCTCGAAAAAGATCCACATCGACATCGACCCGTCATCGATCAACAAGAATGTGCGGGTCGATGTGCCGATCATCGGCGATGTCGGGATCGCATTGTCGGCGATGCTCGCCGGCTGGCCCAAAGGAGCGCGCCGCACCACCGGTGCCGCGCGTGCCGAGTGGTGGCGGGCGATCGAGGGGTGGCGCGCCCGCGATTGTCTGCGCTACGACCGCAGCCGGCGCGACCTGATCAAGCCGCAATACGCGATCGAGCGGCTCTACGCGTTGACCCGCGAGCGCGACGTCTACATCACGACCGAGGTCGGCCAGCATCAGATGTGGGCGGCGCAGTTCTTCAAATTCGACGCGCCCAACCATTGGATGACCTCGGGCGGCCTGGGGACCATGGGCTACGGTCTGCCGGCGGCGATCGGGGTGCAGATCGCGCATCCCGAGGCGCTCGTCGTCGACATCGCCGGCGAAGCCTCGATCCTGATGAACATCCAGGAAATGTCGACCGCCGCCCAGTACCGGCTGCCGGTCAAGGTGTTCATCCTCAACAACCAGTACATGGGCATGGTCCGGCAGTGGCAAGAGCTGCTGCATGGCGGCCGCTATTCCGAAAGCTATACCGCGGCACTACCCAATTTCGTCAAATTGGCCGAGGCCTTTGGTGCGCTCGGGCTGCGGGTCGAGCGCCCGGAGGAAGTCGACGCGGCGATCGGCGAGATGTTGGCGGCCGACCGCGCGGTGATCGTCGACGTCGCGGTCGACCCGGCGGAGAATTGCTTTCCGATGATCCCCTCCGGGGCCGCCCATAACGAGATGCTGCTCGGCCCCGAGGACGAGGCCGAGAAGCCGGTCTCCGAGGAGGGCATGGTCCTGGTCTGAGGCCCACATGGCCGAGCTGGAGCGACACGCCATCGCCGTCCTGGTCGACAACGAGCCCGGTGTCTTGGCGCGCGTGATCGGCCTCTTCTCCGGGCGCGGCTACAACATCGAGAGCCTGACCGTCGCCGAGGTCGACCGCAAGAACCAGCTGTCGCGAATCACCATCGTGACTTCCGGCACACGAATGATCATCGAGCAGATCAAGGCACAGCTGTCGCGCCTCGTGCCGGTGCACAAGGTCCACGATCTGACCGACGAGGGGCCGTTTGTCGAGCGCGAAATGATGCTGATCAAGATCGCCGGTAAAGGCGAAACGCGGATCGAGTCGTTGCGCCTCGCCGACATCTTCCGCGCTCGCGTCGTCGATTCGACGACAGAGAGTTTTGTTTTCGAAATCACTGGGTCGAGCGAAAAATTGAACGCCTTCATGACCTTGATGGAGCCGCTCGGGCTCGTCGAGGTGTCGCGCACCGGAGCGGTCGCGATCTCGCGCGGCCCGGCGAGCTTCTGAAGGGGCACCGGCCGCGCCGAATTCCCGGTAACCGGTAAATACAGCGTATTTGGCAAACTGCCTCGCCGGACCGCTCGTCCGCCAAACGGCCCTTTAGCCGAATCAGAGACTTGCGACCAGGTTCCCTAAACTTAGCGAGCAGGGAAATTCGCCGCATCGAACAGCGAGTTGCCGCCATCGCACAGGGAACGAATCGGGGCCATCCCGGGCCGATCAGGGAACCATTAGCGAACCGAGATCCAGGATCGGCTCGGTCCCGACCGCTTCTGTGTGATCGAGCCGAAATCGTCGCGCTCGAGCAAGTTCACGAGGCCCGATTGATCGGGCCGACGAGCGCGGGGGCCCGCTGGGCCCGCCCGCATCACTCCGCGGAGCGGCTGCCGGGGCCTTACCAGCCCGACACAATCCCGATGCCTAAGGGCGGCATGTCGCGATCGGGCTTGCTCATCTCCTCGCGGTGACGATCCTGATCGGCCCGAACTGCTCCACGACGATTGGTTTGCCTTTAGCATCTCTACCCTGCACCCCATAAAACCCCGTCTCGTCGTTGGCCCAGACGATGTTCGGGATGTCGGCGTGGGTAACGAGCGACACGACGCGGTAAGATCGAGCGGTAGCGGGGTCGGATCGGAAGTCGATAACGGTCACTGCAAATCCTCCCTTTGCTCGTCGTGGCCAAAAACGCAGCTTTCGTTCGTCATCGCG
>Ga0306921_10007138_pt1 | contig 11696 bp, 9 predicted proteins | sample sta12Cox44000080_FD_203760 | JGI IMG/M metagenome (GOLD analysis project Ga0306921, IMG submission 203760) | Lab enrichment of tropical soil microbial communities from Luquillo Experimental Forest, Puerto Rico - statoxic.12C.oxic.44.000.080 (v2)... | ecosystem: Environmental > Terrestrial > Soil... | reverse complement strand
AAAAATGCGCCGGGCGTGATCGCGGTCTTGACCGCAAATGACATGGAGGGCGTCGGCAATATTTCCCGCCACCCGCCGCTGCCCGGCCGCAACGGTGCCAAGCTTGCGGTCAGTCACCGTCCGGCGCTGGCGCGCGAGCGCGCCATGCATATCGGCGAGGCGGTGGCGATGGTGATCGCGCAAACCGCGCTCGCCGCGCAGGACGCCGCCGAATTCGTCAGCGTCGATTATGAGCCGCTCACGCCGGTGACCGACGCCCGCGCTGCGCTGCAACCCGGCGCGCCGGAGCTCTGGCCGGAAGCGCCCGGCAATCTCGCCACGGATTGGCCCGGTCCCGCGGCCGATCCCGACGCCAATGCCGCGGAAGTCGAGCGCATTTTCGCCTCCGCCAAACATATCGCCCGCGTATCGGAAATGAATCAACGGCTGTGCGTCGCCTCGATGGAGCCGCGCGGCGGCACCGCCAGCTACGACCCCGCGCGCGATCTCTTCACCTTGCGCACCTGTTCGCAGAGCGCCGGCACCATGCGCGAGAACATTCTCGGCATCATGAACTGGCCGAAGGAGCGCCTGCGCGTCATCACCGAAGATGTCGGCGGCGCCTTCGGGCTCAAGACCTCGGCCTATCCGGAATATATCGCGCTCCTGGTCGCGGCAAAAAAACTCGGCCGCCCGGTGCATTGGATGTCCGGCCGCTCGGAAGCTTTTGTCAGCGACAACCAGGCGCGCGACACCTATTCGGATGTCGAGCTCGCGCTCGACGAGAACGGAAAATTCCTGGCGCTGCGCATCAGGAGCGTCGGCAATATGGGCGCCTATCTCGGCGCCATCGGCGCCAACATTCCGACCATCAGCTTCACCCGCTGCCTGCCCGGCATGTACGACATCCGGCACATCGATATCGGCGTCAAATGCGTCTACACCAATACGCTGCCGACCGCGCCCTATCGCGGCGCCGGCCGCCCGGAATCGAGTTACGCTTTGGAGCGCGTGGTCGACGAAGCCGCGCGCGTCACCGGCATCGATCCGATCAAATTGCGCAAGCGCAACCTCATCAAAAGGTCGGCGATGCCGTACAAGACCCCGGTCGGCACCGTGATCGATAGCGGCGATTTCGCGCCGATGCTGGACAAGGCGCTGGAGCTTGCCGACCACGCCAATTTCAAGCGCCGCCGCCGCGAGGTGGAAAAGCGCGGCAAATATCGCGGCTTCGGCATCTGCTGCATGCTCGAACATTCCGGCGGCTCGCCGACCGAAAGCGCGCTACTCGCTTTCCCCGGCGACGGCACCTTGCAGTTCCGGCTCAATGTGCAGAATACCGGCCAGGGCCATGCCACCGTGTTCGCGCGCCTGATCGCGGCGCAGCTCGGCATTTCACCTGAGAATATCCAGCATCGTCATGGTGACTCCGCGAACGAATTGCCCGGGTATGCTTCCGTGGGCTCGCGCTCGGCGATGACCGTGAGCCACTCGGTGGTGAAGGCGATCGGAGAGATGCTCGCCAAAGCAAAATCCGTGGCCGCCGGCATGCTGGAAGCGGCCGATACCGACATCGCCTTCAAGGACGGCGCGTTCGAAGTGATCGGCACCGACCGCCGCGTGTCCTTGTTTGATGTCGCCTCCCACGCTGCGGGGCTCAAACAAATGGGCGCGATTACCGAAGACCTCGACACCAAGGCGGTCACCGAGACGCCACAGACCTTCCCCAACGGCGTGCACATCGCCGAGGTCGAGATTGATCCGGCGACCGGCGCGATCGAGATCGCCGGTTATGCCGCGGTCGACGATTGCGGCCGTCCGCTCGATACGATGATCGTCGAAGGCCAATTGCACGGCGGCATCGCGTCGGGCCTCGGCCAGGCGCTGATGGAAAGCACGGTCTATGACGCTGACTCAGGCCAGCTCGTCACCGGCTCGTTCATGGATTACGCCATGCCGCGCGCCAAAGACATGCCGCCGCTGCGCGATGCCATGCATAATGTGCCGGCGACCACCAATCCGCTCGGCATCAAGGGCGTCGGCGAGGCCGGCACCACCGCCGCGATCGGCGCGGTGATGAATGCGGTGGCGGACGCGATCCCGAACGGCGCCGGCGCGCACCTCGATATGCCGGCTTCGGCGCCGCGGCTGTGGGAGGCGTGCCGGCAGGCGGAGGGGTAGTACTTTTCCGGCCCCAGCAACATCTCCGCTCAGGCCCGCGAAGGCGGGCATCCAGTGAAATCCGCGCTCACCTTCGCTTCGCTGCCATCACATTGCCGATCAGCACGCCGAGGCAGCCGAAGAGAAGAACAATTCCGCTCAGCCATGACATCGCGGGCGCAAGCGCGGCGACGATGCCTGCAACAATGACCACGACGACGATGGCAAGCGCCAGCGCGCCATCCTCGACAAAGAGGCCGACAAGTTCGTGCAGCGAGGCAATTAGATTTTTCATTGCAGGCTTTTCATCCGGCGCTGTTCAAGTCTTGTTTTCATGACGCGGTTTTCGCCGCAGCGGCGCGGCGATTGAGCAGCGCTACACTAGTGAGCCCTGCGCCGAGAAACAGCGCGATGAAGGCGAGGATCGCCAGATCCGCACCGGGCCAGTCGACGCCAAATCCTTCGCCGGTCCAGAACAGGCCGAACGCCGAGAGCAGCACGCCAACGGCGAATTTGAGCGCATTCTCGGGGACGCGCGTCAATGGCCGATGCAGCAACACGCCGCTTGTCGCCACCAGGACACAGGCGGCGAACGCCGCCGCGCTCACCGGCCACAACACGCCGCGGCCGGCCGAGAGCGCAATGACGATGAACACCACCTCGAGGCCTTCGAGGAGCACAGCCTTGAAGCTCGTAACGCCGGCAAGCCAGTCGAGCTGCTCTTCGTGACGACGCGCCTGCGCGTGTAACTCTTCCGTCTCGCTGGCAAACGCAATGTTCTCGTCATGCAGCGGAATGTATCCGGCGGCGCGCAGGATCGCCTTGCGCAGCCAACGCATGCCGAACAGCAAGAGCAAAACGCCGATGGCAACCTGCAGCACATTGAGCGGCACGCGATCAAGGAGCGGCCCGAGCGCAACGACAATGAGCGCCAGCGCGACGAGACCCGCGAGCGCGCCGAGCATGGCGGGCCGCACGCCGCGCACGACAGCGACCGCGAGCACGATGGTGAGCGCTTCAACCGCCTCGACCAGCGATGCGAGAAACGCCGCGGTGACCGCCGATCCGGCATGCAAGCTGAGCATCGAAGTTTCCCTGTGATCGATCGCGCCGAACCGCCGCGGGCTTTTCTTAAATGAGGTTTTTCGCTGTTATGGACAAGAGCGGAGGTTGCCCATGACCGAACTGATTGCGCGACGCGACGATGCGCCGATGCCGCTGGCAATACCGGTGCTGCTGAGCTTCGTCGCCGGTTATCTCGACAGCTACACTTATTTAAGCCTGTTCGGCCTGTTCGCCGCGCAAGTCACCGGCAGTTTTGTCATCGCCGGCGCGGAATTTGTCACCAGCGATTTCGGCATTGCCGGCAAGCTCATTGCCATCGCCGCGTTTGTCCTCGCCGCCGCGGCGACCGCGGCGTTCTGCATCGCCGCACGCGACGCGCGGTGCGCCACGCTGCCGTGGATGCTCGGGCTTGAAGCGCTTTTGCTCGCGATCTTTGTCGGCATCCTGGTGTTCGGCCCGGCGGTGCGCGACGCGCGCGATTGGCACGGCATCCTCGCCGGCGTATTTGCCGCCACGGCGATGGGCGCGCAAAGCGTGTTGGTCAGGCTCCTGATGAAGGATGTTCCGCAGACCAATGTGATGACCGGCAATATGACGCAGCTTGGCATCGCCGCGACCGAATTGATCATGACGCGATTAGTTTTGGCGCGGCGCCGCATCGACCGCAGCCGGCAGGGCGACGCCGCGGTGCGCGAGTTTGCGATTGCGCGCGATCGGCTCGTCACCGTGCTCGCGATGGCGGTCGGATTCCTCGCCGGCGCCGCGGGTGGCGCACTCGCCTTCGCCACCACCGGCTTGCATGGCGCACTCGCGACCGTCGTCATCGTCGGCGCGCTCGCCTTGTGGACGCTGGTGCGGGAGGGACGAGTGTGAGGAGTGTCCAGAATCCATAACCACTGTCCGTGACTACGGATTCTTCGCTCGGCCCCGGAATGACGAAATCCGCTTCGGCCGCCATGGCGCGCGGCTATGCGCATTGTTGAGATGCACGAGATGCTTGAGCATCTGCTTGAATGCGGTGCGCTCGCGCGCCTTGAGCGGTTTGAGGATCAGCCGCTGCGTCGCCAGCACCGCCGGCTCGATGTCGCGAATGAGCCGCCGCCCCGCCGCAGTGATGTGGAGCGCCTTGGTGCGCCGGTCATGCGCGCCATTGGCGCGGGTGATGAGCTTCTTGCGCTGCAGCCGGCCGACCACGCCGCCGATCGTGGTGCGGTCGAAGGCGATAATGTTGCACAGCGTGGTCTGATCGATGCCCGGATGGCGGTTGATCGCGACCAGCGCGGCATATTGCACCGGCGTCACATCGAAGGTCTTGGCTTGGTCGAGGAACAGCGCAAAGGAAATCTGGTGCAGCCGGCGAATGAGATGGCCCGGCATCTCGATGAGGCGGCTATCGCCAATCGGCTCGGGCATGTCCGGTTCTCTGCTCCGGTTCTCTCTGCTGGCGCGGCGCAAAAAGGTTCACGGGCATGGACATATCACCCCGTTGACCGCCGCGCCACATTGTCGGTACACTGACAAATAATCGTCAGTATACTGACGAATTGACGGACGCATAGGCTCGTCATGGCGAGCGCAGCGAAGCAAGCCAGTGAAGCAATGAAGTGAAGCAATCCAGTATTGCCACGTTATTCTGGATTGCTTCGTCGCGGAGCTTGCCATCGGGCCGGCCACTTCGGGCCGGACCCGTTGGCTGCTCGCAAATGACGAAGCTCAGCGGAGGACGCAATGCCCGAACATCCCGAATCGATCCTCGCCGGCAAGAAACGGCCTTTCACCGGCGCGGAATTTCTGGAATCGCTGCGCGACGGCCGCGAAGTCTACATCTACGGCGAGCGGGTCAAGGACGTCACCACCCATCCGGCGTTCCGCAATTCGGCGGCTTCGGTGGCGCTGCTCTACGACGCGCTGCACGATCCGGCGTGGCATGAGGCGCTCACCGCGCCGACCGACACCGGCTCCGGCGGCTATACCCATAAGTTCTTCAGGGCGGCGCGCTCGCGCGAGGAAGTCGTTGCGCAGCGCGACGCCATCGCCGCCTGGGCGAGGCTGTCCTACGGCTGGATGGGCCGCAGTCCGGATTACAAGGCGGCGTTTCTCAATACGCTCGGCGCCAATGCCGCCTTCTACGGCAAGTTCGCCGACAATGCGCGGGCCTGGCACAAGCGCGCGCAGGAAGCCGTGCTCTATCTCAATCACGCTCTGGTCAATCCGCCGATCGACCGCAACAAGCCGGTCGAACAGGTCAAGGACGTCTACATCACGATTCAGAAAGAGACCGACGCCGGCATCTATGTCTCCGGCGCCAAGGTGGTGGCGACCAATTCCGCGCTCACGCAATATAATTTCCTCGGTCAGAACATGGGCCAGGAGATCACCGATCCGGCCATGGTGGTGATGTTCATCGCGCCGATGAACACGCCCGGCATCAAGCTGATCTGCAGACCGTCCTATGAATTCGCCGCCGCCGCCACCGGCTCACCGTGGGATTATCCACTGACCTCGCGGTTCGACGAGAACGACGCGATTTTCGTCTTCGACAACGCCTTCATTCCCTGGGAAAACGTCATCATCCACCGCGACATCGAGCGGCTGAAGAATTTCTACCCACAATCCGGCTTCTTCAACGGCTTCACCTTGCAAGGCTGCACGCGGCTTGCGGTCAAGCTCGATTTCATCATCGGGCTCCTGTGGAAGGCGGCGCGCGCCACCGGCGTCGAAGGCTTTCGCGGCGTGCAGGCCCAGATCGGCGAAGTGATCGGCTGGCGCAACCTGTTCTGGTCCTTGACCGACGCCATGGCGTGCAATCCGGTGCCGTGGGTCGACGGCGCCGTCCTGCCCAATGCGCGCGGCTCCGCCACCTATCGCTTGTTCATGACCGAGGCTTATCCGGCGGTGCGCAACATCGTTGAAAAAATCATCGCGTCGGGATTGATCTATCTGCCCTCGCACGCGAGCGATTTCAAAAATCCCGACATCGACAAATACCTGGCGAAATATGTGCGCGGCTCGAACGGCATCGACTACAAGGAGCGCATCAAGATCATGAAGCTCTTGTGGGACGCGATCGGCACCGAATTCGGCGCGCGCCACGAGCTCTACGAGATGAATTATTCCGGCAGCCACGAGCTCATCCGCGTGTTCCAGCTGCAGCAGGCGCAAGGCACCGGCGCACTCAAGCAGATGGAAGCGCTCGCCGATCAATGCATGGCCGATTACGACGAGAACGGCTGGCGCCATCCTGCCTATCGCGACGGCGGCGATATCAGTTTGGTGGGGAAAGTATAGGCATTTCGCCGCCTGCTGCTATTATGGCTTCCATCGGCTACGCGCACCAGGGTCAGCGATGGAGTTCGGCGTCCAGTTTTTTCCTTCCGTGGGTCCTGCCCGCAAAAGCCCGGCGCAATACTGGGACGAGGCGCTTGAGCTGACGCGGCTCGCCGAACAGCTCGACTATGGGCATGTCCGCACGGTCGAGCACTATTTCCATTCCTACGGCGGCTATAGTCCGGACCCGCTGATCTTTCTCGCCGCCGCCGCCGCGCGCACGCGCAAAATCCGTTTGGTCACCGGCGCCGTGCTGCCGGTCTTCAACAACCCGCTGAAACTTGCCGGGCAGATCGGCATGGTTGACGCGATTTCGCAAGGACGGCTGGAAGTCGGCTTTGCGCGCGCCTTTCTCCCTCACGAATTCGGTCGGTTTGGCATTTCGATGGACGAAAGCCGCGCCCGCTTCGACGAAGGCCTCGAGCAGGTCCGGCGGCTTCTGAGCGAGGAGGACGTCACCTGCCGCGGGCGTTTTCACAGCTTTGCAAACGTGACGTCGCAGCCGCGGCCCACGCAAAGGCCGCGACCGCCGTTCTGGATTGCCGCGCTTTCGACCAAAGAATCCTTCGAAAATGCCGGCCGGCTCGGCCATCACCTCATGGGCATCCCGCTCGCCGGCGCGCAAATGGCCGAGCTGATCAAAATCTATCGTGAGGCGTGGCGCGCGGCCGGCCATCCGGGCCGCGGCCGGGTGATGCTGGCCTTTCACATGTTCTGCGCGGAAAGCCGCGATCAGGCAGCGGCGATCGCGCGAGAGCCGCTGAACATTTATCTCAAATCCATCGTCGATGCAGCGTCGGAATGGATGTCGGGCGTCGCATCCAAGGACTACCCGAACTACCAGAAGATGATCGAATTCATCGCCAAGGAGGACTTCGAGTCCCAGGTCGCCAAAGGCGCGGCTTGGATCGGCACCCCGCACGACATTCGCAACGCGATCGCCGATTACGACGCCTTGGTCGACGGTTTTGAATCCGCTTCGCTCCAGGTGAACTTTGGAATGATCAACCAAGCGGACGCCGAGCGCTCGATGAAATTATTTGCGCAGGCGGTGATGCCGCACTTCCAAAGCAAGGAGGTCGCACCTGCATAGCGCCCCGACCGAATGACTGTCAGGAGGAACACGCCCGTGCCGCACAATACCGATCGTATCCTCACCACCCATGTCGGCAGCCTGATCCGGCCGCCGAAACTAATCGCGTTCTGGCGATCGATCGAAGACGGCAAGCCGTATGACGAGGCGGCCTTCGAAGCCTGTCTCACCGAATCCGTCGCCGAGGTGGTGCGCCAGCAGGCCGAAGTCGGCATCGACATCGTCAGCGACGGCGAATTCAGCAAAGGGGTCAATTGGGCGTTCTATATTTTCAAACGGCTCAAAGGCATCGCCGTGCGGACAGCGACGCCGGAGGAACTTGACGATCCGATGGCGTCGATGGCTGGCGGACAGGATCGGGCCGCCTTTCCGGAATTCTACGCCGAGTACGATGCCGCCACGGGGTTAAGCAAACGGCTCGGCTATCGCGTCGTCGTCAACGGCGCGATCGCCTATTGCGGCCACAACCAGGTCGGCCGCGACATCAAGAACATCAACGCCGGCCTCGTCGCAGCGAGGCAGCAGAACCCCGCGCTGGCCGGATTCCTGCCGGTGGTCGCGCCGGCGAGCGCGCTACCCGGCGCCAAGATCGAGCACTACAAGGACGAAGAGAGCTATCTGTTCGCACTCGCCGAAGCGCTGCACCAGGAATACAAGGCCATCGTCGACGCCGGACTGTATGTGCAGATCGACGATGCCTTTCTCCCCTACATGCACGAGCGGATGGTGCCGCCGATGTCGAATGCGGACTATCTGCGCTGGGCGCAGATGCGCGTCGACGCGCTCAATCACGCGCTGCGCGACATTCCCGAGGAGCGCTCGCGCTATCACATCTGCTGGGGCAGCTGGAACGGACCCCATGCGTTCGACGTGCCGCTCAAGGACATTATCGGATTGTTGCTGCAGGTGCGCGCCGGCCATTATTCGTTCGAGGCCGCCAATCCCCGCCACGCGCACGAGTGGCGCGTATGGGAGACCGTGAAGCTTAAGCCCGGAAAGATTCTGATCCCCGGCGTGATCAGCCACGCCACCAATATCGTCGAGCACCCGGAACTCGTTGCCGAGCGCATTCTCCGCCTGGCGAAGATCGTTGGCCGCGAAAACGTCATGGGCGGCACCGATTGCGGCTTCGCGCAGAGCCCGTTCGCGCGCCGCGTCCATCCGACGATCATGTGGGCGAAGCTGAAGTCCTTGGTCGAAGGCGCGCGGATTGCCACCCGCACATTGTGGGGCAAACAGGCGGCGGCGTAGGGCGCGAGCATTGTTCTCCTGGATATCGCCCATGCGGGCGATGCGCTTGACGGGACCACCGGCTGGCCGGCAATAAATCCAGCGAAAAAAACCGCCGATTTTTCTTGCGGCGATATTGCCATTTGAGGGAGGAGTCATGTCGAAGCGCCGTTCCGCCGATTCCAGCCGTCGCAATTTCCTCAAAAGCGCAGGACTTGCCGGCGCCGCGGCCGCAATGGTTCCGCCGGGGACCGCCAACGCCGTCCCCGCCGCCCCGCAAACGCGCAAGGCTGCCATTCCGGGTCCACGGCAAGTCGCCGCGGAGACCCTGGCGCCGGCCGCCGATCCGGTCAATCAGACCTCGAGCGGCGGCGATTTCATGGTCGACGTGTTCAACTCCCTCGGCATCGAATACCTGGCGATCAATTGCGCTTCGAGCTACCGCGGCCTGCACGAAGCCGTCGTCAATCACGGCAACAACAAACCGGAAATCATCACCTGCGTGCACGAGGATATCGCCGTCCATCTGGCGCAGGGCTACGCAAAGATGTCCGGCCGGCCGATGGCGATGGCGTGTCACGGCGTCGTCGGCCTCCAGCACGCCGCCATGGCAATCTACAATTCATGGTGCGATCGCGTGCCGGTGATCGTCTTGGGCGGCAACATCATGGAGGCGGACAAACGCGCGCCCGGCGCGGAATGGGCGCATTCGGGCGTCGACATCGGTCAGCTCGTGCGCGAATTCACCAAGTGGGACGATCAGCCGGCCTCGTTGCAGCATTTCGCCGAGTCCACGGTGCGCGCCTACAAGATCGCGACCACACCGCCGATGGGACCGGTCTTTATTGCACTCGATGCCGAACTGCAGGAAAATCCGATCGCCAATTCGAAAAGCCTGCGCATTCCCAAATTCGAGCCGGTCACTCCGCCGCAAGGCGATTCCGGCGCGATCGCCGCGGCGGCCAAGATGCTGGTCGAGGCGCAAAACCCGCTCATCATTTGCGATCGCATGGCGCGCACGCCGGCCGGGATGGCGAACCTGGTGCAGCTCGCGGAGACATTGCAATGCGGCGTCATCGACAATGTCGGCCGCATGAATTTCCCGTCGCGGCATCCGCTCAACCAGAGTTTCCGCAGGGGCTTGATCGGCCAGGCCGACGTCATACTCGCGATCGAGATGAACGACCTTTGGGGCACGCTCACCCATTTCAGCGACAGAATCGTGCGGCAATCGCGGCCGAACACAAAACCGGACGCCAAAATCATCACGCTCGGCGTACGCGATCTCTATCTCAAGTCCAATTATCAGGATTTCGGCCGCTGGCAGGATGTCGATCTCGACATCGCCGGCGATGGCGAGGCCTCGCTGCCGGCACTGACCGAAGCGGTCAAGCGCCTCATCGACAGCAGCCGCAAGGATGCTTTCTCGGTACGCGGCCAAAAGCTCGCCAAACTGCATACCGCGATGGTCGAGCAGTCGAAGACCGATGCAACGATCGGCTGGGATTCGAGCCCGATCACGACCGCGCGCATGTGCGCCGAAGTGTACAACCAGATCAAGGACGAAGACTGGTCGCTCGTCGGCACCGCAATTCGCCTGACCTGGCCGCATCGGCTTTGGGACTTCAAGAAGCCGAATCAATGGAACGGGGTCAGCGGCGGTGGCGGCGTTGGTTATAATTTACCGGCTTCGATTGGCGCCGCATTGGCCAACAAAAAGCGCGGCGGCTTCACAGTCGCCTTCGGCGGCGACGGCGACTTCATGTTCAATCCCGGAGCGCTGTGGACCGCGGCCCATCACAAGATCCCGATCCTTTATGTCGTGCACAACAACCGCGCCTATCATCAGGAATACATGTTCCTGGTCGCGATGGCCGCGCGGCACGGCCGCGGTGTCGAGCGGATGGACATCGGCACGACGATCAAAGACCCGAATATCGATTACGCCACCATCGCGCGCGGCATGGGCGTCCACGGCGAAGGCCCGATCACCGATCCGAAGGACCTCGCTCCCGCGCTCGCACGCGCCGTCGCTGCCGTCAAATCGGGCGAGCCGGCGGTGGTGGATGTGGTCACCGATCCGCGTTGAGGAGCTTTGCAATGAAACGGACTAAGCGGATCGGCAGCGCGGCGCTTGTCGGCGCCCTGTTTGCCGCAAGCGCCTGGGTCGTCGCCCAAGCGCAGTCACAAGCCCAGACACAAGTACAGGACGCGCCGGCCGGAGATGCCGGCAACGGCAAGCGGATCTACCTCGCGGTCGGCTGTTTCACCTGCCACGGCCGTTCCGGACAGGGCGGCGCCCTTACCGGCCCGGCGCCGATCCTTGCCAGCACCGCGATGCCTTTTGACGGTTTCAAGGGCCAAATTCGCGACCCGTCAAATGACATGCCGGCCTATTCCGACGCGGTGCTGTCGGACAAGGACATTGGCGACATTTACGCCTACGTGAAGTCGCTACCGGGTGCGCGGTCGCCGAAAGACATTCCCATCCTGAATAATTGAAGTCGCGATCGTCGCGCCCACCCTGCCCTGCTGACGGAAGGACGACGACGATGGCGTGGCGCGGTCAAGTGGCTCTGGTGACGGGCGGGGCCCGCGGCATCGGCCGGGCAACGGCACGGCTGTTGGCGCAACGCGGCGCCGCCGTCTGTGTGAACTATGCCGCACATGCCGATGCGGCGGCGGAACTGGTCGCGGAAATTATCGGTGCCGGCGGCCGCGCCATCGCCGCGGTGGCCGATGTTGCCGAGGCCGACGCGGTCACGGCGATGGTTTTGCGGACGGAACGGGAATTGGGCCCGGTCACGGTCCTTGTCAACAACGCCGGGGTGTCGTGGCGCGG
>Ga0306921_10007135_pt1 | contig 11697 bp, 14 predicted proteins | sample sta12Cox44000080_FD_203760 | JGI IMG/M metagenome (GOLD analysis project Ga0306921, IMG submission 203760) | Lab enrichment of tropical soil microbial communities from Luquillo Experimental Forest, Puerto Rico - statoxic.12C.oxic.44.000.080 (v2)... | ecosystem: Environmental > Terrestrial >... | reverse complement strand
GCTGGGTGGGAAATAATGCGACCATCACCAACCTGACCACCGGCGCATCGGTGAGCGCGTCAAATACCAGAACTGGTGGACTGTTCGGTGTGGGACTTGAATGGGCGTTCGCTCCCCAGTGGTCCACGAAGATCGAGTACGACCATCTCTCTATGAATAGCTGGAACTTCACCGGGCCTGTGTTCGGGGATAACTTTTCAGCGGGCCGCAACATCAACATGTTGACGGTCGGCCTCAATTACAGATTCGGGGGCTGGGGGGGATACTATTAGATGAAGGTTTGAGTATTCGAGGCCACCGGCCCCGCAGCAATGCGGGGCCTTATTTTTCTCGACAGAAGTCCCGCCGAAACAGCCCGCCGCTCCCCTCTCAAGCGGTAGTTCTGTTGAGCGTGCGCGACGCACTCCCAAGCGCGGGCCGGCGCGAATGCTGGCCCCGCGTTATTTTCACTTGGTTCCGACTTTCACCTAGCAGGTCATGCCCGTCGCGCAGCGTCGTACTGCTCGCCGTTCCACTCTCCGGTGGACGCCGGCTACGCTACCCGCTGTTAAAGGCCTTCCAACCTCCGCAGAGGCTCTGTCTTGAGACACGACCAGGCTCTTTTCGGGGGTCCATTGGACCGAAATTGGTGAGGCCGAAAGGACGGCCGCACCGATAACCGTCGCACCAATCAGGACTAACTTGCGCATCATCGCTCTCCTAGCAAGGACACAGATGGCTTCTCAAACCACAGCGAACCAATCGGGACATTGATCAGGATCAAATCGAAGCTACTACGACGAGGCGCGGCGCATCGTGGCAACATCGCCAAGTTGCCGGAGAGCGAGTGAGGCGGCAAAGGGATGCGCCGTCACCGGCCCCTATGCGCCCCCGGGCAAAAAATATGTAGGATCGAAATTCAAATATTGACGAGAAGTGAAGCGGCTGCTGGTTACCGCGATATGGCACGGTCGCACGGTGACACGCAAAGACCGCCTAGCGTTGGCCCACTAAACCAGTCGCCCGCGCTTTCAGCATGTGCCGTGCGAGCACGCATCAATCAACCATTCGAGATATGCGATTTGCATGCAGCAGCTGTTTCGGCGAAAACCAAAAAGTTGCTTCTTGGGCTGGCAATCGCAACAAAAGCCACGCTCGATTACACGGTAAGACGACCGAACGTTGCACGGTGACAGCAGGCAGGGCAGGTCGCGGAGCATGGATTGGCATCGAGGCAGCCGACCGTTTGCGAGGCCTGGGCCGGAATACTGGCTTTGGACCCGAAGCGCTGACTTTCGCGACTTTGCCATAACGACCTCACCGAACTGAGGTCCGAAAGCGCACTCAGTATTTCTCCGAGACTAGGCTTATTCCCTTCAACAAAGCCCGATCGTCGTATTTTCCCTTGTCCGATCGCTTGGGCAATTTGACTTTCTTGTGCTTAATCTTCTTGTATGGAATGAGACTCAGGATGTGTGAAATGCAATTGAGGCGTGCTCGTTTCTTGTCATCCGAATGAACCACATACCACGGCGCATGCTTGCTGTCAGTCGTCTTGAGCATCATGTCGCGCGCCCTGGAATAAGCATACCAGCGCTGGAATGACTCTAGATCCATCGGGCTCAATTTCCATTGCCGAAGCGGATCGTTGATGCGCGCCTTGAATCGCCGTTCCTGCTCGTCCTGACCGACCTCCAGCCAGATCTTGATCAACCGAATCCCGCCGTCCACGATGTATTTCTCGACCTGGGGACACAGGTCGAGGAAGCGCTGATGCTCCGCCTCGCTGCAAAAGCCCATGACGTATTCGACGCCGGCTCGGTTGTACCAACTGCGATCAAAAATGATAATCTCGCCGGCCGCCGGGAAGCGCTCGATGTAGCGCTGCATGAACATCTCAGTCTTTTCGCGGTCCGAAGGCGCAGGTAAGGCGGCTATGCGGAATACCCGCGGGCTCACCCGCTCAGTAATAGCCTTGATCATCCCGCCCTTGCCGGCGGCATCGCGTCCTTCGAACAGGATGATGATCCGCTCACCCTTCTCCTTGACCCAGTCCTGTAGCAGGCAAAGCTCCACCTGCAGCTTATGCAACTGCTTGTCGTAAGCCTTTCGTTTCATCTTGCCATTTGAATGCGCGGCCTTCGCGTTTGCTTCACCCGACGTCAAGCCTTCGCTTTTTAGTGTCATGGCGTATCCCTTGGCGCAAATATCCGAGCTTTGTTGGACCCATTACAATACATCAAGGATGGCAAGGCAACTATCGAAACATTAGGCGACGCCGTTACCCGCCGGCTCAAAAACGATGCACGGCGTCACTTCATCCCGTGACGAGCCTCGTCAAGCAGCGCTTGCAAGTTTTCTAGGTCAGTAGCGCCGGCCCATTTGAGCGCCGTGTCGTTGCCCGCGCCGTCGCGCAAGAATGTCGATGACGCCCGGCCGACGACTTCGGCAATCGAAACGGCAAACCCGCTATCGGAATTTATCGAAGCGCTTGGTGGCGGCAAGCCGTGCTTGAATGGACTCCCAGATCGATAGGCAAAACGTCGAGAGAACCAACGCGCGCCGGCCTGGGTTAGCGGCTCGGCGCCGGGGGCCGCATAGGGGCCGGTTACGGCGCATCCCTTTCCGCGCCTCACTCGCTCTCCGGCAGCTTGGCGATGTTGACGGCGATGCGGGTTGGCCGGGCTGCCGATGGTATTTCGATCATAGAGAAAAGATATTGCCGTCGTTGCTGTTATGGTCATCATGTTGAGTTTTAAGCTCCAAGAACGCGACACTGGTTATCTGAATGCCCGCGTCAGTATTGTCGACATGAATATCGACCACTCCAGCACTAGCGGTCCCGCTCTTTCCCCGAACGGACAGTGAGCAGTCTTCCCTACGGACACTCGCTGGGAGCCGGTCTCTATCAGAGAATAACCGCTTCGGATCAGCGTGACTACGAGCCTTGCTCCGAATTCTCATAGCCCCCGGACAGGTTGGAGATATTGTGGAGCTTGCGGACCGCAACATTGACTGACATGCCCAAATAGTCCTGGGCGCTACCAAACCACGAGCCCGCCAGCGGAACTGCCTGGCCTGGATGGCGGGCAATCGCTACTGGAATCAAATCAAAGCCGGCGTTGATGTGATTGGTCGGGTCGTAATGCGACCAGCCTGCACCCGGTAGGAACACCTGTAGCCAGGCATGGGTTGCTCCAACCCCCAGCATGCCTACCTCGCCTCGATCCAGCGTCGAATCGTAGAGATAACCACTGACGAAACGGGAGGCAAAGCCAAGTCGACGCAAAGTCTCGACCATCAACCATGCATAGTCCCGGCAGGTACCTGACTTTGAGCGCAGGGTTTCCCCCGGAGATTGGGTGCCTTCGGCTTCTCTGGAATTGTAGCTGAAGCTGGCGCGAAATACGTCCAACATCCGTCGTAGAACGTCCGTCGTTCGCCTCCGATTGTCGGCAGTGAAGCTCTTGGCCCAGGCAGCAACACTACCATCGGGGTCCTCCGCATGAGGGCGCATATGGACATCAAGGTCGGTCCACTCGTCCGGGGTATATTGCACCGGCACTTCTTCGGCCCGAGGCTCCAAGGGATACTCCTCAATCGTTTTTGCTCCGAAATGAACTCCCCGGAATTGAAATGTAAAGGTCAGTTCCTTGCCAGGATCTTTGAATTCCATCACTGTCACGTTGTTGGACAGGGTGTCGCTGATCCAGCGAATCGTGGAAGGAAGACTGGTTTTCACCGACCAATTGAGGAGACGGCCGCTTGCGGCAGGGTGCGGCAGAAACATGGCGCGGTGAGTACCAAATGTGACCGGGTTTCTATACCTGTAGGTGGTCACGTGTTCTATCTCGAACAGTATCGGCATCATTCCCTCCCATGATGATCAATTGCCGATCTCGGCCATGCAAGAAACGTCTTGGATTTACCGGTCACCACAGCGCGCTCCTGGCCCCCTGGCGGAGACGCTCGGAGGATCAGCTGAGAGTCCTGGTGACCACCTCTACGGTTTCCTTCGATAATCCGGGGATCTTCGTCACCTGCTCCAATAGCGATTTCATCAGAGTTCGGCGTTTTGGCTCGAACCGTTTCCAATGCTCGAAGTTGCGAGCCATCCGAGCCGCGACCTGAGGGTTGATAGAGTCGAGCGCTCTGATCTGCTCACCCAGGAAGGCGTAGCCAGAGCCGTCTACCCTATGAAAATTGACCTGATTTGCGCCGAACCCGCCGAGGAGCGCATACACTTTGTTGGGATTCTTGAGCGTGAAGGCCGGGTGGGATGTGAGCTCTTTCACTCTGGCCAGCGTGCCGGGCAAACGCGACGCTGCCTCAACCCCCAGCCACTTGTCCACCACAAGCGACTCGTTCTGCCATTTCGCGTAGAACTGATCGAGCGCGGGCTTGCGTTCTGGACAGTCGCAGTTGGCGAGCGCCGTTAATGCCGATAAAGCGTCCGTCATATTGTCAGCGCGCTGCAGTTGCGCGACACAGAGGCGGCGAGATTCGGCGTCATCCAATTCCATCAGATAAGCCAGGCATAGGTTCCTCAGGGCCCGTCGGCCCGCCGATACAGCATCTGGACTGTAGCTTCCGGCAGCCGCAAAGGCATCGTAGGTGTTTCGGAGAGCGGTTTTGAGTCGTTGCGCCAGGAAGCGGCGCATGGCCAAACGCACCTGATGAATGACATCCGGATCGATCACCGCCAGTTGCTCAGCGATGTAGACTTCGGGTGGCAGCGCCAGGGCTTCGGCCGCAAAGGCCGAATCCTTTGAACCATCCGCCAGGACGCAACCAAAGGCATCCGCCAAGAAGTCGGGGAAGCGTACCTCCCGCGCTGCTTGGTGATCCGCAATGCCCTGCAATAGCAATTTCATCGCCAGGCGCTGACCAGCCTCCCATCGGTTGAAGGGATCGCTGTCGAAGCTCAGCAGGTCTCGCAAGGCGTCAATGCTATAGGGATAATCGATGATGACCGGGGCAGAGAAGTTGCGCCCGAGGGAGGGAACTGGCGGTGTCGACACATTAATGAAGCGAAATACGGTCTTCTCTTGCTGCAGCAGCAGGACTCGGCTGGTGCCCTGAGGAGCCGGCTCACCCTCCAGCTGTAGCGGGATGTCGCGTCTATCAGCACCTAAGAGCCCGATCGTCAGAGGCAGATAGAACGGGAGTTTTACTGGTTGCCCGGGCGTGGGCGGACAGCTCTGCGTCACTATCAGTTCATAAATTTGCGAGGCAGGGTCATGGCGATCCCGGATATCGAGACGGGGTGTGCCCGATTGGTCGTACCAGAGCTTGAACTGCACCAGATCAATGCCGCTGGCATCCTGCATGGCCTGAACAAAATCGTCCGTAGTGACCGCGTGCCCGTCGTGACGCTGAAAGTAGAGGTCGATGCCCTTGCGAAACTTTTCGGCGCCAATAAGGGTATAAATCATGCGCACCACCTCGGCCCCCTTGGCATATACCGTGCTGGTGTAAAAGTTACTGATCTGCTGGTAGAACAGCGGGCGGACCGGGTGGGCCATGGGGCCGGCATCTTCCGGAAACTGGGAGGAGCGCAGCTGGCGTACCTTTTGAATTCGCACCACAGGTTTGGAATACATATCGCCGGCATATTGCTCTTCCCGGAAGACGGTCAGCCCTTCTTTGAGTGACAACTGAAACCAGTCCCGACAGGTGACCCGATTTCCCGTCCAGTTGTGGAAATATTCATGGGCTACCGTTCGGTCGATGAAGTTGAAGTCGAAGTCGGTCGAGATATCGGGCTTGGCCAGGACGAGCTTAGTGTTGAAGATGTTAAGGCCCTTGTTCTCCATGGCGCCCGCATTGAAGTCGCCAACGGCCACCACATTGTATTGGTCGAGATCCACCTCTAGCCCGTAGCTCTCCTCATCCCACTTCATCGCCTTCTTCAGGGCTTCCAGCGCAAAGACTCCCTGGTCTAGCTTGCCGGGCTCAACAAAGAATTGCAGCGAGACCTTTCTTCCGGAACGTGTAACGAAGCTGTCAGCCTGTCGATCGAGCCGAGCGGCTACCACCGCGAACAGATAAGAAGGCTTGGGGAAGGGATCCTCCCAAGTGGCCCAATGACGCCCGTCCGTCTCGCTCCCTTGTGCAACAAGGTTGCCATTCGCCAGCAAGACAGGGCAGCGCGCGCGGTCCACGTGCAGGGTGACGCGATACCGCGCCATCACGTCTGGGCGATCCAAAAAAGGTGTAATGCGTCGGAAACCCTCCGCCTCACACAGACTAAAGAAGCCGGTGCTGGATGTGTAGATCCCCATCAGTTTGGTATTGTGCTTGGGGTCGATGCGGCACACTGTTGCCAACTCGAAACGGTTCGGCACCCCCGAAATGGTTAGACGGCGTTCGTCCAGGACATACTGGTCGGAGGTAAGGGCAACTCCGTTGAGGCTGATGGATTCAAGACTAAGTTCATCGACATCAAGTTGCAGCGCACCGGTTCGCTCTGGCGCCTCGCTGTTTCGTTCCACGGCGAGCGTCGCCTGAACCACGGCATCCTCCTCGAACAAGGAGATGTCCAGCTCGACCTTGGGAATCAGGAATGAGGGGGCGGTGTAATCTTTCAGATAAACGATGGGGGTTGTCGCTATGTTCATCACGCAGCTTCCTTTTGAACGCTCAATCATAGCAGATGACTAAGCGCGGTTTCGTCGCTCCCATTTGCCGGCACACGCCGCTTTTTTATGCTTCGCTCCCCGAAAAAACCGCCCGGAGCGATCCGGAGGTCCAAAAGCGTGTAGCTTTTTGCTGGCGCAGATGCCCGCCCGCAGCCGCGCAAGCGGTGAAAGCTGTCCCCGCTTGAAGATTACAGAACCAGCGTTCGCCTAAGTGCGCGCGGTGCTCACGGGGGTGGTTAGCCGAAGTGGCGATCTTCAACAGCGCCCACACGCTCCAATAGCCGCGCTCTTTCTTCGGCCTCATCATTCGTCACGTTCGGGTGCGGTGCGCCGAGGTCTAGTTGCAGCGCATCGATCACTCGACCAATGAAAACCTTGGCGTTATCATCGCGGGAGAGCCGGCCCGGTTCGCAAAGTTCGAGAAATTCGACGATGCCTTGCTGCATTTGTAAAAGCCGCGTGTAGTTCGTCTTTGTCATTTGGAACGCTCCCCTTGCCGCCGACGGTTTATGACCGCCAGTTGCCGGTTGGCGTCGTCGCCACGCAAAGGCTGCTCGTGGTTTTCTAACCGTTGCACATCAGATGGCGCTCTATAACTACAACGAACCAATCGGAACCTCGATCAGGATCAAATCGAGAAAAAGGGCCACTCAGTTTGTGAGAGCAGCCCCAAGTTTTATCATCGAGGAGAACCGCACGCCCCGGAGAGGGGGCACAGTAGACACCAGCTACTGCAACGCAGCAGCTTATGGCGCATCGCGCAAAACTCAAGCTGTTGACGATAAAGTGAAGCCGCCAGCCATTGCTGCGCTCCACGGTGGGAAACCCGCCTGCTCATCGCTACCCGATAACTGACGCTAATACCCGATAACCGACCTATACTTAGGTTTATCAGCATTGCGCCCCTGACCGAGCTACCGTGCACCTAGCTAACGGGGGCCTGACTTGCTTTCACGCCGAAACGCTGCGCTCGCCTTAATCACGGTCCTTGGCTTCGCCGCGTTCTCGGCGGGGCCTGCGGCGGCGCAAGAAAAATCAATAATCATCGCCTCCACGACCTCAACACAAGACACAGGCTTATTCGCTTCTTTGTTGCCGATCTTCAAGCATCATCGATTGGCTGGTGTCGTACGAGGGCCAGAAGGCCATCGCCACCTATAAGATTGATGGCCAGCAGTTGTTTTTTCCGAACGCCAGCGATCCCAACGCGTAGCTGAGCGGCGCAGCAGAACAGCTACGGTTATGGGCGATCTGTGTGTTGCTTTCTTATGCGGCGTCGTCGCTATTCGCAGCGCGCGGAATGGCTCAACGGAAGCTAGTATTCGGGCTGGTGTAGAGGAAGAGGGGCGTAGTCCGTCTACGCGGCTATTAATCGAGGGCTGGGCTCGTTCGCGTCGCATCTCTTCCTCGCTGACCCGGAGCGAATCGTCAGCTGCACTTTTCCCCGGCCTGCTTACCCGCGCCGACGAGGTGATCGAGTAGTGGACTTTTTTGCTGCGGCTGCTCAGGTCCGGTTATGGCACAAAGCGTGGCGTCGCCCACAACGAACGCCTTAAAACATCCAGCAGCAAAACCCAGCCGAACACTCCGCCGCCGAATCTCTCCAGGCGACGGAATCACTGCTCGTCGATGAGTGCCAAACCTTTTTCAACAGTATCGACCCATAGCGACATTTCCGGCGGATCGTTTGCTGGAGTGCACAATGATCATCGATCAGCACAGAGACGCGTCTGTCGGCCGCCGTTGGTTCAAAATGCGAAGGACAATGATGTCCTGGATGATGTGGCGGGATGCGGCGGTTCAGCGCTTACCTCAAAGCTGCTCGAAATCACGATCGCGTTGGCGTCGCCGCTGATCAACAGCGCCTATTGCGAGAACAAATCAGGTCGTCACAAGCCAGACTAAGTTCAAGTGCTGACAGTTCTCGGTTTGGATCCACGCACTGCAAGGGTAACGGGATGAGTGGCCGTCACGGACGGCCATCCCAACGCGGCGCTGCCGGGCCGTTGGCCCTTCGTCAATGCCGGCCGCGCCTGTTCACATGCGCTTGAAAATCTCTGTGCCCCGTCTCGTGACCACGTGACCATTCGGTCCAGCGGACTTCGAGGTCCATCTTACGGCAGCGGTCCCTGGACCGATGGATCGTCCGTACCAGGCCACGGTCCCCTGGCAATCTGACGACCACGTATTCGACGTCGTGAATGCGACTCGCCGTTGAGGCGCTCGAACGCGACCGGCCAGATCGTAGCGAACTGCCGGACATGCGCCCGTCGGGCTACTGATGAGTATCCCGCTGAAATTTCCAGTAGCGGGGTCGATGCTCAAGACTTTTATGATGGCGCCCCGCTCGCTTTGCCAAAGTGTGGGTCGCCAATTCTGCGCCGAACACGCGGTGGCAGATGCGAGAATAAGGGCCAGAGCAACCGTGAAGCGGTACATGTTCTTCGTCTCCAATCTGGTGGAATATGTGCTTGATCCGGTTCTAGGGCCGGGCCCGCGCGACGTCGTATTCGTAACCGCGCGGGCGCGGCGATCGCGTGCAGTCAGTAGCATTCTGGATAGGGAAAATATCCGCACGTGGCTGCAGCACCATAAGCAGCGGCGGCACCGACGGCAACCGCAGCGCCGGCACCGTAACCCACACCGCGATAACCCACACCCTGATAACCCACACCGCGATCGACGTTGACGTTGCGATTGACGTTCACACTGCGATTGACATTGGCAGCGCCCACCCCGGCGTGAGCGCCACCGCCGCCGCCGCGGGCACCGCCACCGCCGCCGCCGCGGGCGAGAGCATCCGTCGAAACACACATGGCGCCAACCAAGGCAAGTGCAGCAAGGGAGGTAATGATTCGGCGTGACATAGGTTTCCTCCGTTCGAACCACCTACCAGGCGAGATCGTGGATCTCGCTCGGAGACTATAGAACCAGACCGCAAGTCTTCATCGATTGATCTGGATCAAATGGAATTCCGCTCCCGGTTTTATCCTGCTGGTCTAGCATCGGCTAAAGCATAAAAGTCTTGAGGAACATCGCTCATCACGTTCCCGCGACTGACTTGCGGGCGGGCAAGCCGCTAAGGCGTGGCCTCACCATCGCGACTGGTTCACTACGCTCGCGACGAGGTCATCAATAGAGCGTTTTTGCTGCAACGCACTTTGGTCGATATTGGCACAAAGCGTCATTTCGCGGCAGCGCAGCAAACGGTCGCTCTGGGGTGCAAAGCGGACATTGACAATACCGAGCGCGGAGCCGAGCAAATAACGGATACGAAGGGTCGCGGGTCACGAGAGCGGCGAGCGTGTACGGTCTCGTGCATAGCCCCTGATCTGTTCGAGCAGCCCGCGCTGGTTGAGCCCCCGGGCCTTGACAGGTCGCCAGCCAAGTTCGCGCATAAGCTTCGCCAGGCGCCGGCATGCGCCCGCGCCCCGTGCACGCTGTGGGACTTCCAACACGTCGAAGATTACTTGGGTGGCAATTCGTTCGACGCCATCGTCGCCGATTTTACCGTGCAACCGTTCCAGGGGCAGACGCCAGGGATCGACCGGAGCGGCATCTTGCACATGTCCGTTGATCCGCTGCCGACCGCTCATCCGAGTGGGGAGATGTGGACGAATATTGGCCACCCGGTCAGCCCCGACAAGTTGGCATTAGCCGTGGGAGCATCCGGGAGTACGTTCGGTGATCATGGCATGCGCTGGGACAATTCCGGCAAGAACGGTCACTATGCGCCGATCCGCTGGTCCAATCAGTCGTAATGTTGTCGTGAAGTGGCCCTTCGCCACCAAAGACATTCGTAACAAATGACCACGCTGGAGACCGTGCTGCGGCGCGATCGCTTGATCGTTGCCGGCGCGCTCGGAGTTATTATTGCGCTGGCGTGGAGCTATGTGATCTGGCTCGCTAACGACATGGACATGGGTGGCATGGATATGCCCGGGTTCCGCATGATCCCGGCCGGGATTGGAATCATGCTGCCGGCCAATGTGCCATGGAGAGCGTTCGAGTTCGCTTACGTGTTTGCCATGTGGGCCGTGATGATGATTGGAATGATGGCACCTTCGGCCGCGCCGATGATCCTCATGTACGCCCGCGTAGGACGACAGGGGAAGGCCGAGGGTAAGCCATTTGCAGCGACCGGCTGGTTCGCGACCGGGTATTTCCTAGCGTGGACCGGTTTCTCACTTGCAGCAACGTTTGTTCAATGGGCGCTCGAACGGGTGGCCTTGCTTGACTACCGGATGGTGACCACCAGCTACGTGCTCGGAGGCATCGTTCTGATTGCTGCGGGAATCTACCAATGGACGCCGCTCAAGGACATCTGCCTCGCCCAATGCCAGACGCCGTTCCAATTCTTGATGCGCCATGGTGGCTTTCGGAGCGACTTGCGAGGCTGTTTGCTATTAGGGCTTCGACACGGAGGCTATTGCGTCGGCTGCTGTTGGGTTTTGATGGCGCTTTTGTTTGTGGGCGGGGTGATGAACGTGCTTTGGATCGCGCTGCTCGCGATGCTGGTCCTCTTGGAGAAACTTACTCCGATCGGTCGGTGGATCGCGCGTGCCGCCGGAGTTGCTTGTGCTACCGCCGGCGCCTGGATGTTGCTTCCCTGACGGTCGTTTAGGGGTCCTGCGAGCGCCGCTCGCGATTGCCGATGAGATGATCAAAATCGCGGTCGTTTGCTGCACCGCACTTTGGTCGCTAATGGCACATCGCGTCATTTTACGGCGGCGCAGCAAACGGTCGCTTTCGGGGGTATAACGGACATCACTGCTGAGTCTTAGCCAACTGCGCTGACGCGGTTATTGATCGGTCATGACTGCTGAAACAACAGGCGAGAAACAGCGAGGCCGTCCCTTTCAAAAGGGCCGTTCTGGCAACCCTGGAGGGCGTCCTCGGGGTGCGCGTAACGCCGCAACCGTCATCGCGGAGGAGCTACTAGACGGTGAGGCTGCGATTATCACTCGCAAGGCAATCGATCTGGCGAAGGAGGGAAATGTAGTCGCCTTACGACTTTGCCTCGATCGTCTCCTACCACCGAGACACGATCGACCGTTGAACTTTAAGATCCCTGCCT
>Ga0306921_10007133_pt1 | contig 11697 bp, 14 predicted proteins | sample sta12Cox44000080_FD_203760 | JGI IMG/M metagenome (GOLD analysis project Ga0306921, IMG submission 203760) | Lab enrichment of tropical soil microbial communities from Luquillo Experimental Forest, Puerto Rico - statoxic.12C.oxic.44.000.080 (v2)... | ecosystem: Environmental > Terrestrial >... | reverse complement strand
CGGCGTCAGTGCACCTATATCCAACGCGTGCGTGCCGAGCCAGACCAGATGGCTCGCGATGCGCTGTAACTCCGTCAGAATCGTGCGAATCACGCGCGCCCGTGGCGGCGCTTCCGCGTTCAACAACTTCTCGACGGCTTCGCAGTACCCCAGCCCATTGCTCACCGCCGCGACATAATCCATGCGGTCGACATACGGCGCAAACTGCTGATAGGTGCGGTGTTCCGCTATTTTTTCCACGCCGCGATGCAGGTAGCCGATCACGCACTCCGTCCCGCGCACGCGCTCGCCGTCGAGCTTCAGCTTCACGCGCAGCACCCCGTGCGTGGATGGGTGCTGCGGGCCCATGTTCAGGACCAGTTCGTCCGCCCCGAGTAGCGTCGCGTTTTGATTTGTGCCTTCTTCGCGCACCCGCGTCCAATCCTTTACGCTCTACTGGCCACTCTCGATTCCCAGATTCTCGCGCACCCAATCCGTGTCCTGTTTCAAAATGTCGTAGTCCTTGCGCAGCGGATGGCCCTGCCATCCATCCGGCAACAAAATTCTCCTGAGATCCGGATGGCCCGCGAATTCAATCCCAAACATGTCGTAGATTTCGCGTTCCAGCCAATTCGCAGCGGGCCAAATCTCCACCAGACTCGAGATTCGCTGCCGGTCGGCAATCGGAATCTTCAGCCGCAGACGGATGTTGTGCGGGAACGAATACAGCACCGCCACCAGATCGAATCGCTTTTCGCGCTTTGGCCAATCCACCGCGGTATAGTCCTCGAGCAGATCGAACTTCTCCTGGTCTCGAGAGTAACGTGCGACCTCCGTCAGTTGTCCGGCATCGACCACCAGATAGGCCTGCTTGCGATCCTCGAGCGTATCCAGAATGGTCGCGCCAAAACGCTCGCGATAGCGTCGCGTCAATTCGTTATCGAGGGGAATCTGCACCGGCGGCGGCGTTTTTGGCGCAGCAGGCGCTGCTTTAGGAACACCCAAAGTCGCAGGCGTGCCGGGGTTTTTGACCGCAGGCGGCGCCGCAGGAGCAGCGGCGGCTCCATCCGGTTTCGAGCTTTCGGGCGGTTGGGAAGGCTTCGGTTCGTCTGCCATTGAAACTCAGGACCACGGTGCTGCACTTATCGGGCCGCTTCAACACTACAACATTCGGCCGTATGTCACGTACCGGAAGAAGGGCCCGCAAATCAGGCTGCGCGTAAAAAGGAAGGAGCGAGAAAGCGCGCGCCAACTCTGCACAGCGGACACATTTCATCCGCGACCTGGCAGCTTTTTTGATCGCTCATTGCGTTTCTAACACAGGAGAAAAGGGCAGTCAATGCGCCCCGGCACGCCGTTGGCCTTCCGTTCTTCGGTCCGGCGCGCTTCCTGTAGCGCTGCCCTTGCCAGCACCTTTTCCACGACCCTCGCCGCCACTTCAAACCTGCGGTCGAGCCGGCGGGCAAGGTCCGCGAAATGCGCAATCCTTGGTCTGTCCAGCCAGACCGTGAGCATCCAAAAGAAAAATCGAGGGCGGTTTATTGAAAACGGTTAAGGGAACCTGGTTACGCCCAGTCGAGCGCGCCCTTCTTGTACAGCCAGATGTAGCCAATCAGCAGGATGCCCAGGAACACCATCATCGATATCAGCGCAAACGCTCCGAGGTGCACCGCCACCCAAGTCCGATACAGAATCGCCCACGGAAACAGGAACATTGTCTCCACATCAAAAATGACGAACAGCATCGCCACCACGTAATACCGCGCCGAATACCGTCCTCGCGCATTTGATTCCGGAGGGATACCGCATTCATAGGGCTGAAATTTCGCCAGCCCGCCGCGCGATTCCGGACGAATCAGCTTAAACACCAGCAGCGCGAGCACCGGAAACGACAACACCAGCAGCGCAAAGATAAGTACGGGAATGTAGGCGGCCGGCATATTCAATACTCAGGAGCGATGCTAGCACACAAAACCCGCCGCTCCGCAAGGTTCGCGGTCACTTCTCGAACAACAGCTCCCCCGCCCGGTGCGTCGCCTTTACCACCGCTTTGATCAGCGTCACGCGTAACTTCCCTTCCTCAAGCTCCAATATGCCGTCAATCGTGCATCCTGCCGGCGTGGTTACCGAATCCTTCAGCAGCGCCGGATGATCGCCTGTCTCCAGTACCACGCTCGCCGATCCTTTCATCGTCTGAGCCGCCAGCAACGTCGCCACATCTCGCGGCAATCCCACCTTCACGCCAGCCTCTGCCAGGGACTCCAGAATAATGTACGCAAACGCCGGCCCGCTCGCCGACAAGCCCGTCACCGCATCCATATTCTTCTCGTCGACTACTACCGTCCGTCCCACGGCATTGAACATCGTTTTCGCAATTTCCAGGTGCTCGGCCGAGGCATGCGAACCCTTGCAGATCCCGGTCATCCCGCAACCCACCGTGGAGCAGGTGTTCGGCATCGCACGGATCACTGGTACATTCTCCCCCGCACGCTGCTCGATATACGAAGTCGGCACCGATGCCGCCACGGAAATCACCAACGTGTCTTTACCCAACGCCGGCTTAATCTCCTTCAACACCTCGCCCACCACCTGCGGCTTCACCGCCAACAGCACAACGTCGGCAATCTTCGCAGCCTCCAGGTTATGCGTGCTTACATTGACGCCCAGTTCCGCCGTCAGCGCTTCGGCCTTCTCCTCATGCCGCACGGTCGCCGTTACCCGATGCGGCGCAAACAGCACCTGCTTCAGATAAGCCCGCAGCAAGATACCGCCGAGTTTTCCCGTGCCGAGAACGGCCAGGTTCTTTTCCGTCAGTTTTGTAGTCATGATGGAATCATTGTCACGGAGGACTCGCGAGGGGTCAACTGACTTTGCCTCGCCGGTATCGCGAACTTACCGTACAAGCACATCGCGTCAGGAGCCAACGCCTAGCCACGAAAACGATGGGATACTCGAAGAGCGTGGAGCGCCTGAACCACAATCCGCATTCGTTGTCCTCCAAAGGCCGGGACGCTTCCCTGCCCAGGCGTGCCACTCACGCCATTCACGCGGCATGCGCTTTTCTGCTTGAGTCTGGCATCGCCTGGATGGTGCGCCTTACCGGTCGGAAAATCCAGAAAAAGGACGCCCCGTGGCTGGATTGCGTTGTTGGGAATCCCGGTCCCATCGGGCGCGAGGTCTATCGGCGCATTGCCGAGGCCGAGCATTTGCACCTGAGCGCCCCTCCGGACGCCGGGCTAATCCCTGATTTCAGTGTCCTCGGAGGCCCATCCTGCGCGCCCGACCAGGTGCATCCTCGTATTCGGCACTTCTACGAACACGCGGCTTCGTATCATCTGGAGGTCTGGAGCGAGGTCTATTTCATCGGTAGGCTGTTTCTTTGGCTGCTCGTCGAGTTCATTAGCAGCCAGATGGACCAACTCAACTTTCCGATTTCCTCGCTCGAAGTAGCCAAAGGCATGACCAGTGAAGTCCTGCAGCTGCGGGATCCGGCTTCGGGAAAGCTCCGGCACACCGGATGGCTCCGGCGATTCAAATCCAGCGGCAAAGTCATCTATGCGGGAATTTATTCCACCACCCGGATTCCCGGCGAACCCAATCCCTGTGTGAAAGTGACCTTTCCCTGCCGCGGCAGCGCCAATGTGTATTTGCGGCCCTGTTCCTATACGGATGGCTCGTTCGGACTCGTTTCCACCGGAGCGGGGTTTGGGCGCGCCGGATTCTATCGGGTTGTCGAAGCAGGCACAGACGCCTGGCGGGTCAGGAACTTCACTACGCTCCACGAAATTTTTCGCGTGTATGTCGATGAAGAGGATGCGCTGCGCACCGACCACACGATCAAATTTGTAGGCCTAACCATTCTGCGCCTGCACTACAAGATGACGTTAACTTCGAACCTGCCGCGTTCGGACGCCGCACCCGTCCGAGCCGCTGTGAAAACCAGTTGAATCGTTAGCGGCACGGAAAAGCTCAATCGTGGCGAGCACCCCGCAACACTTCGATTGCGTGTGGCAACAAAGGTGCCACAGAATCGAGGGATTCGACCGCTCCCTTGGGACTCCCGGGAAGATTCACGATCAGCGTATGCCGCCGGACGACGGCCACGCCGCGCGACAACAGGGCCGTCGGCGTTTTCTCCGCACCTCTTCGTCTTATCTCTTCTGCCAGACCCGGCACCGCCCTCTCGCCTACATCCGCCGTCGCTTCGGGAGCGTTATCCCGAGGCCCCAGGCCCGTCCCCCCAGTGGTCAGCAACACATCCGCGTGCCCCGAATCCGCAATCGCGCGCAATTGGCTGCTCACTTCGGCGGCATCATCGGAACAATGCAATGCCGGGGTCACCTCCCAGCCCAACTCGCGGCAACGCCCCTCGAGCGCCGGCCCCGAAAGGTCCTCGCGTTCGCCGCGGGTAACGGAATCACTGATCGTTAGAATGGCCACACGCATCAGAAGTCAGGAGTTTTACGCTTGAAGTTCCAGGTCAAAGACTCACACAACCAACAACCCTTCCCTTGCTACTTAAAGTTTGCAACCTAGATTACAAACGGCTTTATCCGGTTCCCACGGTATCGCGGTTGGCTTCGTCCATCAGTCGCATCGCTTCCATCAGCAATCCGGTCGTGCTGCGCGTTGTGGTCGTCGCCGTAGAAGCATTGGCGGCATTAAAGTCGATTTCGAATTCGCCCTCGGTCCACAGAATCACTTTATAGACTGCATCGTCGCCCTTTAAATCGTTCAATTTCGCGTCACGGCACTGTCCGCTCGCGAAATACAGTTCGCCCCGCTCGCTTCCCTTGCGCACTTGCAGACGGCACGATTTCTGACCCATCTCGAGCGACTGCAACAGGTCGATCATGCTCATCTCTTCGAGCCGGCCCTGAATCACGCCCGGACGCGACGCCTGCTTCTGCAGTTTCTCGAGCAGTAGCCGATCCACCACTTTCTTCGCCGAACGAACCAGGTCCTTCAGCAGAAACGGCTTGGCTATAAAGTCTTCTGCGCCTTCGATCAGGGGTCGTAACCGCTCTTCTATATCGCTGCGGCTGGCCACAAACAAGAAGGGAATATGTCGCGTGGCCTCCCGCCCTCGCAGCTTTTCGAACAATTGGCGCCCGTTCAGACCCGGCATCCGGTAGTCGCACAAGATGACATCCGGGGGTTCGTCGATCACTTTCAACAAAGCATCCGCGCCATCATTTGCGCTCGCGACCTCGCAAAACGGCTCCAGGCCTTTGGCCACCAACTCGCGGACCATCGGGTTGTCCTCGGCCAGCAACAGTTTAACGGTCTTGCCGGACGCTGCGCTCATCGCGTCACGCTCCGGAGTTTTGTCCGCCGACGCACGTAGTCCCCACTCTTCCCCCCCGTCTTTTGCAGCAGGTGGACTCGCGTAATCTCAATCCCCTTGTCCAGGGCTTTGCACATATCGTAGACCGTTAGGGCGGCACAGGTGACGGCGACCAAGGCTTCCATCTCCACGCCTGTTTTCGCGGTAGCCGTGACCCGGGAATGCAGTTCCACTCCATCTTTGCACAGCCGTGGGGTCACATCAATGTGCGTAATCGGCAGCGGATGACAAAGAGGTATCCATTCGGCCGTGCGTTTCGCCGCCGCTATCCCGGCAATCCGCGCGATCTCGAGGGCATCGCCCTTCGGATTCTTCAGCCGCCGCACCGCCCGCACCACCGCGGGCGACATGCGAACGAACGCATAAGCCATGGCCGTCCGCGTGGTCACCTCTTTCGACGAGACGTCCACCATGGCGACTTGGCCATTTCGCGCATAGTGGGACAATTTCGCCATCGCGCCGTCTAGAGTACGTCGAAGCGCGGAAGAACGGAAACCTTCTCTCTTGCCGCAATGTCCAGCCGGTCAGCGGGCACGACCACAAAGCAATTTGCCCGCGTCAACGCCGAAATGTCCCCCGACCCTTGCCATGTCAGGAGGGTCACCCGGGGGATTCGCCCCTGCCACTCGAGCCGCGCGGGCACAAAGTGCGTCAGCACCGCCTTCTCCTTGATCGGGGTCGCCAGCGTAGCTTCGAGCAGCGGCAAGGGCCGCGCCTCACTCCCGCTCAATACGTCGATCGCCGGCACCACCAACAGTTGGAACGTCACCATCGTCGAGACCGGATTCCCCGGCAGACCGAATACCCAGGTGTTCCCGCATCGTCCAAACACTGCGGGCTTCCCCGGGCGAATGGCCACCGCGTCGAAATAAAACGCCGCCCCCAACCCCTTCAGCACCGATTCCACCAGGTCGTACTTCCCCATGGAAACGCCGCCGGAAAGCACCAAAATATCGTGCCGGAGTCCCTCCTCAATCTTCGCGGACAAATCCTCCACCCGGTCCAAGGTATGCCCCAGAACCACCGGGCTCCCCCCCGCCAGGCGTACCTGCGCGCCCAGCGAGACACTGTTGCTATTTCGAATGTGGAACGGCCCGGGCGTCTCTGTAATCGACACAACCTCGTCGCCGGTCGACAGGATGGCCACCGATGGCTTTCTGTAGCAGTTCACCGTCGCAGCGCCCACTTGGCCCGCCACCGCGAGTTCGGCAAATCCCAGCCGGAATCCAGCTTGCAACGCCAGCTGACCGGCACGCGCCTCGCTGCCCCGTGCCACGATATTCTGTCCCGGCTGCGTTCCGCGCTCGAACGTGACCTCCTCCCCCTCCCGCCGCGTGAACTCGATCATCACCACGGCGTCTGCGCCGGCAGGTACCGCCGCGCCGGTCATGATCTGCACGCAGTCGCCCGCAGCCAGGGCCTCCCCCACCGAATCGCCCGCGCGAATCTCCCCCACGCACCGCAGTGTCGACCCAGCTGCCGCCTCAGCAGCATGCACCGCGTAGCCATCCCGCGTCGAACGATCAAATGGCGGATACTCGCGGTCGGTTCGGATCTCCTGCGCCAACACGTACCCGAGCGCCTCCTGGAGAGGCAAAGCTACTGTCGGCCGCCCGCCGCGATGCGCCGCAGCCTGCTCGATCACGATCTGACGTGCCTGTTCGTAGGGAATCATAAGTGCACCGAATTGTAGCAAGAACCCCCTCGACGGGGACCGCCCCACGATGCGCCACTTTCCGGTTTGAAATCATCCAACCTCCGCAGCCTCATCCCACCGAAAGGAGATCCCCATGCCGCGAAAACCCGCAAAGAAGTCCCACGCTTTCCGCCAGGAACTGCTCTCCCACCTCACCGAAGACAACGCGCACGCGGGCTTTGATGCCTCCCTCAAGGACTTCCCCGCCAAGCTTCGTGGCGAGCGTCCCCAAGGCCTCCCCCACTCCGCCTATCAACTCGTCGAGCACCTCCGCATCGCCCAATGGGACATCATCGACTACGCTCTCAACCCCAAACACAAATCTCCCGATTTTCCCGAGGGCTACTGGCCCGAGTCGCCCGAGCCTCCGGATTCGAAGGCATGGGACAAGTCCATCGCCGCCTTCCGCCAAGACCGCAAGAAACTCGTCGCCGCTCTCGAAAAAGCCGATATTCTGGCACCCATTCCTCACGCCAATCGTCAATCCCTCGCCAACAAAACCATCCTGTTGATTGACCACAATGCCTACCACCTCGGCCAACTCGTCCTCCTTCGCCGCCTCCTCAACATTTGGCCCGAAAAATAGGTCTCTGCGTCTCGCAACTGGAAACTGACCGAGGATTTCGCAGCCAGCATTTAGTGGAAAAGGGAGAGGTCCATCGCATCCGCGATCGCTTGATAGCCCGCATCGTTGGGATGCAAACGGTCGGGTGCCCGAAGTCCCGGCGCCCCCTGCCGGGATGCTCCGGATCACGCACGGTGGCGTCGAAATCGATGACCCCGTCGAATGCGCCACTCCACCGGCAGTTCATCCATGCTGCACACGCCGGCCGGATCGGCCAGATACTGGCCATTCAGCCGTGTCGATGGCATCAAGCTTTCGCGGCAGTCGTTCGTGTGAGTAGTATGGCCACGAGCGTCAGTGCGCTCACCAGCACGGGAAACCATACCGGCGCCAACCATGGCTCAGGAATCAGAAACAGCACGTCCATATCCCTGACCGACTGCGGCCATCGAATCGTGGCCCACAGACCGGCGTAGTAAACGATGTCCCAGATCGCAAACGCCCACAGGAATACCAGCACGCGATTCTTCCCACTCGCCGGCACGAGCAAAGCCGTACTGACCAACATCACCATGGTTGCTGCTTCGCGCATTACTTCGAGGCTCACCAGGCTCCGCGGGAGTTCCCCCAGCAATTGCGTCTGCGGCGCGAGCCGCGCCACGTCCGATAGTGTCCCTGGATATCCGGGGAGCAAACCCGTAGCGGCGCGCAGGTAAACAACCACGCAAGCCTCCACTAACCCGAAGGCCGTCGCAAACACACCCACCACGACCAACTGCTTCGCCGTGATTCGGATGGCGCTGCGCCGGCAATAGAAATACACCGCCACGGGCACCAGAACCGCCAGGTTCACCCACCACGGTTCCGCCACGAGTCCAATTTTCATGCGCGTATTTTACTGGAGACCTTATCAACGGCAAATCGCGGATGCCGACCCCGGCGCTAGAGCCAGCGGGCTAGCAATGTCCCGGGCTGCACGATGGTGGCATCCCTCTCGGGACCGGTTGAAATCATCCCGATTTCCACCTGCAGGAATTCCGACACGAACTGCAGGTAATCGATAGCCGCCTTCGGAAGTTTTCCCGCTTCGCGGATCCCGTACGTGGAATCGCACCACCCAGGCAGAGTCTTGTATACGGGCGTAACTTGCTCGTACTCTTCGGCCGACGCCGGCATTTCCTTCACTGGCGTCCCTTTGTAGGTATAGCCCACCCCCACCTTGATTTCGCGCTGCGTGTCGAACACGTCGAGTTTTGTAATCACCAGCGAATCAATCCCGTTGATCATTTTCGCGTAGCGCAATTCCGCCAAGTCCAGCCAGCCACACCGCCTCGGCCGACCTGTCACCGCTCCGAATTCCTTACCGCGTTCGCGTACTTCCTTCGCTTCGAGGTCCGGCATTTCCGTGGGAAACGGCCCTCCACCCACGCGCGTGGTGTAAGCTTTCGAAACGCCCAAGACATTGCGAATTTTTGCCGGTGGAACGCCCATACCCGTAGCGGCTCCGCCCGACGTCGCGCTCGACGAGGTCACAAACGGGTACGTCCCGTGGTCGATGTCCAACATGGTCCCTTGCGCCCCTTCGAAAAGGACGGATTTGCCTTCCTCCAGTGCGCGATTCGTCAACTCGGCGGTATCGCAGATATACGACTTGATCTTCTCGCCAAGCTTCAGCGTCTCTTCCACTTCGTGCGAGAAGTCAATCTGCGCGCCATACGCTCCCCGCGCGATGCGATTCTTCTCATCGACGACCCGCGCCGCCTTCTCGCGAAACAACTCCGGGGTCAGCAGATCCGCCACGCGCAGTCCGCGCCGCGCCATCTTGTCTTCATACGCCGGGCCAATCCCCCGCGATGTCGTCCCGATTTTGTTCGCGCCACGCGCCGCTTCCGCCGCTACATCCAGCTCGCGATGATACGGAAAGATCAGATGCGCGCGATTGCTGACGTGCAAGCGCCCTTTCACGTCGACGCCGGCTTTCGCCAGCATCTCCGTTTCGGCTACCAAGGCCGCCGGATCGACGACCACGCCAGGGCCAATGATGGCGTGCTGTTTGGGCCGCAAAATCCCGCACGGAATCAGCTGCAGCACAAACCGCTCTTTGCCCACGATTACCGTGTGCCCGGCGTTGTGGCCACCCGCCACCCGCGCGATATAGTCAAACGACCCGGCGAGATAGTCGACCACCTTGCCTTTTCCTTCATCGCCCCATTGCGCACCTACAACCGCAACCGATTTCATTCAGAGGTTCTCCTGTAATTGAAGAGCAATCGCGCGGGTTCCCCACACCGCCACCCGACAAAAGTCTATTGCGCAAAAAACGAACGACACACCAATTTCAAATCGTACGATGGGCCACCTGCGAACGCAAGACATCCGAGGTCAAGGCAAAATTATTTTCCTGCCATCCGGAAATAAGTCCGGACCCATTGGCGCTTCGGTAGCGTTTGCCCCGCCAACGGTTGCCATCCCGGCTGCGCTTCGATAGGGTCAAATGGATAGAGTTATTCGTCGCCCGTGACCGGGCCTAATTTCGGGGGTAGAGAATCTTGCCGAATCCAATCATCACGTTGACGACCGACTACGGCACCGGAGATCATCTGGTCGGCGTACTAAAGGGCGTTCTCCTGAAAATCAATCCGGAAGTCACTATCGTCGACATCACGCACGAGGTCACGCCGTTCGACCTGCTCGACGGTGCGCTGGCCATTGCCTCGGCCTATTCCTACTTTCCTCCCCGCACCATTCACGTGGTCATTGTCGATCCAGGGGTTGGCACCGAGCGCCGGCCGCTGCTCGTTAGCGGTCAAAATCAGTACTTCATCGCGCCGGATAACGGCGTCCTCTCCGGCGTGTTCGATAAGGAGCAGAACTTCTTGGTCCGCCACCTCACCAGTGAACACTATTTCCTGCAACCGGTCAGCAAAACGTTCCACGGCCGCGATGTTTTCGCCCCTGTCGCGGGATGGCTCTCGAAGCATTGGCAGCCCGGCAGCATGGGCGAGGACATCACCGATTTCAAGCGTTTCGCTTTGCCCAAACCGAAGGAAGCCGACGGTGCCCTGAAGGGCGTGGTTCTGAAGGTCGATTCGTTCGGGAATCTGATGACTAATTTCCGCGCCGAAGACCTGCCGGCCGAGGCCTCCGAAAAAGGCGAAGTGAAACTCCAGGTCGGCGCACACCCGGTCAACCGCCTGGTTTCCACCTTTGCCAGCGGCAATGCCGGCGAAGCGGTCGCTTTCCTGGGCTCCAGCGGGTACCTGGAAATCGCGGTGAATAAAGGGAACGCTTCAAAGAACCTTGGGATCGGTCGCGGTGCTCCGGTTTTGCTCGCCAAGAGCTAGACAAAACCCGTTGAGGCGCGTGAACCCACTCGGGATCCTTCGCGCCCCAGGTTTACAGCGTGGAATTTCGGCCGTTTTACACGCGTGCGCTCGTTCGAACCAACGCGTGATAAATCACCAGTACGATGATCGCTCCGACGATCGCGACGAGAATGCTGTACAGGTTCAGGCCCGTCACGCCCACGTGTCCAAAGGTGTTGAATAGCCATCCACCAACCACAGCACCGACGATTCCCAAGATGATGTCCAGCACGACTCCCTCGCCGGTTTTATTCACAATCTTGCTGGCGATGAAACCCGCAATCAGCCCGAGAACGATCCAAGCTAGAAATGACATTTACGCCTCCTGCGGTGAGGCTCTCCCGCCCGCCGCGCCCACAGTCTGTCGGCGCGCCAGAGGACTCCGCCATCCCGAAAACACCTTGGAACCCCTAAGCACCTTCCGGTAGCAAGAAATGTCCGCCGGTTACAGGCATTCCTGTATCTCGGTTCGGCGCAAACCCATAGGCCTTTCTTCTGTTCCGATCGCGATCCTCCGTCGTTCTTCCACCCGGTCCGTCCTTCGCTCGTGGTTCCGTCCTGAAGTTTCTTTTGGCCAGCGTGCGTTCGAGCAACGACGCGAGTCTGCCGCCGAAAATATCCTCGCCTACGGCAATACCTCTCTTGACACTCGTCGGGGTGCAGAGTACTTTTCGCCCCAATGGGTGCGGGCTGGTGGGGGGACAAATGTACCGGGAAAAATGGGTCGCAGTTTCTTTGATTCTGA
>Ga0306921_10007132_pt1 | contig 11698 bp, 13 predicted proteins | sample sta12Cox44000080_FD_203760 | JGI IMG/M metagenome (GOLD analysis project Ga0306921, IMG submission 203760) | Lab enrichment of tropical soil microbial communities from Luquillo Experimental Forest, Puerto Rico - statoxic.12C.oxic.44.000.080 (v2)... | ecosystem: Environmental > Terrestrial >... | reverse complement strand
GGCCGACTCCACGTTGAGTCCGCACGCCCTCGATAGCCGGCACACCGGCACCACCGGCCTGGGCACCGGCACGATCGGCCTCGTTGTCGACCAAAGCGGCGCACCTACCGCGTTCTACTGGCGGGGTGGAGTGAGCCCGCAGGCTAAGCCCACCCAGATCGCACTCGGTCACCCCCGGTGAGGGTCGGTTACCGGTCTTGGTCGGTTTCCAACAGCCGCAACGGATGAAGACCGTCGACCGCGCCGACGAACGGCGGGTGGATGCTGTAGCCGAGCATGCGGCGGATGTCGTCGGAGACCGTTCGGGCGATTTCACGCGAGATCGACAACGTGAAGGCTTCCATCGGTCGCAGCCACGGTTGGCAGTATTGGGCGGTGACGGCAAGACGTTCACGGGTGGCGTTGTTAGCGCCTCCGCCGTGCCAAAGGGTGCCCACGAAGAAGACGCACGAGCCGGCGGGCATAACGACCGGTATCGCCTGATCTTCCGGGTTCGGCGGCCGCTGCCCCCAGCGATGGCTGCCCGATATGACCATCGTGGCGCCGTTGTCGGCGGTGAAGTCATCGATCGCCCAGATCGTCGCCGCGGTCAACGGCGCCCGTGGACGCGGAATGGGGTAGAAGCCGTCGTCGTGGTGCGCCAATTGCGCGATCTCTCCGGGCTGAATGTTGATGGCCTGCAATGCCGAAAGCAGGTAGTTGGGCATCAGTAACTGATCGAGCACCGCCAGCACACGGGGATTGTCGACCAGCCGGTCGCATACGCGCGTCCTGCTCAACACGCTGTAGATGCGCTGGGTGCGCAGGCCCTCGAAGGAGTTGCGCCCGGTGTGCTCCAGCCAAGGGCGCACGACCTCGCGGATTTGCCGGCACTCCTCGGTGTCGAGCAGGTTCTCCCAAATGACGTAGCCGTCGCGGTCGAGAGCCGCCAAGTCGGCCTCGACGATCGCGCTGTCGACGGAGCTTCCGCTGCTTGCGATCTGCTTGTACCGACTCGCCAGATCGCCCTTGAGGTCCTCCAGCGTGATGACGGACTCGTCGTCGTTGTTCATTGGTACTTGTCCTTATCGTCTCCCGTGCCCACACTAAGCCGAGTTCGACTTAACGGGCGCACGAAGGGGCTCAGGGCCGCTCGAAGTGTTGGTAGTCGATGGGAGTCGTCCAGGTGCCACCCCACCGCCAGCCACGGTCGGTGAAGACGTGCACAGCCGGGTCGCCGTCGTGTAAGAGTCCCGGGTCGGTGCGGCCGCGATTCAGGTAGGCCGCCGCGTTCTGCGGTTGGAATGCGCCGCCGGCATAGATGCACGGATTGAGAAGGGGATTGAGGTCGATCGCCCGACCGTAGGCGTGCTCAGACCATTTGCTGCTTCCTGGGATGCCTCGGCAGTTGAACGCCGAAGTGTTGTTGTCCTCCATGGACAGCTCGTCATCGGCGGACGGATACTGGTCGACCGTGCGGATCTTCGCGATGGGAAAGCCCAGTCGGTAGAGCTGCTCGAAGATCGCGATGACCTCCGGCACGAGGTCTTGGTGCACGATCAGCTCGCCGCGGTGGGTCTGGAAGTCGAAACCGATGTGGTCGACGCCGACGCGCCGCAGCTGTGCGGGTTCGACCGGGCAACCCGGCCGCCAGCTCGCGCCGAGTTCCGCACGAGTGACCGGCTGAACGGTCGCATCGCCAGATGCGGACGGGGCAACGGGCATCAGCGCGACACCCATCATGCCCATCAGCACCGCAAAAGACCGCCTGAAGGACGTCAACTGGGATGAGTCCACACCGCTTGCCTCCATCGGTAGACAAGTCCAATAACGCTACCGCAGACGGATTTCCGCCGTCCTAGTACACGTTGCCAAGGCATGGATTTACCCTTGCCCTATGCCCATCGTCGGCGGCAGGTCTAAGCGACCGGCACGAAAGGCCATTGCTGTTGTAACTGTCCTGCTTGCAGTCGTTGCGGCTTCGTCGCCCGGCTGTGCAGAGCACACGGCAGTAACCGACAGCGGGCAGGCAATGCCGGCACCAGATGCGGCTACGCGGACGCCGACTGTGGCTACGCCGGCGCCGATTGCGGCTCCCACACCCGACATCCCAGCCGTCTCCAAGCTCGTGAACGATGCGATTGCGGCGCATGGGCTGCCTGGTGCTGTGGTGGTGATCGGGCACGACGGCCAGGTCGTCTTCCATCAGGCTTATGGCTCCCGCAAGCTTGCAGGCGAACCGGGGCTGGACGGATCGCCTGCCCCTGCAGAGCCGATGACCGAGGACACGATCTTCGACATGGCGTCGTTGACGAAGTCCGTTGCCACGGCGACTGCCGTCATGCAGCTTTACGAACAAGGCAAGGTCGCCTTCGACGATCCCGTGCAGAGGTATTTGCCCGAATTCAACACGGCGAACGATCCACAGCGTGCAAACGTGACGGTTCGCATGCTGCTTACGAACACTTCAGGCGAAGGGATAGACGTAAGCCTCCAAGATCCGTGGGGGCTGGAGGAGGCCGATAAAGCAGAAGGCGTTCATCGTGCGCTCACCACGCCTCTGCAGTCGGGGCCCGGTCAGGTTTTCCGCTACTCCGACATCAACTTCATCCTGCTTGGCGCGCTGCTTGAGACAGTCACGGGCGAGGCAGAAGACGTTTACGTTCAGCAGAACGTATTTGCGCCACTTGGCATGGAAGAAACCCGCTATCTCCCACCCGCCAAAGCATGTGGGCCACACGCGATGCGTGGGGCTGCGATCGCATGGGCTCCCGCGCCCAACGGGCGCGAGCCGGTGGAGTGTCCGGCAGGGACATGGAGCACCAGTCTCTTGTCGCGCGTCGCGCCAACGGCAAGAGACGAGGAAAGCCGAGCCGATCCGAGCAAGAATCCCGATTACGACTTTCTGCTGCGCGGCACGGTGCATGACCCGACGGCACGCCGCATGGGGGGAGTGGCCGGGCACGCCGGTGTGTTCTCCACGGCCCACGATGTAGGCATCTATGCGCAGGCCCTGCTTGATCGGCTTGCGGGGCGGCCGAGCAACTTCCCGCTGAAGCAAGCGACTCTGGAGTTGATGACGACTCCTGAGCAGCCCGGACACACAGCCCAACAACTCGAAGCAGCAAACCGTGCCGCTCGACAAGCCGCTGCGAAGAGCTACCCGGCGATCAACGGGCAAAACCTCTTCGGCTTTGGCTGGGATATCGACACGCCCTTTTCCAAGCCGCGAGGCGTGATCTTCCCGATCGGCAGTTTCGGCAACACGGGCTTTACTGGAACCACGCTTTGGCTGGATCCAGGCTCCGATACCTACGTGATTCTGCTCGCGAACTCAATCCATCAGCGAGGCAGTCCACCCATAACGACTCTGCGGGGTGACGTGGCTACTGCGGCGGCCCGGGCCTTGCGTCTTTACGGGAGTGCGCCTTCGGCCACGACTGGGGGAAGGTGATTTACCGCAAACTCCGCCTATTTCAACGCATTCGGGCAATAGGCTTTGATCGCGGCCTGCGCCAAATTTTCAGCATCCTCAAAAGTGAACCGTTGCGCCCATGGACCACCTTTCGAGACATCCTGATTCTCAAGAACCAAGACGTTGTTCACCGTCGACTCGAGCGACTGCGCCCTGGGCGGTAGCAGTGAGAAACATACGTGATGACCGAGCTCCATGAACCGCTGCCGGGCAGCCTCACCGTGGTCCGGGATGTTGTAACCGGCCAAGGCGGCCAGGAAAACACCGTCCGCTCCGCCGGCCCCAGCGAACCCTTTCGACGATGCGGTGACCGTCATTGTCGGCGCCGTCGGCGATGACGCCGTCCTGTCCCGCAAGGCGTAGTCGGCCACAGCGCTGAGGCCGGCCAAGGCAGCTACCGCCACGACCGCCGCGATGATGATGATCCCGACGGGCCTCAGCCGCGACGGGCGTGCCGACCGTGCTGGTTGCTTGCGAAGCGCCGATCCGGTCGGGACATCGCTGTCCTCGATAGTCATGCACTGTCTCCTTTGACTCCCGGATGGTCGTCTTGGGTCCTCGGGTTACGTGGATCGCTTCCCGGCAATGTCAGCTTCCCCCGTTCGCCCCAGGTCCCATCAATATCGGCACAAATGCATTTTCGCAGCTCAATCGTCAAAAGGGTGGGAACGGCGAACGTTCGATTTCCCGTGGCCGCCCCAGCAAATTTTGCGGCGGTTCGCCGCGCTGCGAAATTGGCGGGCGGGTACCGAGCGGATAGCGTTCCCGGCGTGCCGGGTGGCGGCGCTGACTGGATCACTCAGTTACACCGCACCCGCGCGAAACGCGCCGGATCCGGTGCTGGGGTGAGAAGCGTCGTGTGCGATCCATGGCTAGCTCGAATCCGTGTAGAAGGTGGGCAAATCGTACGCCAACATGCGGAGGGTGCATTCAGCCCGGGTTTAGGACCCCGTTCCAACCAGGTTGCTGTTTTGCGGGCAGTAGGCGCGGACGGAGATGGCCACATAAGTGTCGGCATCACCGGCGAGTGCCGGATTGCTGGCGCGAAATGCCGCGACTATCTGCGGCACCGTAAGCCCTTGACGAATGTCCTCGCACACCGTCTTGCCGTTGTAGACGGCGGCCTCGGGGTTGGCGAATGAGATGCCATGGTCGTTCAGAGTCTGTACGTACTGATTGTCCTGATCTGGTGTGGAAACGATCGATGGCGGCGCAGCGGCCGTCGCTGGAGGTGTCGCCGTTGGAGCGGACGCAGCACCGCTGTTTGGCTTGGGCGGTGCAGGCGACTGCGAGCTTTTGGTATTCGGGCTCAAGAGCCAGAAAGCCAGAACGATTGCCCCCGCCAGCGCGAAACCGGCCATCAGCAGCAAGCCGGCTTTGCGCCAGGTCGCACCCCATGATTGGCGGTCGGCTGCCGGTTCGCTCGGGATGGCATCGTCGTAGTCGCGCGCGGACGTGCGATCACCTTCATCCGAGACTGCGTGATTAGGGACGGCAACCGTCTCGGCACGGTTGAGCGCGAACGTTTCATCGGCAGCCGGGGACGGCTCGGCCATGGGGGTCATGGTAGTCCACCGGCTTGCGCTGAACCCGCCGCTAGCCGGTGGCTCCGTCGCGCCCGGCGACTTGTTCGATCGTTTCTGGCGCGACGCCGAGTCCGCGCAGGCAGAACCGGAGCGCACGTTCGCGAACTTCGGAGCGGTCCCAACGATGCGCTGCCCGCGACGGCTCAGTGCCCGCCCACACCACGCCGTCTATCGACTTCGCCGCGGTCACCGGAACGATGTCTTTGAACGTGCCAAGTTCCAGGCCCCGTTCAAGCTGCTCGACGAGCGGTTCGAGGATCGCGTTGTACGCGGGCGAAACCAACTCGGGAGACCACGCTTCCGGTTGGGCCTCAGGCGACAGCTGACGCAGCCGGAACTCGTCGTCAAGTGCGAGATCGAGTCGTCCCTCGATCCAGGCGGCCACCGCCTCGACCGGGCTTGCGGTGTTCACCATTCTTGTTCTCAGCCTTTGGGTTTCGTCGCGCGCCATCTCCAGAAAGACCGCCTCAACCAATTGGTCCTTCGAGTCAAAATGTCGGTAGAACGCGCGGGTGCTCAGCTGAGCGCGTTCCAGGACTGCAGCGATATTGAGCCCACGAACTCCCCGATCGTGCACAGATTGCGATGCGGCGTCCACGATGGCACACCGCACATTGGGGTCGGGGAGCTTGTTCCGTGATCGCGATAGTGGTCCGCTCATGTATGCCTGCCAAGGTGAGTCAGGTTAGACAGGTGTTTCATAGTGCGTAGGTACCCTCGGCACCGGTCGGAAACAAATCTCGTGTAGGCCGTCGGCCGTGTCAATTCACCCTGCGCGGAGGCAGGCAATTGAAAGCACGGATCTACTCGAACCGGGCCTGACCCGCCGGTGTGTTGCCCGCGATGGCTTGTGCGATCGTTTCCGGCGCCACGCCCAGTCCGCGCAGGCAGAACCCCACCATTCGTCGACGAACTTCGTCGCGGTCCCAGTGAGTGATTGCCCACCGCCGCCGGGTGCCGGCCCACACCACGCCATGTATCGACTTCGCCGCAGTCGGCGGGACGATGTCTTTGAACACGCCAAGTTCGAGGCCCCGCTGAAGCTGCTCGACGAGCGGCTCGAGAATGGCGCTGTAGCCGGGCGAAACCACCTCAGGGGAGGGGAATATGTCGGGCCCCGGCTCCGGGGACCGGTGGCGCAGGTCCGTTATGACGTCGTCGTCGAAAGCGATGTCGAGTCGTCCATCGATCCACGCGGCCACCGCCTCAACCGGTGTGGCGGCTGCTGTCATTTTCTCTCTTAGGCGAAGCACCTCGGTGCGGGTGATCTCGCCGAAGACCGCCGCAACCAGCTGGTCCTTCGATTCGAAATGCCGGTAGAACGCGCGGGTGCTCAGCTGAGCCTGTTCTAGGACCGTGGCGACGTTGAGCCCTCGAACTCCTTGCTCGCGAACAGATTTCGACGCTGCAGCCACGATCGCGCGGCGCACATCGGGGTCGGGCGCCAGCTTTTTCCGTCGTGACGTGCCGGGAAGACTGACGTATGCGTGGCGATATGTGAGCGAATCCCCCTGTTCCGACATAGTTAACCAAAATAAGACGCCTAACGATCGCGCACACACACTTTCAGCGAGCCGTGTCGACAAATTTATCGTGCCGTATCGACAAATTTATGGTTGTACCCGCTCCAGAACCGCGTTCACGGTGGCGGGCGCACCATTCGAGCGAAGACGCGGTGGCGTCGATCAAGACCACCCTGAGCACTTGTAGCTGGTCTTTAGGTCTAACCGGGGTGACCTGCTGCCCAATAAACGGCGAGGTTGGCAAATGGATTGCCGTGAAAAAGAGTTTGCCAAAGTCGCTTTCGGGCTTTCTGTTAAACCTATGCCAAATAGGCGATTTCGTTTTAGGCTGCGGGTATGTCAATTGACCGGGCCGCACTGCTCGCGGGCACCATCCGACTAGCATCGGGCATCTCCTTTCTCGTCGATCCCCTCCGCGCGAACCGGCTCTGGGGAGATCCAGATGAGCCGACGCCTACGGCGCGACTGCTGCTCCGGTCAATGGGTTACCGGGATGCGTTGATCGGTGGGCTGCTTGCGGCGGCAGCGCTGCGCGGCAAGGACACCCGCGGCTGGTTCCTTGCCTCCGGCGGCGCCGACGCGGCCGACCTGCTGGGCGGGATGAGTGTCCATCACGAGCTTCGGCCGTCACAACGGGTTGTCGGCCTGGGCGGCGCCGTCGTCGGCATTGGCATAGGGCTCTGGGGGGCGACGCGCCGGACCACCCGCGCAGAGCAGACACCGGCGCGCTGACGCGCGGGGTCTTGATGCGGTTGACTGTGATCGTCCGTCGACGATGGGAGCAAACATGCATATCGGTGTCCTGACCTTTATTACCGATGAGGGCATTGGCCCAGTCGAGCTGGGCGAAGCGCTTGAGCAGCGTGGGTTTTCGTCGCTGTTCCTGGCCGAGCACTCGCACATCCCGGTCGATCCGCAGACCCCGTATCCAGGCGGCGGCCCGATTCCACACAAGTACTACCGCACGCTAGATCCGTTTGTGGCACTGACGGCGGCGGCGGCCGTCACCCAGAGGCTGCGTGTGGGCACCGGAATCGCGTTGGTGCCGCAGCGCGACCCGATACACACGGCCAAGGAGGTGGCGTCGCTGGATCTGGTGTCTGGTGGACGGTTTGACTTCGGTGTGGGTGTGGGCTGGCTGCGCGAAGAGATCGCCAACCACGGCGTTGATCCCTCGGTTCGCGGACGCGTAGTGGACGAGCGAGTGGATGCGATCATTGATATCTGGACGCAGGAGAAGGCGGAATTCCATGGGAAATTCGTCGATTTCGACCCGATCTACAGCTGGCCGAAGCCGGTCCAGAAGCCCTATCCGCCGCTGTATCTCGGGGGCGGGCCGGCCGGCTTTAAGCGCATCGCGCGACTGAACGCGGGCTGGCTCTCTATGTTCCCGTCCGCGAAAGTTCTGGCGGGTCCGCTTGAGGAGCTGCGCGCCGTCGCCGGCGACGACGTACCGGTGATGCACTTCCATGCGGGCAAACCGACGGCGGAAGCGCTTGAGGGCTACCGCGAGTTGGCAGTGGAACACGTTTTGGTGGACCTGCCGACTGAGCCCCGCGACGAGACGCTTCGCCGTCTGGACGAGCTGCAGGCGGAGTTCGCGGACCTAACGTAAACCTAGGTGCCGCAGAAGGTTTTGTAGGCGCCGAAATCCTCCGGCGCGGGACTGGCGTAGCGCTCGAGGCCGGGTCGTTCGTCGTACGGCGCGGTCACGGCATCAAGAAGTTGCCCGAGCGGACCGAGATCGCCGGCCGTCGCCGCGGTCAGGGCCTCCTCGACTAACTGGTTGCGCGGAATGTAGATCGGGTTGGTGCGGTCCATCAATTCGGCGTGCGGACCCAGGGCTCTCCAGCGCGACATCCAGTCGTCGAAGGCGGCGACGTCGACGAACAGTCGGCGCACGGATTCGGCTTCGGATTTGTCGGGGCCTCGGGCCGCCCGGCCAAGGTGGCGGAAGAACGAGGTGTAGTCAACCCGGCCCTCCTTCAGAAGCGGGAGCAACTCGTCGACCAATGGCGTGACGGCCTGCGATTCGACGTCCGCGGACAAACCCAGCTTCGCGCGCATACCGGACCACCAGACGGCGTCGTAGTGAGGTTGGAATACCCCGAACGACTCCTCCGCGAGCGCGACCGCCTCCTCAACGTCGTCGGAGAGCAAGGGGAGAAGCGTCTCGGCGAACCGTGCGAGGTTCCAACCCGCGATAACCGGCTGGTTGCCGTACGCGTAGCGCCCCCAAAAATCGATCGAACTGAAGACCGTGTCGGTGTCGTAGGCCTCCATGAAGGCACATGGCCCATAGTCGATGGTTTCGCCGGAGATCGTCATGTTGTCGGTGTTCATCACCCCGTGGACGAACCCGATCAGCATCCAACGGGCAATCAGCGACGCCTGCACGGCGACCACCGCTTCGAACAGTGCGAGGTAGGGCCGGTCGGCCTCCGCAGCGCTGGGATGGTGGCGTGCGATCGCATGGTTGGCGAGGCGTCGCAGCAGGCCGGCGTCGCCGGTGGATGCGGCGTATTGGAAGCTCCCCACCCGCAGGTGACTGCTGGCGACGCGGGCGAGCACGGCGCCCGGCAGTTCCGCCTCACGCAGTACCGGCCGCCCCGTAGCCACGACGGCCAGGGACCGCGTCGTCGGCACACCCAGAGCGTGCATCGCCTCGCTGACGAGGTATTCGCGCAGCATCGGCCCCACCGCGGCGAGCCCGTCACCACCGCGCGCGAATGGCGTTGGGCCGGAACCTTTGAGGTGGATGTCGCGCACGCGCCCGTCGTCGCCGGCGAGTTCCCCCAGGAGCAGTGCGCGCCCATCGCCCAACCGCGGGACGAAGCCGCCGAACTGGTGCCCGGCGTAGGCCTGGGCCACCGGAGTGGCATCCCCGGGGACCAAGTTGCCCACCAAAAACCGCAGTCCGTCCGCACCGCGCAGCCACGAGTCGTCGAGGCCAAGCTCGGCGGCCAGTCGCTCGTTGAGCGCGAGCAGTCGCAGGTCGGGTGCCGTCTCGGCTTGCCAGCGGACAGCCATCTCCGGCAACTCGCGGAAGAACCGGTCCTGTAAGGCAACCGTCGTATCCGGTGTGACGCTCACTTCTCCGAGACTACGGAAAATACGCCGGCCGCCGCTCGCGCAAGCCCAGATGATCGCCGCCGGGGTCCCGCCCGTTTTGCGATGCCGCTACGGTTTAGGGAACACGAGCTCGCACCCATGGAATGAAGATGGCGACAGATCACGCAATGTACGAAGAGGTCGACGGACGGGCGGCGGACCCCGCCGACATCGGCTCACGCATCGATCCGGTTCTCGCCCGCAGTTGGCTGTTGGTCAACGGGGCGCACGCCGACCGGTTCCAGTCCGCGGCGCATTCTCGCGCCGACATCGTCGTGCTCGACATCGAGGATGCGGTCGCGCCCAAAGACAAGCAGGCCGCGCGCGAGAACGTCGTGAGTTGGCTACGCGCCGAAAACGCCGACTGGGTCCGCGTCAACGGCTTCGGCACCCCGTGGTGGGCGGACGATCTGGCGGCACTGGCCAGCACCCCGGTCGGCGGCGTGATGCTGGCGATGGTCGAATCGGTGGACCACGTCACCGAGACCGCCCGACGATTGCCCAACGTGCCCATCGTGGCGCTGGTCGAGACGGCCCGGGGCTTGGAGCGCATCACCGAGATCGCCGCGACCAAAGGCACCTTCCGGCTCGCCTTCGGCATCGGCGATTTCCGCCGTGACACCGGTTTTGGGGAAGACCCGACCACCCTGGCTTACGCGCGGTCGCGCTTCACGATCGCCGCCAAGGCGGCCAACCTGCCCAGTGCGATCGACGGGCCGACGATTGGCTCCAATGCGTTGAAGCTGATCGAGGCCACGGCCGTTTCCGTCGAATTCGGGATGACGGGCAAGATCTGTCTTGCGCCGGACCAATGTGCCGTTGTGAACGAGGGACTGTCCCCGTCGCAGGAAGAAATCTCTTGGGCGAAGGAGTTTTTCGCCGAGTTCGAACGCGACGGGGGAGAGATCCGCAACGGCTCCGACCTGCCGCGCATCGCCCGGGCCACCAAGATTCTCGAGCTGGCTCGGGCCTACGGCATCGAGGCCTCCGACTTCGACGACGAACGGGTTCACTCGCCCGCGCCGACGGACACGTACCACTACTGACCGAATGTCAGATGAGGCTTGCCGTGAGCCCACCATCGACCACGAAGGCGCCCCCGGTGCAGAACCCCGACCGGTTATTCGCGAGGAACAGTGCCAGGCCCGCGACGTCTTCCACGGTGACGTAGCCTCCCTGTCCCTGACGGATCAGGTCATCGAAGTCGACGCCCAACGCGGCCTCGTATTGCCCGCGGTTGCCGGTGACGAGCTGGGTCTCGGCAAAGCCGGGGAGAATCGCGTTGACCCTGATTCCGGTCGGCCGCAGCTCGAGCGCCGCGGTCTTGGTCAGGCTCACGACAGCGGCCTTTGCCGCGGCGTAATGCCCGACCAGTGGAACACCGGCCAGCGCCGTCACCGATGCCATCGTGATGATGGATCCCGCGGTCTGGGTTGCGATCATCGCGCGCGCCGCGTGCTGCACGGTGAGGAAAACGCCGTCCAGGTTGATCGACATCATGTTGCGCCAGGTGTCCAGCGACATCTCCAGCAGCGGTGAAACGGTGGCGATTCCGGCATTGGCGACCGCGATGTCGACCTTGCCGTAGTCGTTGGTGGCCCGCTCGAAGAGTTCGGCGACGCTGTTCTGGTCACGCACATCGCAACGAAGTGCTGTCGCTCCGGGGACGGTATCCGCGGCCGCCTCGGCTGCTTGCACGTCGACATCGGACACCACCACGGTCGCGCCGTGCGCGGCGTAGGTCCGGGCGATCTGGTAACCGATACCGTGTGCTGCACCTGTGATCACTGCGATCTTCCCCGCGAGGGGATCGGAAGCGGCTGCGGCGGCGTTGTGGGTGGACGTTGGGTTCGTCATGGTTGTTCTCCTAGAAAAGGCTGGCGGTCATGCCGCCGTCCACCAGGTAGTGGGCGCCGGTGACGAAACGTGCATCGTCAGAGGCGAGGAAGGCAACGGTCTCGGCCACCTCTTCAGGGGTGCCGAAACGACCCTGCTTGAGATTGACGAACTCGTCGAACCGGATC
>Ga0306921_10007129_pt1 | contig 11701 bp, 11 predicted proteins | sample sta12Cox44000080_FD_203760 | JGI IMG/M metagenome (GOLD analysis project Ga0306921, IMG submission 203760) | Lab enrichment of tropical soil microbial communities from Luquillo Experimental Forest, Puerto Rico - statoxic.12C.oxic.44.000.080 (v2)... | ecosystem: Environmental > Terrestrial >... | reverse complement strand
CAGCTCTTTGAGCCTCAGCCTCACGCCCGCGGATTTCACTCGCGTTGGCCGTGACAGCGCCTGCCGGCCAGACGCGACTCAAACCGTCCCCGATAATCCAGCCGGTGAGACACTCAGGTTCCCGACGAGCAACGCGTTCGCAGGTGCGCTGCGTACGGGCCATGGCGGATCGCTGAAAATCGACCACATCGTGAGCTTTCGCACGCCGGTCGCGGGCGCGCTGCTCGACCATTAAGACTGACGGCTCCGCAGCTTCGCAGAGGGCAGACCATGGCATTCGAGGCAAGGATCACAGAGCACGAGCGCCGGCGCGCAAAGGTGCTCGGCATGGGCGGACCGGAGAAGCTCGCGGCGCGGCGCGCGACGAAGAGCCTCAATGCGCGCGAGCGCATCGACTATCTCTTCGATCCCGGCACCTTCATCGAATCCGGCATGTTCGCGACGTCCGATCGCGCCGAGGCTCGCGACAGCACGCCGGCCGATGGCAAGGTTTGCGGCTACGGCCAGATCGGGGGCCGCGAGGCGGCGGTCGTGTCGCACGACATCACGACGAAAGGCGCCTCCTCGAGCCCGGTGAACGTGCGCAAGATGGGGCACATGCGCCGCACCGCCATCGCGAATGGCATCCCGCTAGTGCTGCTCAACGAGTCCTCGGGCGCTCGCATCCCTGACACGATGGGTGCCATCGGCACCGGCACGCTCGGCCAGGACCCGGCGCAATTCATCCGCTTGCGCGAGATTCCCTATGTGGCGGCGGTGCTCGGCCCGAGCTTCGGCACCGCCTGCTGGTTCAGCATGCTTTCCGACTTCGTTGTCATGCGTAAAGGCGCGCTGCTCGCCATCTCGAGTCCGAAGGTGACGTCGATCGCGATCAGCCAGAAGATCGAGCCCGAAGATCTCGCCGGCTGGAAGATGCAGTCGGAGGTCACGGGCAAGGTCGATCGCGTCGTCGAGGGCGACGAAGAGGCGCTCGACCTGATCAAAGCCTTCCTGGCCTATCTGCCGAGCCATCACAACGAGGCGCCACCGACGGCAGACGTCCCGGCCGGGTCCGACGACCAGGCCGGCGACCTCCTTAATCTCGTCCCGGAGGATCGCAGCAAGGTTTACGATGTCCGCAAGGTCATTCAGGCGATCGCCGACAAAGGCAGCTATTTCCCACTGAAGGAGAAGTTCGGACGCACGGCCGTGACGGCGCTCGCCCGCATCGACGGCCGCACGGTCGGCTTTGTCGCTAGCAACCCGCTCTTCAAGGCGGGCGCGCTCGATGTGGATTCCTGCGACAAGGTGACAAGCTTCCTGGTCCTCTGCGACAGCTTCAACATCCCGATCGTACTGCTCGTCGACACACCGGGCTTTCTCATTGGCGTCGAGGGCGAGCGGCGCAAGGCGCCTGGCAAGATTATGAACTTCATGAGCGCGCTGCAGATGTGCACTGTGCCAAAGATCTCGGTCGTGCTGCGCAAGAGCTACGGCCAAGCCTATCTCAACATGGGCGGCACGCGAAATTCCGACGAGATGCTCGCCTGGTATACGGCCGAAGTCGGTTTCATGGACCCAAATGTCGGCGTCAACGTGCTGCACGGTGTCACCTACCAGGACGATAAGGATCGCTTCCTTAAATTGCGGGCCGAGATCCAGCGCGAGAGCTCGGCCTACGACCTCGCCGGCATCTATTCTGCACAGGCCGTGATCGATCCAAGGGAGACGCGGACCTATCTGAAGCGGCTCCTCGCCGTGCACCGGCGCGGCCCCTCGCGCGGCATCAGCAAGCATTTGCTCGGTGGCTGGCCCACCACGTACTGAGGCGCGATCGATCGTTCGACGCCAAAGCGGCGTCCGATCTGATGGGAGTGTGAGGTGGCGAGATTGGAGACCGAGATAGAGCCGTTTGCGGAAGATCGTCCGCACTGGCTCGGTGCGCCCGAGGCCGTGACGCTCTCGCTGCCGGAGCAGATCGCCGAGAAGGTCGGAAGCGCGATTATCCGCGGCCGGCTGCAGCCGGGCGCTCGCATTCTCGAGCAGGATCTCGCAAGGCGCTTCCAGGTGAGCCGCGGCCCCGTGCGGGAGGCGCTGCGCATTCTCGAGAAGGATCGTCTGGTGCAGATCCTGCCGCGCCGCGGCGCGCAGGTGACGCGCCTTAGCGTCGATGAGGTGCGGGACATCTTCGACATCCGCACGAGTCTCATCGGACTCGCCGTGCGACTGTGCGCTGAGCGCGCCGACGAGAACGCGATCGCGCGTCTCAGAACGGAGATATCGAAACTGCCGGGCCTCGTCAGCGACGCTGAAGACTTCATCGCCGTCGTCTATAGGCTCACCAAGCTGATTGCACAGCTAAGCGGCAATAAGCTCCTCGACAGCATGCTGTTCGCGCACGCGCACCAGACTCTGCGCTACACCAAGCTCGGGCTCTCGACCGAGAAGCAACGCGAGCAGATCGCACGGAAATGGCAGAAGATGGCGAAAGCGCTCGCGGCGCGCGAATGCGGCGAGGCGCGCGCCATCGCCGAGGACCTCGCTGCGCGGACGCACGATCTCGCGGCGGAGCTATTGCGTAGCGATGTGCAAACGCCAGCTCGCGCGGTCGCCGGGCGGCGAGGCACGGGATGACATGGCGGCCGGCATCGTTTGAGTGTCCTATTCGAGCATCCGAAACTGATGGTAGCTTGGTCGCGGAGCAAACGCAGAGTGGCTGACAAGGCCATCATCTAAGGGAGTGGAACGTCATGCCGAGCGCACTTGGAAGGGATGGACTCGTCGCGGCCGTCATACTCTGTCTGGTGCTGCTGCCGCGGATCGCGCTGGCACAGCAGGGCAAGGCCACGGAATTTACCAGCGCGATCTTTCAGAGCGAGGTCTACCTTCCTGACTTCGTCGCCAACGATAAGGGCTTCGCTGCGAAGCATGGGCTCGATATGAAATTCGTCACGCCGCAGAGCGGCGTCGCGGCCGCGCAGCTCATGCTCGCCGGAGCCGTGAAGGGCTGGGCGACCGATCCGCTCATCATCCTCACCGCAGCCAGCAAGGGCAACAATGTCAAGCTCGCCGGCATAGCGACGCCGATGATGGCCTACACCGTCATGGTCTCGAAGACCGGTGACTGGCCGGCCGAGGGCTCCTCCTTCGCCGACCGGATCAAGGCGCTCAAGGGCAAGCGCATCGGCGTCTCCGGCATTGGTGCCGGCACCGATCATGCGTTGATCCTGATGTTGCAGGCCGTCGGGCTGAGCGAGAAGGACGTGACGCGAATCGGTATCGGCGAGCAGCAGGCGGCGATTGGGCAGCTTTCCGGTGGCGCCATTGACGCCTTTGTGTCGTTCTCGCTCTCGGGCAACGCAATCATCCAGCAGCAGACGGGCGCGCGCCGCTATGTAGCAACTTTTGATCCTGACGCGCCGCAGGGGATCCGCGAGCTACCATTCACCTGCTTCGCGGTCGCGGGCGATTTCGCGGCGAAGAACCAGGAGACGGTCGCCAACTGGCTCGCCGCCGAGGCGGACGCCATCGCCTGGATCCGCGCTAACCCGGATGGCGCCGCGGAGGTGCTTAACGCACACGTCTTCAACGGCCAGCAGCTCGAGCTGGCTAAGAAGATCATCCCACAGATGATCAAGATCTATTTCGAAGGCACGCCGCCGGGCTTTAAGGTGTATCGAAAGACTTTTGATCTTCTGGCTAAGGCCGGACAAGACCTCGGCTCCTTCCCCTCCGGCAGCACACCGAAATATGAAGACACGGTGATCCCGGGCGCGCAGAGCGCTAACTAAAGCGGGGGGCCGGGCACCGAGGCGGCGCCAAAAAGCGGCGAGGACGTATGCGGGTCGCAGCCTGGATCGAGCAATTATGACAGGGCGCCAGGATATCGGCGGCCTGCATGTCTCGTTCTCGGGAATCCGCCACGGCTTCACACATGGCGAGCGGGTGGTGCGCGCGCTATGGGGTATCGATCTCGAGATCCCGGCGGGCCAGTTTGTTTGTCTCGTCGGCCCGTCTGGCTGCGGCAAGACGACGTTGCTCGGCATGGTAGCTGGCCTCGTTAAGCCGCGTGAAGGCACTGTCGCGCTCGATAGCCAGCCGGTGACCCATGTTCGGCGCGACGTGGCCTACATGTTGGCGCGGGACGCCCTGCTACCCTGGCTCAACGCGCGCCACAATGCCGAACTCGGTTTGCTCGTGCGGGGCGTGGCGAAGGCCGAGCGAGCGCGGCGCGTCGAGGCGTGGCTCGCCCGTGTGGGTCTGAGCGAATTTGCCGACTCCAATATCCTGCGACTCTCGCAGGGTATGCGCCAACGCGTCGCCATCGCCCGCACGCTGGTACAGGAGCCACGTTGCATTCTGATGGATGAACCGTTTGCGGCGCTCGACGCACAGACCCGCATCCTCGTCCAGCAGAGCTTCGTCAATTTGTGGGAGCAGCAGCGCGCCACCGTCATCTTCGTCACCCATGATCTCGCCGAGGCGATCCTGCTCGGCGATCGGGTCGTGCTGATGAGCCGCCGACCCGGCCGCATCGTCGCCGACATGCCGATCGAGCTGCCGCGGCCGCGCGATCTGCATACGCCCAGCGCCAATGAGGGCTTCGACATGACGCATGTAAAGCTCGCCGACCTGCTGCGCGATCAGGTCCTCGCCGCCGACGCCGCATGATCCCGCCGATTCAATCTTTGGCGCCGCCGCCGGACGACGCCTTCGATGTTCGCATCATCACCGAGCGGCGCGACAAGGAGCTCCGCGACACGAAACGCGTCGTCCTCATCGGTACCGGCGTGCTAATCGCTGTGCTCGGTATTTGGGAGCTCATGCATGCGACGGGTCTCGTCAAGCCGATCTTCATCAGCGACCCGATCAGCGTCGCGCTTGCCATCGGCCGACTGCTGACGAGCGCGATTTTGTGGAGAGCAGTCATGGCGACCTTCATCGCCTCGTTCTGCGGCCTAGTCATGGGTGCGGTGCTCGGGATCCTCTCCGGCATCGCGATGGCGCACAGCGACGTGCTGCGGCGTGCCCTGCAGCCCTATCTGACTGTATTCAACGCCTTACCTCGACCGGCGCTGGCGCCGATCTTCATCCTCTGGTTCGGTCTGGGTGCCGCCCCGAAAATTGTGGTCGGTGCGACCATCGTCTTTTTCGTGCTGCTTGCCAATACCATGGCGGGGATACGCAGCGTTAACGCCGATATCGGCTTCCTCGCGCGCTCGCTCGGCATGTCGCCATGGCAGACATTCCGCCTCATCGAGCTGCCGCAGGCGATGCCACCGATTGTGGCGGGGCTGCGGCTCGGCGCCGTTTACGCGGTGCTCGGCGTCGTTGTTTCCGAGATCGTCGCGGCCTATGAGGGATTGGGCCAACTCCTCGTGCAGTACACCAACCAGTTCGCCATTGCGGAATCCTTCGCGGTTCTCGCCTTCACGGCGATACTGGCGTTGGTGCTCGATTTTGCGGTGTCGCTGCTGCAGCGGCTCATCGCCTGGGCGCCGGCGTCTCACACGGATTAGTAACGCATCACTTTCCTGCGGTGCGAATGACGACGGTGCGCATCTCGCGCACGATGGAAATCAGCCCTTCGGCGATGAGCTCGAGTACGATCGGATCGACCGAGCTGCCGCGTCCGTCAGCGGCCATGCCGCGCGTCATGGCACCGCCGAGGTTTGCGCCCCCGCCGGGGAGGACTCGAGCACGTAAGAGAATTCGTACCGATCGCCGCGGTAGACCGATTGGCCGGTCAGAACCGGGCGGCGCCGGCGATCGAGCGCGCATGAGCAGGCGCGCTGCCGCGTGTCACGCCGAGCAGCTTGGCGTTCTCCGCATTCGCCGCGCAAGAGCGCACGATCACCTCGAGATCGCCGAGCGGCTCGCCCAGCGTAGCCTCGACGATCGCGATCGATGTCTGTACAGGTATGGTCAAGGTATCGCCGGCCGGTCGAAAAGGCGGAAGCGACACAAGGAGGCTGCCCATGCGCGAGTTTCGACTCGTATCGACGAGTGGAATCTGCGGCTACGGATTTCCCGAAGAGTCGCTCAAGGCGGCCATGGCGCGTGAGCCGGACATGCTCGGCGTTGACGGCGGGTCCACCGATCCCGGACCGCACTATCTTGGCTCGGGCAAGTGCTTGAATTCGAGGATGTCCATGAAGCACGACATTGCGCTCATGATGGACGCGGCACTCTCCGCCCGCATCCCGATGGTGATCTCGAGCTGTGGCGGTGCCGGCGGCGAACCGCATCTTCAGGCGACGGCCGATATCGTGCGGGAGGTCGCTCGCGAAAAGGGCCACAAGTTCAAGCTGGCGGTCATTCATGCCGAGCAGAAAAAGGGCTGGGTCAAGGGCAAGCTCGCCAAAGGCAAGGTGAAGCCGCTCACGGCCGTAAAACCGCTCGACGACGCGACCGTCGACCGGGCGAGTCGCATCGTCGGCATGATGGGCGCTGAGCCATACATCCAAGCCCTCGATGAGGGGGCGCAGATCGTACTTGCCGGCCGCTCGAGCGATCCGGCGCCGTGGGCCGCGTGTGCAACGCGTGCTCAGTTGCCTTCTGCGCCTGCGTGGTTCGCCGGCAAGGTGCTCGAGTGCGGCGCGGCGGCCGCGCTGCCGAAGGGACACGATTGCATGATCGCGACGGTGCGCGAGGACCACGTGGTCATCGAGGCGCTCAACCCGATTCGCAAATGCACGCCGATGTCGCTCGCCAATCACAGCCTGCACGAGAACCCGAGCCCCTGCATCCACGTCGAGCCGGGCGGCATCCTGGACACCACGAATTGCCGATTCGATGCGGAGTCGGATCGGGCGTGCCGCATATCGGGCATGAGCTGGCAACCGAAACCGTACACGATCAAGCTCGAGGGCGCCGAGCTCGCCGGCTACCGCGCCATCACCATCTGCGGCACGCGAGATCCAGGCCTTCTCGGCCAGTGGGACAGCTACCTGGCGTTCGTGCGCCAGAACATGGTCGACAAGGCGCGCGCCTTCGGTGTCGAGCCGGAGCAGTACCATCTGATCTATCGGGTTTATGGCCGTGACGGCGTGATGGGCGAATGGGAGCCCGTCAAGCAGTCGCAGGCGCACGAGCTCGGCATCCTCGTCGAGGTCGTGGGCAAGACACAGGAGGTCGCCAACGCCGTGCTCTCGATTGCGCGCATCAACACGCTGCACGTCGACTTCCCGGATCGCATGTGCAAGGAGGGCAACATGGCCTTCCCGTTCTCGCCTTCCGATATCGAGGCGGGAGCTGCCTATCGCTTCTCGGTGTTCCACATCGTCGAGGATATCGATCCGCTTGAGATGTTCCCCATCGAGTACGAGATGGTGCAGTGATGGCGAAAATCAAAGAGATCGCCCAAGTCTGCAAGAGCAAGAACGCGGGCCCGTTCGAGGTGACCATCGACGTGGTATTCGCCGACAAGCACATGTTCGAGCGCGTGAAGCGCACGGGCGCGCTCAATGCCGAGCTCATCGGCCAGCTGTACAAGACGCCGCCAAAGGACGTGATCTTTACGGTCTACGACGCGGGCCTTGCCTTCAAGGCGACGGTTCCGCGGCGCATCCCGGCCGGCGATCTCGGTGACACCGACGTCTATGGCGCCCAGCAGCATGCGCCACTCCTCGACGTCGACATCCCGATCTAGAAGCCATCGCCACCGATGCCGCAGGCGAGCCGCCGAGGTGCCGGTCCGGCGCACGCCTTCGACCCGATCGATTTCGAGATCTTGTGGAACCGTCTCGTCAGTACGACCGACGAGGTGGCTCACGTAACCGTTGGTCCGTCTTCGCCAAGCCAGGGTGCTTAGTGGCGACGACGACTCTCGCGAAGCTTCAAAGCGGCAAAAGCTTGCCAGCTAAATTGCTCAGCACAGATTGGAGAAGCGGAGAAGATTTTGCCGGCCCGAATTAGCGCAGGAACCGGATATCCGGGTCAGCCCCGATGGTTGTGTAGCGCCGCGTAGCAAAGCCACGAGAGAGCGCGCCATAGCGGTGTAGCAAGCGAGCTGCTTCGCGGTAGATCATGAGTTCGGGCGACTGCCCGTTAGCGCGCGAGTGACGCCTGCCAATGGGAACAATTGACGCAAAGTGGCGGCAATTCTAGGCTTTCGGTACAGAGCAGCGAGGCGGCGATGCATCAGACGCCGAGGAGGCCCATGACCGACATCCTTTCCTTTTCGCGATTATCGCGCCGGGCCATTTTGCGCGCGAGCACGCTCGCCGCGGCGCTCGCTGCGCCGATCTCCACGCCGGCGATCGTGTATGCGCAAGAGAAGCGTCGGTTGCCAAAGCCGATCGTTGCAGGCCTCAATTCCAAGATCGGAGATCCCAGCTACGAGTCGATCGCGAAAATCGGCGGCATCCTTCGCGACAAATACAACATCGAATCCGACATCCAGGTGCAGCCGAGCTCGACTCTCGGCACCGATATGCAGCAGCTGGAAGCCGTGCAAATGGGATATATCGACATTACCAGCAACACGACGGCACAATTTGCTTCCATGTCGGATGCTTTTGCCTTCATCGACCTGCCTTACGCGATTCCAAGCTGGGACGTCTTTGTGCGAATAGTCGCGTCCGACCTGTGGAAATCCCAGGTAGTCAAATTCGAGAGTAAGCTGCCCTTGAAGGTGCTGCCGCCGGTAGGCGCCGGCGGTTTCCGGCTGTTGTGGAACAACAAGCGCGAGACACCGACCCCCGCCGCTGTGAATGGCCTCAAGTTTCGAACGACAAGCTCTCCATTTGACGTCGCGCTCGTGCGCGGTTGGGGCGGCAATGCAACACCGATGGCATGGACGGAAACCTATAATGCCCTCGCGAACGGCGTCGTCGACGGCATCCACGTCCAGCCGATATGGACTTACGGCTTCAACATGTTCGAGGTACTCAAATTTGCCACGGCGGTGCAGGCGATCTTCGCAGTCCAGTTTCAGGTGCTCAATAAAGCTACGTGGGAGTCGTTTTCTCCCGATATTCAGCGTGACTTCATGGCGGCCGCGCAGGAAGCTGCAGACCAGGCAAACGCGATGGACCGCGCCTCGGAAGGTAGTTTCACCGAAAAGCTTAAGGCCAAGGGGATGAAAATATACGTCCCTTCCGAAGCCGAGATGGCCCAGTGGCGCAAACCCGGCCAAGACCTGTGGGACTCGATTGGCAAGAATGTTGAACCCGGAGTGATCCGCGCGCTCCTGGCGCTACGTTGAGAAAGCGACGCGGTTGGCCGGAACGACGGGCAGCGACCTGGAAGGGCTTGGCAACGCGGCGCCGGTAGATCGGATTCTTGCGCTGCTCGAAAGGACCTCGATGTCGCTTGCCAAGTGCCTGGCGGCGGCGATCCTCGCAATTCTTGCGGCTCAGGTCTTCTTCCGCTTCGCCCTCAACCAATCACTCATTTGGTCGGAGGAGGTTGCTGCCTGGTGCATGGTGTGGCTCGTGTACCTGGGCGCTGCAGCCCTGGTGTACCGCGGCGAGCACGTCAGTATCCCGTTTTTCCTCAATCTGCTGCCAGGCCCGCTGCGCCGGCTGGGCGCAATCTGCCGAAGCCTGGCGATGTTACTCGGCGTTCTGTTCATCACCGTATACGGAATAAAGCTCGTGTTCGGGACATTCCACATCGTATCCCAAGCGACCGGCATCAACTCTCGTTGGGTTAAGCTGTGCATCCCGATCAGCGGCGCCTTGATGACTCTGTTCGCGCTGCGGCTGCTGGTCAGCGATATCCGAGCGGCAATCGCTGGCGATCCGGGCGCCGAGGCATCCGGGAACGACGGTTCCGGCAAGGCCGTCTAGGCCATGGATCTGATACTGCCCTACCTAGCGCTGCCGTTTGCAATCTTGTTGCTTCTCAACGTGCCGGTGGCGTTCAGCCTCGTGCTTGCCTCGGCATTCTTTCTGACCTTCTCCGGCACGCGCATTCCCGGAATGATGCTCGCCAACGATATGTTCGGCGCGATTGATTCCATTTCTCTGCTGGCTCTGCCGACTTTTGTGCTCGCGGGCGAGCTGCTCAATCGCTGCAACCTCACCGAAAAGCTCACCACGCTGGCGCTCAAGCTCGTCGGGTGGATCCCCGGTGGGCTTGCTCACGTTTCTGTTGTGGCCGCGATCTTCTTCGGCGGAATCAACGGGTCGGCGATCGCCGATGCCGCCTCGATCGGCCCCATCATGATCCCCGGCATGGTGCGCGGCCGCTACCCGCGCGAGATGGCCGCTGCCATCGTTGCGGCCGCCGCGGTGATCGGCGCAATCGTGCCGCCTAGTATTCCGTTGGTGATCATCGGTGGTCAGCTGCAAATTTCGGTAAGCGGGCTCCTCATCGGCGGTGTGGTTCCGGCACTGCTGATCGCAATTCTCTTAATGCTGGTCTGCTTCATCGGTGCCATCTGGCGCGGGTACGGCCAAGTGCACCGCTTTGAGGGAGTGAAGTCCCTGCTCGCGAGTCTGCTCGACGCCGGGCCGGCCGTGATCATTCCCGTGTTGATCCTCGGCGGCCTGATGTTCGGCATTTTTTCGCCGACCGAGGCCGGAACCGTCACCGTGCTCTACACGCTCGCGATCGGTGCATTTTACTACCGAACACTGACATTCGAGCGCTTCAGCGCGGCGCTCACTGCGACCGTGCGGGTCACCGCGAACTCGTTGCTGATTGTTGCCGCTGCCGTCGTGTTCGGTCACATCGTCGCCTATTATCGCCTTCCGCAGATGGTGCTTACGGCGATGACCAGCCTCACCACCGACAGATCAATGCTGATTCTGCTGGTCATTGCTCTGTTCATTATTGTCGGCATGTTCATGGATGCGGTCGCCAACATGATCATTCTCGGACCGCTGCTGATGCCGATCTGCGTGGACGGGCTCGGGATGCATCCAATTCAATATGGAATCTTCCTTATGGTGGGCCTTCTGCTCGGTATCCTGCACCCGCCGATTGGCCTGATCTTGTTTGTCGTTGCGCCGATCGCGAAGGTGTCGCTCGAGCGTGTGGCAGTCGCGGTGCTCCCTTTCCTTGCGCTCGAAATGATGGTCCTGGTCGCGATCGCTTTCATTCCGGAAGTCTCACTCGGCTTGCCACGCGCGGTGGGCCTTGTACGATGACTAAGTTGGCGCGGCGCAACAAACGCAGCGGGCAAGAGGACGCCGATGGAATTAGGATTGCGCGACAAGGCGGTGTTGATCACGGGCGGTTCCAAAGGCATTGGCGCGGCATGTGCGTGGGCGTTCGCGGCGGAGGGCTGCCGCGTGTACATTGCCGCTCGCAACGCGGCCGAACTCGAACGGGTCGCGGACGCAATCACGAAGCGGCACAACGTGGAGGTCGGAGCGTATCCCGGCGACCTCACGCATGCCAAAGACTTGGCGGCGCTTGCGCAGGCCTGCCGCGACGTCGACGTGCTGGTGAATAATGCCGGCGCGGTTCCCACTGGGCCGATCGAGCGGGTAACCGATGCCGAGTGGCGTAGCGGTTTCGATCTCAAAGTATTCGCGACGGTCAGCTTGACCCGCGAAATCTACATGGCGATGTGCGCGCGACGAAGGGGTGTGGTTGTCAACATCATCGGGAACTGCGGCGAACGGCCGGACCCGGAGATCATCATTGGGACGATCGCCAATACCGGACTCATGGGCTTTACCCGCGCGCTCGGAGCGGAAAGTCCCAACCACGGCGTGCGCATCGTTGGCATCAATCCGGGCCCGACCGAAACGGAGCGCCTCGTGCA
>Ga0306921_10007128_pt1 | contig 11701 bp, 10 predicted proteins | sample sta12Cox44000080_FD_203760 | JGI IMG/M metagenome (GOLD analysis project Ga0306921, IMG submission 203760) | Lab enrichment of tropical soil microbial communities from Luquillo Experimental Forest, Puerto Rico - statoxic.12C.oxic.44.000.080 (v2)... | ecosystem: Environmental > Terrestrial >... | reverse complement strand
GTTCTGGGCGTCTCTGTTTCCGTTGTTCACGCCCATCCTTATGTTCGTCCGCATCATGGCTGAGACGCCGCCCATATGGCAGATCCTGCTCTCGATTGTGCTGATGCTGCTTACCACGTGGGGACTGCTCGGCCTTTCCTCACGCATCTACCGCGTGGGGATCCTGATGTACGGGAAGCGTCCGACTCTGCCCGAGCTGCGCAAATGGCTGCGCTACGCGGGGTAACGTAACCAGAGTTGGTTGTGGGTAGTAGAGAGTGGTTCGAACCGTGTACAACATTGCTTTTTTGAATCGCGTCGGGGACCAGCGCTCGATCACCGCTCGACTGGCCTTGGTTTGGAACTTAATACTGTTTTTCTACCCACTCTCCGCCCAGCACTAATCACTCATGTAGACTTTCCCCGTGTCCCCCGAATCTGCCGTTGCCCATGACGTCGGCGAGCGCCAGTTCTCCCTTTGGGAGCGTATGCAGTTCGCGTTCGTGGGCGCAGCGGCATCGGTTTTCATCGCCCTGATCGGACGCACGCTACGGGTTGAGTTTTCCTGGGAAGAAGGCTCCATTGGCAGCATGGACAACCTCTACCCGGGCATCTATCCCTTCTGGCACCGCTGTGTACTGGGAGCAACCTGGATCTTCCGCCAACGCAATTTTGCTGTGCTCACCAGCAGGAGTCGCGACGGCGAATTTATCGCCCGCGTGATCCAGCGGTTGGGATACGTGCCCATTCGCGGCTCGAGCTCTCGCGGAGGCCAGCGCGGCCTGCTGGAGATGGACAGGTTCGTCAAAAACGGAGGCGGCGCGGCCTTTACGATCGATGGCCCGCGTGGGCCGCGCTTTGTCGCCAAGCGAGGACCCGTCCTGCTGGCCCGTATTACCGGAGCCGCCATCACTGCGTTTTATGTTGCGATGGAAAAGGCCTGGGTGATCAATACCTGGGACGGAATGATGATTCCCCGGCCGTTTTCCCGCGCCTTCGTGCGGGTTGCACGTAAGATCTTCGTTCCGCCCGACGCCAGCGATGAGCAACTCTCCGCGGCGCATTCAGAAATGCAGGCCGCCCTCGATCGCGTCACCGCCTACGCTGACTCGCAGTTTTCCTCACCGCACAATTGACACTGCGGTTCGCTGCCGATACAGTCAGAGTTTCTCCCAGGGCATTTGCTGCTGGTTGTTCCTTCTAGATTTTCGATCAACGTTCGCGCGTTCCGCTGCTGGAGCGGAACTGGGAAGCGGGTGCAAATCCCGCGCTGCCGCGCAACTGTAAGCGGGTGAATTGGCGACCGGCCACTGTGCAAACGGGAAGGCCGCCGCCCTCGCCGCGATCCGCGGATCGCAGCTCGCAAGTCAGGAGACCGGCGCGAACCTTCATCCAACCCCTTTCGCGTGAGGAGGAGAGTTGAAGCGCTTCTGGATTTTCTTTTTCGCCCTTCTTTCGAGCAGTGCTCTTTTCGCTGCCGATTTGGAAGTCATTGTCGAGAGCCCAACCGGCGAACGTGTTTCCGGCGTACAGGTTTCGCTCTTCCGCGCCGGCAATAACTCCGGCGTCGGAATCCTGACCACTACCGGCGACGGCGTCGTGACATTCTCGAACCTCGCCGACGGCGCCTATAAAGCTGAGGTGCTCGCGCCGGGCTTTGCCGCACAAACACTGGACGTCACAACTCCGCGACCGGAGCCCCTCACGGTTCGATTGAAGCTTGCGACCACACCGCAGACGGTCGTTGTCTCCGCCACCGCGACGCCCGACGTCGCCAGCCAGGCTGGAGCATCGCTCGACTACCTCAACAGCGATCAGCTCACCCTGCTAAACCCGCCAGCGGCTGCCGAGGCTCTTCCCTACATTCCCGGCGCGATCGTCAACACTGCCGGCCGTCGTGGCGGCCAGGCCAGCCTCTTCGTTCGCGGCGGCGATTCGGACTACAACAAAGTCCTGATCGATGGCGTTCCGGTAAACGATCCCGGCGGATTCTACGACTTCGGCGTCACACCCATGAACAACATCGAGCGCCTCGAGCTTGTGCGTGGCCCCGAAAGCACGGTTTACGGCACCGACGCTATGACCAGCGTCGTGCAGCTCTGGACAACTACCGGGACAAGTCTCAAACCGCTGTTTGAATTTGGCGCCGATGGCGGAACCTTCTCGACTGCGAACGGATACGCATCGGTCTCCGGCGCGGACAAAATCTTCGACTATAACTTCTTCCTCAACCAGTTCGACACGCAGGGACAAGGCATCAACGACTACTACTCAAACGCGCTCGAAGGCGGCAACCTCGGCATTCGCATCTCCCCACGTGTCGCGTTTCGCCTTCGCCTGCGCCACTCGAACAACTGGACGGGCGCGCAATCGAATTGGTGGTTCAACGGCGAGCAGGTTTTGCCGCCGAATTCGAATCAGCTCGCTCACCAGAACAACTTTCTCGTCAGCGGCGAGCTCGCCGTCAGCGGCCCAGGCGCCTGGCAGCACACGTTCACCGGGTACGAGTACAACCACCTGCAGGCTAATTCGCAGCAATACGTCGATCCCGGACGCGAGGCGATTGACAGCCCATTCTCGAATCTCAGCAAATACAATCGCGCCGGATTCAGCTACCAGGGTCAATGGACGCCGCGTCCCTGGGCGCAAACCAGCGTCGGCTACACCTTCGAGGACGAAAACGGCCACATCACATCCAACTTCGCCCCGGGCACCGAGTTCGCGTCGTACAGCAATACCAGCGGCGTGCGCTATAACAACTATCTGTACGCAGAGGAGCTCCTTACCTGGCGGCGCTTCGCGGTCTTGGGTGGCATTGGCTATGTAAACAACACTAGCTTCGGCAGCAAAGTCGTTCCGCGCGCGTCGGCATCATTCCTGTTGTTCCGGGGCGAGGAGACTTTTAGTGGAACGCGCCTGCGGGCAGGATATTCGGAAGGCATTAAGGAGCCCAGCTTCCTCGAAACCTTCGGCATCTCCGGAACCTATCCCGTGCTGCCTAACCCCGATCTCAAACCCGAGCAGAACAGATCCTGGGAGGCCGGCTTCGAGCAAGGCTTCTGGGGCAACAGGCTCTCGCTCAGCGCGCTCTATTACAGCAACCAGTTTCACGACCAGATCGAGTACTTCACCAACCCTGTCGATTTCACCGCGCAGTACGTTAACTTGAACAAGTCGATGTCACACGGAGCCGAAGTTGAGCTTCGCGGCCAGATCGGCACTCATTTCTCGTTCGTCGGTGGATACACATACACCTCGACGGAAATCCAGCAAGCTCCGCCCTGTGATCCGCCGTTCTGTGATCCACGAATTTACGGAGTCGGCGCGCCCTTGCTGCGCCGGCCCAAACAGGCTGGTACGTTGCTCCTCACCTACACGCGTCAGCGTTTTGGCGCGACTGTCGGCGCAGTGGCCGTCGGCCGCCGGCCCGACTCTGACTTCCTGTTCGGCTTGATTCCGCCCATCTACTACGCCGCAGGTTATGCTCGCGTCGACCTTGGCGGCTGGTACAACGTCACGCATCACGTCACGATGTATGCCAACCTGAATAATGCCCTGAACAACCATTACAATGAGGTGCTGGGATATCCCGCGCTGAAAGCGAACTTCCGCGCAGGTCTGCGCTTCACGCTGGGAGGAGAGTAGACACTTGCCCCTCGGCGAGTCCCTTACCACCCGGCGCACTAAACTATAATTTTGCTCTAAAGAAATTTCTAGGCGCCACTACAGTGTCTACCTGATCGCTCACACACCAGCCAATTGTTAGTGTTGGGTTATCACGCACAACGGAGATCAGCCATGAACAGAACTGTGAAGAACCTTCTGAAAACAGCCGAGGTTGCAATCGGTACCGGACTCTATTTGCTCAATCACTCGGACAAGGCCAAGCGCATGGTGGCCGACCGGCTCGGCGATCAGGTCGACGACCTTCGTGATCGCTTAGGCGATCTTCGCGATCGTGCTTCGGATAAGTACGACGTAGCCGCCGATCGAGTCGTCAGAGCGGCCAAGGTCTTGCGCGGCGATAGCGACGCCAGTGGGGCTTGGAATATCGTGCGATTCGCTCTGGGCTTGGGAGTCGGGGTTGGTATTGCGCTTCTATTCGCTCCGGCGAAAGGCGACGACACCCGCGCCGCTCTCGCTAACAAAGCTCGTGAGTTGGGCGATAACGTCCGCCAGCGTCAGGGCGCTCAGACGCATCCTGCCACCGGCACGCGGACCTTTCCCGCGACCGGTACCGGCGACTAGATGGTTAGCTTAATCTGAGCTTCTGCCAGCGCCCACGTGGTTCTGCGCGTGGTACTTGAGGCGTATCTCGCGCAGCTTGCTCACGTGCGTATCGCTCAACGGCTGCTGCTTCCCGAGCATGTGCGTGACCAGTGCGATCTTGGCATAGTGCTCGACCGTCTCCATGTTCATGTACGCGGTAAGGAGGTCTTCGCCGTAGGTCACGACGCCGTGATTGGCCAAGAGAATCGCGTCGTGATCGCCGACCAGAGGCGCTAGCGCTTCGGCCAACTCTGGCGTCCCTGGGGTCTCGTAGTTAGCCAGTGGGACGGTGCCCAGGGTGATTACAATTTCCGAACAGAGTGCGCTATCGAGCGGCATACCGGCCGCCGCGAAACCGGTCGCGGTCGGAGGATGAGCATGCACTACCGCGCCCACGTCGGGCCGATTGCGATAGATGAACAGGTGCATCGCGATTTCACTCGAGACGTTGCGCGCACCCGCAACTTTGTGACCACGCGAGTCCACGATCACCAGATCATCGGTCGTCATCATGCCCTTGCTCATCAACGTAGGGGTGCAAAGGAATGTGCCGTCCTCCAGCCGTACCGACAGGTTGCCGTCAGTCGCAGCTACCAGGCCAGTCTGGTGCAGCAATTTCCCGTAGCGGACGATTTCGTCCTTGTGATCGTATACGGTCTTCATGAAGCCGAAACGCTGGCGATATTCGCCCCAGTTCCTCTATCGTAACCCAGTTTTCCCGTTCCGCGAAGCTGCGTTCCCGCCTTTGCATAAATTTCGATAACCGGTGTCGTGAGAGTGGATGGAAAGCCACGAAAGTCGCACAGGGACTACGACATCCGACGTACGACATCTGACGCCCGATCCTTCTTAGCGGAATAAATGTGCCATGCTGGTGAACGATTCCAATACGTCATAATTGCACTGTGCTGGTTTCCGACTTCGACTACTACCTTCCGGACGAACTGATCGCGAAACAGCCGCTCGCCGATCGCGGTGCCGCCCGCATGTTGCGCCTTAACTGCGCCACTGGAACTGTTCTAGACGCCACCTTTCGGGAATTTCCTGACCTGCTGTGCGCCGACGACTTGCTGGTCTTGAACAACACCAGGGTTCTGCCGGCACGACTGTACGGTCATCGTAGTGGTGCCCGCTCGCAGCCTGTGTCGCCGGCAAACCCGGCGTCGCGTGAATTTCTGCGTGGAAAAGTCGAAGTTTTACTCACTCGCCAGATCACGACCGAGCTTAACGTCTGGGAGACACTCGTTCATCCCGGACGCAAACTTGGTATCGGTGAGCGCATTTACTTCGGCGGAGATGCGTCTGCGGATTCGCACGACCTCGCTGCCGAAATCGTCGATCGAGGCACCTTCGGCGAACGTCACTTGCGCTTCGATCCGGTAGCTGACTTCTTTGGAATTCTTGAGCGCATCGGACACGTTCCGCTCCCGCCCTACATTGATCGCCCCGACACAGCCCTCGACCGCGAGCAATACCAGACGGTTTACGCCCAATCGCTTGGCTCGGTCGCAGCTCCCACCGCCGGGCTGCATTTCACACCCGAGATTCTCGACCGCATTCGAACCCGTGGCATTGAAATCGCCGAAGTCACACTGCACGTTGGCCTCGGCACATTCCAGCCCATCCGTGTCGAGGTGGTTGAAGAGCACAAAATCCACCGCGAGTGGTATTCGATCCCCCCCGACGCTGCGGGGATGATTCAGCGCGCTCGCGATGAAGGCCGTCGCATCGTCGCCGTGGGCACGACCACGGTTCGTACGCTGGAATACGCCGCGCACCAGTCTTCTGACGGTCGCATCACAGCGCAATCCGGCGAGGCCGACTTCTTTATCTATCCGGGATTCGACTTCCGCGTGATCGGTGCGCTGCTGACCAACTTCCACCTGCCGAAATCGACGCTGATCATGCTGGTCTCAGCCTTCGCTGGCCGCAAGCAAACCCTCGCCGCTTACAAACATGCCGTGGACGAGCACTACCGCTTCTATTCCTATGGCGATTGCATGTTGGTGGAGTAAGGCCTGGTCTTGTCCGGGTAATCCGGGTTCATCCGTGGTTGTCTTTGGTTTTTCTGGCCCATGTAAATTGTTAAAATTCCCTCTTGCCTCCGAAAAGAAAATCCGCACCGGCCGTCACTGCCGAACCCAAGCCCGCAACCGCTCCAACCACCGCCTCAAAGGGTTCCAAGGGTCCGGTCTTCCTCATTGACGCGATGTCGTTCATCTTTCGCGCGTATCACGCGATGGCGGCACAACGTCCCATGTCGACCAAAACCGGGATCCCCACCAGCGCGACGTTTGTCTTCGTCAACATGCTGCGCAAGCTGCGTGCCGATTTCAATCCGCACTACTTGGCGGCCGTCTTCGATGTCGCGGCACCGACGTTCCGTGACCAGCAGGCGGCGGCCATGCCCAGCTTCAAGAAGTTCGACGCTAAAACGCAGACCTACATCGACGTCAAGTACGCCGGCTATAAGGCCACGCGCACTGAGATGCCCGCCGACCTTGCGCAGCAGATCCCCTACATCCGTCGCGCACTCCATGCCTACCGCATCCCCATCCTCGAGATGCCCGGCTTCGAAGCCGATGACGTCATCGGCACGCTAGCGAAAAAAGCTGCTGCCCAGGACTACTCCGTCTTCGTCGTTTCCAGCGACAAGGACATGATGCAACTGGTCAACGATCGCGTCTGGGTACTCAACCCGCCGAAGGACAACCTCATCTGCGACCCTCCCAAGGTAGAGGAAATCCTCGGAGTGCCGCCCGAGCGCGTAATCGATGTCATGGCTCTGCGCGGCGACTCCATCGACAACATTCCCGGCGCACCCGGCATCGGTGACAAAGGTTCTGTGGAGCTCATTCAGCGCTTCGGCTCCGTCGAGAGCGCCATCGAGCACGCTGGCGAAATCGAGCGCAAGACCTATCGCGAATCGCTACAAAACAACCGTGACATGGTGCTGCTCAGCAAACAGCTCGTCACCATCGACTGCAACGTGGCCGTCGAGTTTGAGCCCGACAAAATGCAAGCCCAGGAACCGGATCCCGCCGCCGCTCGCTCCCTCTTCACCGAGCTCGAATTCACCACGCTGGTCCAGGACTTCCTGGCCGAGTCCGTCGAGCTGGGAGAAACCGACTACCGCGAAGCTACTTCCCCCAAGGACGTTTCCGCCGTCCTGAAAGAGGTTAGCAAGAATCCTGGCGCTGTCCTCGCAGTGGCTCTCGAGAGCGCGGGACACCTGGTGGACGAATCCGCTGCCGAAATCGAAACCGCCAGCGAAGATGCGGAACCTGATGCGCAACTCACTCTCACTGCTGCTGCCGAATCCGCCGCGCCGCCTACGCATCTGCGCGTTGCCATTTCCACCAGGCACGGTGCCGCGCTTTCTCTCGCGCTGGACAGGTCCGAAACGGGGCAAGAACTCAAGCAAGCTCTCGCTGATCCGAAGATCCGAAAGGCCGTCCACGATTCCAAAGCCGTAATGCACGTTCTCGACCAAAGCGGCACCGCGCTCGCCGGAGTACAGGACGACACTCTCCTCTACGCGTACCTGCTTGACCCAACGTACACGCGCTACCGCCTCCCCGATGTCGCTTTCCGCACCTTCAATCTGAAGACCAGCGAAAATCTGGGTGAAGCTGCTGATCTTACGCACCGACTAGCGACCAAACTCCGCGATGACGTCGCCAGCGCCAAGCTCACCAAGGTCTACGACGCCATCGATCTCCCCATGTCGCCGGTGCTCGCCCGCATGGAAGACGCCGGCGTTCGCATCGACACCGCCGCCCTCGCTGAAATGTCCGAGCGTCTCGAACGCGATGCCAACGCAAAGGCCAGCGAAATCTGGCAGAAGTGCGACACCGAGTTCAACATCAACTCGCCCCGGCAGCTCGGCGACGTGCTCTTCAACAAGCTCAACCTGCCCAAGCCGGTGAAGTATGGCAAAGGCAAGACCATTTCGACCGCCGTCGACGTTCTCGAAGGGCTCGCCGTCGAGCATGACGTGCCGCGTCTGGTGCTCGAGTACCGCCAGCTCACCAAGCTCAAATCCACCTACGTTGATGCCCTGCCCGCAATGGTCAATCCGCGCACGGGACGGGTACACACCACCTTCAACATGGCCGGCTCGGCCACCGGACGTCTGTCGTCTATCAACCCCAACCTGCAGAACATTCCGATCCGCACCGAGCTCGGACGCGAGATTCGCGCTGCCTTCATCGCCGAACCAGGCAACGTTCTTCTTGCCGCCGACTACTCGCAAATCGAGCTTCGCCTGCTGGCTCATTTCTCCGCCGACCCGCTTCTCGTCGAAGCCTACCGTCGCGGCGACGACATCCACACTCTCACTGCATCACAGGTCTTCGGCGTTCCCTCCGGCGACGTGAACGCAGAGCATCGCCGCCGCGCCAAGGCGGTCAACTTCGGCATCGTCTACGGCCTCTCGGCCTTCGGGCTGTCACAGCAAATCGGCATCGAGCAGAAAGAGGCCAAGCGCTTCATCGATGCCTACTTTGAGAAGTACGCCGGCGTCCGCACTTTCATCGACCGCACGCTTGAGCAGGCGCGCGCTGAGCTGAAGATTGCCACGCTTTTCGGGCGCGTCCGCCCGCTGCCCGACATGCTCAGCAGGAATTGGAACCTGCGCGGCTTCGCCGAGCGCACGGCGGTCAATACACCGCTGCAAGGAACTGCCGCGGACCTCATTAAGCTGGCCATGATCCGCATCGACGCGGAAATCCGCCAGCGCAAACTTCGCTCGCGCATGCTGCTCCAGGTGCACGATGAACTGGTTTTCGAAGTGCCTAAAGCCGAGCTCGACGAGATGAAGCGGCTCGTCGAGCAGCAGATGGAAAACGTTCATGAGCTTAAGGTGCCGCTGAAAGTAGAACTGGGAGTCGGACCGAACTGGCGGGATCTCGAATAACCGCCTTTTACCGCAAATCTCGGAACCCGCCGTCGACGTGGCCTCTCTGACCCGTTAAATTTCGCCGACGATCTGGGAATTCTGCCAGTTCGTCACCGCCCGTATTCCTGAGTAAACTCTTTGCGGGCTCTTCAGCCTTCGACCGATCCCGAGGTTCGGCCACTGCGAGGCGCGGCAATATGGGTCTTCTGGCAAACTTCAAAATCCGCACGAAAATCATCATCGCGCTCTTGCCGCTGGCCATCATGGTCATCATCGCGGCGCTGTATTCGTCTGACCGGATGAGCACGATCGATGCTCGCTACAGCGCTCTTCTCGATCACGACGTCAGGGCCCTCCACGAATTGACCCTCGCGCAGGCCCACAACAACAAGCTTGGGTTGTTCCTCTACAAGGAGATCGCCGAACTCGACCCCGACAGGATGGCGGTCATCGACGGCGAGATCGACCAGACGGTCACGGATTTTCACACATCTATGTACGATGCCGGGCGCGAAAGTACCGATTTGGCGTCGGAAATCGACGCGGCTACGGCGCTGTTCGACCGGTCGGTGGCAGATTCACGGCCAGTGCGCGCAGCGACTCAAGCGCAACAGAACGATAAGGCGATGAAGCTCATGGGGCAGCAAGCTGCAACGTCTGCAAGGCGCGGCTGATCTCTCCGATTTCATTAGGGCGGTTCAGATTTTCCACTGGCTGGTCGAGGCGACCTTCGGCGACATCGAGGATGCGCCTGCGGAAGGACAGGACGACCTTGACGACCTCAACCTGCACAATGGAGAGAGCGATGGCAAACGAGGTGAGCAGGCCAAGCGCGATGACAATCCAGGTGGTTCGAATGGTTCGAACTGTGCGCGCCGTCAGCTCGGCCGACTGCTGATCGACTCTGTCGCGCACCGAGTGCTGCAGACGCATCATAGCGCTGCGTGTTTTCGCCCACTCCGGATCGTAGACCTCCCGAGCGAACGAGAAACCCAGGCCTGGATCAAGGCCGAGGTCGCCGCCATGACCCAGCGTCTGCAATCAACGCACGATTTCACCGCCTTCGCCAACGCGCTTCTGTCACGGCTCTCTGAGAACCTGGACCTGCTCTATGGCGCGGTCTATCTCGCCGACGAAGGCCACACCCGCTTCAGCCGCATAGGCGCGTTCGCGACCGACGTCGCCGCCGAACCCCGTGAATTTGCCTTGGGGGATGGCCAGGTGGGTCAGGCCGCTGCCGAGCGCCGTACCTTGCACATCCTGCCAGCCTCCGACAAGCAATTGCAGGTCTCTACCGCAACAAGGTGAAATCGGCCGCGCAATCGCTGCTCGCCATCATCAATGACATCCTCGATTTCTCCAAGATCGAGGCTGACTTCCAGCTCGAAAACGTTCTCGACAATCTGTCGAACATCGTCAGCCAGAAGGCCCACGAAAAGAATCTCGAGTTCCTCATCTCCACGCAGCCCGACATCCCGTCCAACCTTGTGGGTGACCCACTGCGCCTCGGACAAATCCTCATCAACCTCGTCAATAACGCTATCAAGTTCACTGAGCGCGGCGACGTGCTGGTGAGGGTCACCATGGAGGAGCAAACTCACGGACCGCATTAAGCTGAAGTTCGCCGTGCGCGACAGCGGCATTGGCATGACGCCCGAGCAGAGCGCCCGGCTGTTCCAGGCATTCTCCCAGGCCGATACCTCTACCACCCGCAAATACGGCGGCACCGGCCTCGGGCTTTCCATCTCGAAGCGCCTTGTCGAAATGATGCAAGGCAGCATCTGGGTAGAGAGTCAGGCCGGTGTCAGCAGTACGTTCTACTTCACCGTCTGGCTCAGCGTGGGATCAGGCCCGAAGCGCAAAGAGTTCATTCCTGACCTGGCCGGCATCCGCGCTCTCGTAGTGGACGACAACGCCCAGGCCCGCGAAATCCTTACCGATGCACTGCGCGTCTTTGCCGTGCGAACGGATTCCGTTGCCTCGGGAGAAGACGCTGTCCGCGAAATCGCCGCTGCTGACTCCCGGGATCCCTACAACTTGGTACTGATGGACTGGCACATGCCCGGCATGGACGGCCTCGAAGCCAGCCGCATCATCAAGCGCGATAATCGGCTGCAACACGTCCCCAAGATCGTGATGGTCACCGTATTCGGCCGTGAAGATATCCGTGCACAAGCCGAACAAGTCGGCATTGATGCTTATCTGCTCAAGCCCATGAACTCGTCCCTGCTGTATGACGCCCTGGTCGATTTGTTTGGCGTGGCCCCGCCCGATAAGCAGCAAAAGCGCGGAACGAAAGCCGAGACACAGGCTCACGACGCTACGGGCATCCGTGTGCTGCTCACCGAAGACAATGCGATGAACCAGCAGGTCGCCACCGAACTGCTGGAGAGCGCTGGAGCTATAGTTACCATCGCCAACAACGGGGCTGAAGCCGTCAAGGTCCTCACCCAAAGCGAGCAGCCACCACCTTTCGACGTCGTTTTCATGGATCTCCAGATGCCGGAGATGGACGGCATCACAGCCACCAAGTTGTTGCGAAACGATGACCGT
>Ga0306921_10007124_pt1 | contig 11704 bp, 14 predicted proteins | sample sta12Cox44000080_FD_203760 | JGI IMG/M metagenome (GOLD analysis project Ga0306921, IMG submission 203760) | Lab enrichment of tropical soil microbial communities from Luquillo Experimental Forest, Puerto Rico - statoxic.12C.oxic.44.000.080 (v2)... | ecosystem: Environmental > Terrestrial >... | reverse complement strand
TGCCGAGCTAAAGCAGCGCATGGAGGAAGTAGGACTCGACCCGGACAAGTTGGCGCGTCTACCTCGTGGCAAGACACTGAACGAAGCGGAAATCGAAGTGGCTATCGGCATCATGCAAGCGGAAGGCCAGAAGATTCGCGAGGCGCAAGCCGAAGTACAGAAGTCCAACACTTCGGAAAACATTCTCAAGGCACAAGCCCTACACAACCGCTACGTCGCGATTCAGGCGGCGGTATCGGGAATCACAGCGGAGGCCGGACGTGCGTTGCGAACCTTTCGGCGAATTCACAATGCGGTGGACCGCGAGGACAAGACCAACTACGAGCGCATCATCGACCAGCTAGGCGGGCGTCCGTTGGCGGAGAAGGAAGCGCAAAAGCTACTGGAAATTCCCGAAGAAGACACTATCGGTTACTACAAGTTTTTGCGCGACCACACTAAATTCACCACCGCGCAGAAGTTGACCTACTACTGGCTGAATAACCTGCTTTCCTCTCCGCGCACGCCGATTCGGAAACTGATGGGCGACGCAACAATGGTGGCACTCAACCTGCCCAAGACTTTCGTTCGCGCAGCGATTGACCCGCTAATAGCCCGAACACAGCGCCGACCCACCGAATACTTTGTTCGCGATGCAGTGGCGCAGGCCGGGGCGTTCTTCGATGCCATACCGGAAGGAATGAAGCGAGCAGCTTTTGTGCTGAAGAACGGTTTCGACGAAGAAGCGGCGGAAGACATGGACGTTTACCGCTACGAGTTGCCGGGAGGATATGCAACCAACTTTCCTACTCGGAACCTGGCGGCAGCTACAGTGTTGTTCAAGACCATTCATTTCAAATCGACGCTGGCCGGTGACGCTATGCGCGAGGCTTTGAAGCGCGGACTACAAGGCAAGGATGCCGCGAACTACGCCGCCGCGCTATTCGACAATCCACCGGACGAGATGGTTGGGAACGCAATACAAGAAGCGGAAAAGCTCGCGCTCGTGGAACGCCCGGATAGTTTTCTGCGGGCTGCACTGCGAATGCGCAATGTAGCTATACCTGCCGATTATCCGGTAGTCGGAGGCTTTGCTCCACTACGGTTTGTGATTCCCTTCGCGAACATTGGCTGGAACATCGGAAAGACGGCGGTGCGTTACTCTCCGCTTGGCGCGGCACGCCTGGGCCGAGAAAGTGTGCGCAAGGGACCACAGGCTTCGAATGTGTTAGCCGAAGCACTGATAGGCTCGATGCTTCTCGCGGCGCTAGCGGCTTATGCGTCGAAAGGAAACGTCACGGGCGCAGCTCCGAAGGGTGGGGCAGGCGAAGCCTTTTATGGAGCCGGGAAAGAACCATTCAGTATCAAGATTGCCGGCCATTGGGTGAAGTACACCGGAGCGTGGGGAGTGATGGCACCCATGCTCAGTTCGATTGCAGCCTGGTTCGATGCTTACGAGAAGAACCAGAAGTTGCCCGAGTCCAAGCATATTTCCCAAGTGGCAGCAACCATCGGCGCAGCGATGACGGACCAACCGTTGTTCCGTGGCGTGCAAACACTCATGGAGGCAATCACCAATCCAACCGGACACACGGTTGAAAACTTCGAAGCGGAAGCGGCGGCAGGCTTTGTACCGGCATCATCTCTGCTGCGAACTACGGCGGGAGCAATTGACCCGGCCATTCGCGACCCGCAAGGCGTCTATGAGCGAATCAAGGCCGGTTTGCCCATGCTGAGTTTGACTGTTCCGCAGCGCATTGACGCGCTTGGCAGGCCCGAGACACACCGAGGGGCGGAAGGAGCGAAGGCTTTTCTGCCGTCCGCGATTCCCGAGGCAGCGCCACTCAGTTCCGTGGATGCGGAGATTGCTAGGTTGCAAGAGCTTGGCTTTCGGGGAATCCCGCGCACCGGCAAGACTATCCAGGTCCAGAACACCCCGATTCCGTTGGGACGTAGCGAGCAGGCGGAGTATCAGCGATTGCGTGGGACGCTGGTGCGCAAGGTCTTGGAAGGAACCTTCGCGTCGCCAGAATACAAAGCGATGGACGACGAAGAAAGGATTGACGAAGTGAAGGGACTCGTGGAGCAGATTGAAACCTATGCGCGGGAGGAAATGACGGCGCGGTTAATTGAGCGTAGAGTTGGTCCGCGTGCGGCAAAGAAGTTTGAACCGGTTCCACGTGACTTCGAAGTTCCCGACCAGGCGACGGAAACAGTTCCGCAGGAGGCTCCGTAAATGTGCTCTTCGGTACCGCCGCGCTATTTTGGCTGGCCTGTGCCTAGCAGCTCCGGCGCGGCAGACACTACGCAGCCGCCGAGCGTCTATGCGGGCCAGTCTCCCACGCTGGCCGAAGCGGGAGGGAATCCACCACCACCACCGGCGAAGCCTCAACTCCCGGCGCAGCCAGGGAAGCAACCGGACCTGGTGCCGAGCCCGTCGATGCTTCCCCAACTGCTGACCAGAAAGAGCCCCTATTTAGCTCGGGCAGGCTTCTGAGTCACGTACGGCAGTTGCTTTGCCATCCAGCGGTTAAGTTGTTGGTTCATTTCCGAGAGAGATTTTTTTGCTTGTTTCTCTTTCGGTTTTTTCTCGACCTGGGCGACGTACACCAGGGAAACATCAACGCAGCGACTCGCATCGCGCAGAGTTTTCCTATCGTGCGTCGCTCTGAATTTTCGCAGGGCACGGTAGGCTGCGGTGTGAAGATTGGTTGCTTCCACTCGTATATCTTCGTGAGTCGGGCCTAGCCTACGGTCTTTCCAACTGATTACTGCCTTATAGATTCGCATGTTTGTGTGCGCCTCCTAGCGCACGGACCAAAATAGCAAACCGTGTTTTCGGATTCCGGAGAAAACATGTGTTCGGTCGTGTCCAGTGGCACCCAAGTTATTGAAAGATGGTCTGGGAAGATTTCGCTTGACCGCATAAACATTGGCTGTTTTGCGTGCGAACAAGACCGGACAGTCTCCACACCCCACGCCAATCAACAGTTGCTACTATTTTCTTGACACGGTGTACGGCAGTGGTAAGATTTACGTATGAAACCCCCAAAGAAACCTTCTACCGTAACAATTCACATCAAGCTGCCGGTGGAGCAATACGCGAAATTGAGAAAGATTGCCGACAGTGATGACCGCACAATCCACTACCTTGCTCTGAAGGTCTTCAAAAACTATTTGGAGCAAGCGAAGTAAAAAAAGGAGGAAACCCAACATGGCAGTAGAACCAAAACGCGGTTGCGGTTATCGGAAACAGGGTGGTTTGTATCTCGTTTCAGGTGGGACTGGAATGCCGTGCGACCGTCTACCGATAAGGCTTGACGTTTGCCCGGTGTGCTCGCATGGATTCAAACAATCACGTGGCTTTACCTGGGTAGACCTGTTCGGCCTAGTCGGTGGAGCGCACGACAACTGCAACTGTTTCGACGGTTGCCCGCTTTGCTTCAACCCGAAGTCGATAGGCAAGGCCGGTCTGTTGTGGATAGGTGCCAAGTTTTACAAGACGGCGGCAGACTTCTTGAAAGAAGGAATCGAAATGGGATTCTCTCGCCGGATTGGAGCCTTGCCTCGCAACTTCAAAGTGGGAGAAACCTGGGTACTGCTGGCGCATCCGCAGCACGTTGGTTGCGATGTGTGCCAGGGAACCGGACTCCCGCCCGAGTCATTGGTAGGTGAACTGTCACGCGAGACGGTAGCGACAGAGGAAACCGCCAAGTGTGAAACCTGTAAGGGAACCGGCAAACTTCCCGGAATCTTTTTTGTGTGGCGACCGGAGCGGGTTGAAAAGATTCTGCCCGAGTCGAAGCGCGATTCCGAAGAAGTGGCCGAACTGGTCAAGCAGGGCATTACTCCCGTTTTCGTTCCGGACGATGACCCGGACCACAAGGGTAGCGTTCACGACAAAGCGGAAGAGGATGTGGAAGAGGAAGAAGAGGTTCGCATCTAGTTGCCTGCCCCGACCTTCCACGTGGAGGCGGGGGGAGTCAAATACAATGCGCGAAAGGACACAACCCAACATGGAAGAAATGGCGAAGTTGATTTCGATTCTCTCTCTGGCCGACATCTGCCTCTTTGTGATTTGGTACGTTCAGAAGGGAGGCAAATAGCCATGCCAAGGTATGAGAATGGATTTCTCGGCAGTTTGATTTGCGAATGTGGCAACCAACCTGAACGCGAAGGTTTTTTCCCTTGCAACATCCACGGCTTACAGATTGAACCCACCGAGAAGGATGGGTGGACCGACCTGTACGTGTGCGACCGTTGCGGGGCGATTATCAAGTGCAACCCGCGCGAAGGTGTTGACCCGCTGGTAGTCGGGCAGCGTGCGATGGTGGTGGATTTTTGGGACGAACTGTTGCGCGAAGAGGCCGAGCCTTCCGAGCCGGAAGGAAAACTAGATTTAGAGGTTCACCAGTGTGTGCGGGAAGAGTCATGGGAGGAATACGATGCACAGGGCATCTACTTGTGTCGAGTTTGTGACCTGTGCTGTGACGCAAAACTCTCCCGGTATCGTCCCGAAATTCTGAGCGGATACACGCAGGCGGACGTAGACGAGCCCATAGAGGAAGACTGCTAAGTGACCTGCCCTCGCGTGACAGGCGAGGGGAGTTTACTTCACCTGAAAGGACCAACATGCAGCGCAAAAAGAGAAAGAAGCGAGCACCGCCTGTGACTGAAACCATCGTAACCCCACAACAACAAATCGTTCCCGTAGCTCCGGTTGAAATCTTAGCTCCGCCGAGCATCGAGCAGGTTGTTACCCAGGCTGAACGGCAGATTAAGATTCGCAAGAGCTACATCCAGTTGATTGCGAAAGAGCTTCGCCCGCAGGATGTTCTCGTCTTCGGCGGTAACCAGACGGAAGAAATCTATCTGCCTGCTGCCATCTGCAAGAACATCCTGTCCTGGGCCGGAGTCGGAATTGCGTTCGACGGTGCGATGGAAGAACACCATTACAACTCGCCCGAAGGTGAATTCATCGAGTTTGTAATCAACGCCACCGTGACACCTAAGAACGGAATGAGCGTTCCCGTAATTGGCAATCGCTCGACGCGCGATGAGTTTTTTGGCATTGCCGGGAAAGAGCGGAAGTGTCCAGTTTGCGGGAAGGACGCCATCTTCGACAAAGCGTGGGAGACTGCCCGGTGGAAATCCTGGCACTGCAAAGAACACCCTCGCGAGAAGGTAGAAACCAACGTGAAGTACCTGCCGTTGTACGACGTGGACATTGCCTCGGTTCGGCAAGCGGCAGTTTCGAACCTGTGGAACCACGCGGTGGAGGCTATCGGGCTCCGTCCCAACTTGATAGACCTAAAAGATGCCGGGATGGACATTACCAAGGTGAAGCGAATCGGTTTCGGGAGGGATGAGGATGAACCGCGAGCGGGAACTGAGAAGGCAGCGACGGTGGATAAACAGCTACGTAAGACGGCGGCGGATAGCTCTGGCGCTGGCAACGCCGGAAGAGTTGCGGAGGCAACGGCCAATTCTCCAGGAGCACATTCGACTGCTGTACCGAATACTGCGCCAAACGCCGGAGGACCGCCTCGCGCAGAGATACCTGGCGATTTGCAGGTACTACGAGGAACGGTCCAGATTGTTTACTCCCGCAGGCCGGACAACACACCCCTCGTCACGTCCAACGCAGCAAAACAACCCTTCCGCAAGGTAATCGTGGGCGGAATGATTTACTTTGTGTTCGACAACAAGGTTCGGCGCATCGACGGGAAGAACGAGTTGCCTACGTTCGCAATGCTCGATGAACTGAAATCTGGTGACCCAATTGAATTTCTCTGGAGGGAGGAAGGCGAGAAGAAGATTCCCACAGTGAAAATCTTCACGCGAATCGGGAAGTACGAATGGGAAACCGATGGAACGCCGGTCTTGCGGAGGGAGATGTTCCCACCGCAGCGAGAGCCGGGGGAGGACATCGTTTACTAACATGCGCCAACTCACACCTGAAATAGTCGTAACCGCGTACGAAGAGCACAAAGCCAGGGAGCGTAGCCGCCGCAGTATCGCTACGTCGAACTGGCCGACTGTTCTCGCCCATCCTTGCGAGGCTTACGCCGTCTATAACCGCATCGTCCCAGGGGACCAGCGGCGAAAGATTGGCTCGGACCTCGCCATGATTTTCTCAGAAGGCAACGACCAGGCTCGCATGGTGAAGCGGGACCTGATTGATGCGGGTTTCGAAGTGAGCGGGGAAGAAGAGCAGATGTCGTGGCCGAAGTTTCAGATTAGCGGCCGGCGCGATTTGCTCGTCTGGAAAGAAGGATTCAAAGAGAAGGTTCGCGTGGAAGTGAAGTCGTGTTCTCCGTGGACCTTCGAAGCTATCAACAGCGTGACTGACCTGATGGAAACGCAGAAGGGATGGCTCGCGAAGTGGTGGAAGCAAGTAGCTCTCTACATGGTGTTGCAGGGAGTATCGACGTACTGGATGCTCCTGAAAAACAAACAGAGCGGGAAGATTAAAATTATCCCGTTCGAACTTACCGACACCTTGCTGGAGGCTGCCGAAGCCATGTTGAAGCGGGCCGAACGGGTGAACCATCTCATACAAATCGGCGCGATGCCGGGAGATGATTTGAAGATTGCCGACCCCGAGCACTGCACGGAGTGTGAGTTTTTCTCCACCTGTTTGCCTAACCTGGCCTTTGGACCGGGCTTGTCGATTCTCACCGAAGAGGACGCGATGGAGCTTTCTCTGCTGCTCGACCGTCGCGCGGAACTGGAAGCGGCGGCGACCGAATACGATGAAGTGGACAAAGAAGCCAAGGCCACCATCAAGGTGCTCAACGAAAACGGTGGAGGAAAGTTGTTCATGGCCGGGGAATGGATTGCGACCGTGAAAGAGTCAGCACGGAAAGCGTATTCCGTACCGGCAATGACCACGCGGCGAATTGACTTCTCCAAGACCAAGGAGGGGAAAAATGGCAGCCGATGACGCCCCTCGTTACTCTTGGGAAGACCAGTTCGATTCTTTCTCGAAAACCGTCTTGCGTGTCAAGAAAGAGCGGGACGAGTATCTGGAGGTTCTTTACCGGATACGCGAATTGATTGCTGCGGCCATCGACAAGGCACAGAAAAGAGTTGACGGTGTGGACGTTCCGTTCTAGCCTTGCGTTGCGCATGTTGGGTTGTTCGGGGGCTGGCGTGCCATCACCACGCCAGCTTCCTTTTCCTTCGTGATTGGGGAGGAAACACGGTGAGTTTTAAGGCGCTTGATTGGGCTATTGACCAAGGAAACGATTTAACCAGCGCAGAGAAATTCGTACTCGTGGTGCTGGCGTATCGAGACAATCACGACGAACCCCACGGTTGTTACCCCTCCCTGAAACGGCTTGCCAAGGATTGCAATCTTTCCCGTCGAACAGCAGTTCGTGCGATTCGCTCCCTGGAGAGAAAAAACAAGATTTCCATCCGCAGGAGTGGCAAGCACGGCTCTAACCACTATCAAATTACGGGGGTATGGGGTGGTGACACCATGACACCAGGTAGTGTCACCATGTCACCAGGGGTAGTGTCACCATGTCACCAGGGTGGTGACACCATGACACCTGAACCGGAAGTTAACCGGAAAGAAGAACCGGCAAAGAACCAGAAACCCCCTTGCTTGCCAATTCCTAAACCGGAAAAGCAAAAGAAGGCAACCAAACCCTTCCGACCGGGACGGACACTAGACGACTTCCCGGAGACCCCCGTTGTGTCCGCCACCGCTCCCGACCCCCCTGCGGATGACCCCCCTGCGGATGCCGAGAGAAGCAACGGAAACCTGGAAACCTTCTGGCGGGACCTGATAAGGGTTTATAAGCGCGAGATTGGACGGCCACTACGCTCGATGGGAATGAAGACCTGTGAGAAGTTTGTGGAGATATGCGAAAGGTACGGAACGGAAAAGGTGGAGATTGGGTTTTCCGAACTGCTAGCCGAAAATCGGGAATACTTGCGTGGGCACACGGCTCCCAAGTCTCCGGCAGGGTGGATTGTATTCAGGTTGGAGGATTCGATTGCATCTGCGGAAGTAGAGCCGAAGGAAAAGAACTATGACAATTGGGTTGACGGTGAGAAGTACCGGGGACCGAATGGCAAGTGGTGGTTGAACGGAATGCCATTGCTGACCGCAAAGGAGGAATAAGATGGTGGAAGATATAAAGACTTCAGCCGCAATCGAATCTGAGCAGTTGCTTTTAGCCTCGGTATTCGTAAGCCCTGATAATGAGACAATGCGACAAATTCGGGAAATCCTAAAGCCTCAAGACTTTTTCCTTCTTTGCCATTCGCGTTTGTACGAAACGATGCTCGCCATGTTTGAAAACAAAGAGCCGATTGACTACGTTTCGGTAATGGAAGCATTGAGCCGCGAAGAAGGCAGGTTGGAATCGTGCGGAGGGATTGCCTACATCAACGATTTAGCTACTCACTATCCAAGAACCGCAAACGTGAAAATTGCGTGGTACTGCAATCGAGTAAAAGAAACCCGCATCCAGCGGCAGCTTCGGCACCTGGCCGAGAGGGTTGCGCAAGACGCCAGTTTAACAGCTCCACAAGTTTATAGCCTTCTGAGTCGTGGACTGGAACAAGCGGCAGCGGATTTGAGCGAAGCGAACGTGGAAGAAAAAAGCTATCTCGATGCGTACCGCGAGGGTTTCCTTTCCTTGGATGCAAATCCAACCCGCGTGTTTTCGGACATTCCTGCGCTCGATGCGCTTACCGGAGGGTTTTTGCCTGGGGAGTTGATTGTGTTTACGGCGGAAACGGGCGTAGGCAAATCCATCTTTGCGGCGCAGACTCGTCGCCGTGCTTGCAAAGATGGTTTGGTATGCCTGTACTGTTCGGGAGAAATGCTGGCAGGACAACTCTCCTTGCGGGAACTGGCAGCGGAGGCGAATGTAAAGCCGGGAAAGATGCGTTTCCCGAATACGATAACTCAAGGGGAAGCGAGTGCGCTGGCCATTGCGGCAACGAAGGGTTGTCCGCGCTGTCAGATTCTTGACACAACCATGTCAATCGAGAGAATTGCTCGCGCAGCGCGGAGGATTAAAGCGAAGGACCGGCTGGACCTGGTTGTGATTGACTACGACGAACTGGTAGAAGCGGAAGGCGAAACGGATTTGGACCAGCAAAAGAACGTGGTGAAGTTTTGCAAGACGCTGGCTATTCAGCATGGTTGTGTGGTGATTCTGGTGAGCCAGCTTCGCAAAGCCATTGACAGCCGCGACCGTGCGCGGCCTAGCATTCAGCGGATATACGGCACGGGCGCAAAATCCAAACATCCAAGTGTAATTTTGTACGTGGACCGGCCATTTCAGCGTGAGCTAAAGGGCCGGGAAACAGACGCCTCGATAGCGGTGCTGAAGAATCGCAACGGCGCGTGCGGTGTAGTCCCGTGCAGATTCAATTTGGATACGTTGCGGTTTGAAGAATCGGAGAAATGAAAATGGAAGACAAAGAAACCTCGATGGAGTTGACTGAGGACGAAGTGTTTAAGGAATTTCAAACCGAAGAGCAGTGCAATGCGCGAATACGGCTAGATTATTTCCTGCTGGAATTTTTGCAGCATTGCGAGGTTTCCCTGTGGAACGACCAGCAGAGGATTGCGGTTCAAGAGCGGATTCGGGTACTCAGTGAACGAGCGGCAAAGTTGGGAATGTGAGGTTGCGATGATTGCTCCATTGATAGACAACGACGGAAACAGGCTTTGGATTGTCGTAGGTGCTTACGGAGAGCATGAAGTCATGCTGTACCTTGTAAAACTGGACGAAGAGCGAACTATCGCCTTGTTGCGTGGGCAGAGGCTTACCATTTCCCGGCCGAAAAAAACCCAATATTTTAACAACATGGGCGGGGGTTGGGCTTTCAACATGGCTTTGTTGGAACGCCACCAATATTTTGGATACACAGAAGTTTTTTTCAGTGCTCCGTGGAAGGGAATTTATAAAGTGTGCGATGTGCGGGACATGCTAAAACACATCAAACCGATGAAATTCAAAGAACAAGGGTTTGAGCGGCAGGGATTCCTACCGGAAAGCTATTTTCGTGCACAAGCTCCGTTTGTGCCGGAAAAACAGCCGCAAGGATTTTTGGAATTTAATTAAAGGAGAATCACGAAAATGAAACTCGCATGCGCAGTGGCAGTGGTAGTTCTGTTGATGGTGATTGTTGGGCCAGCACGGGCAGACCAGATACAGACAATCGCGGGTGAACTGGCCGACCAAACCTCCGTTCCTCTCGGGCCCGGCGTGGCGGATGAGCTTGCGGCGAACATCTGGACGGCGCACGAAGACACTCCTTACGCACTAGAAGAGGCAGATTCGCTAACCCTCTCGATTCAATCCGTGCTGCGGGCGATTATGCTTTCCGGCGAACTTGCGGGAGCAACGGAAATCGTGAACGAAGACTTGACGCCGCTTCCTTGGTGGCAGAGTGAAATTGCAATCGACGACCGGGTGAGCGTAGTTTTTAGTGTCAACGGGGTTCCGCTGCAACCCGGCGATGTGCTGGAATTTGGTACGGTGCCGGTGGGTTCTTCTTCGTCCACGTTCACCGTGGTTTCGGTTCCCGAAGGTGGCACGGCGGGCTTGCTGATTGCTGGATTAGCTTTACTCGGGATGCTTTCGAAGGTGCGAATCCGAAAGCAATTCTTAACTTGCCTAGTTGCCCTGTGCCTGTCGTTTGCAGCCTCGGCGCAAGAGCAGCAGAGCAAGCCGCAGCCGCTTTGCATTTATACGAGTTGCGGAGGCAACGGCGGAGGCTACCAGGGGAACTACACTCCGCCACTGGCTGGAGGACCTGGTTCGCCCGGTTCCTTCAGTGTGTCCGTAGCGAATGGCGTGGCGAGCAGTTCGGTGACGGCACAGAACCACGTGAATACCACTTCGCGGTACACGGCGGCGGATTACACAGCAATGGCAACCTCGATGGGAACCTTTTTCAGTGAGATGGATGCGACCGGCTCGACGGCTACCTTGCAGAGTTGGATTCTCACTCACTCGTCGTTGTTTTTGTCGAACCCTAGTTCCCAAGAAGTCATGGCTGCTTACACGGCGCTTAACCGGGCGGGATATGCAGTGGCCGTGTCCGAGTCTACGTTTGTGAATGCCGTCGTAAGCGTCCCATTGACTACGCGCCGAGACTTTTACGACAAAGTTCGGCAATACGGTTTGAAATATATTCACGCGCAGATTGTGTCGAACCTCCATGCGCTTGCGTCTATGACTGCGAACCAGGGAACCAGCAACTTCTATCGCGTGGCCTTGCCCATGTGCCAAGTTCCGTGGATTGGAATTGGTGCTGCCTACTTCGGCATCGCGTCTCTGGCAATCTCCGGTCCAGTGGGTTGGGGTATTGGAGCAGTAGCAACCTTCGTGGGCACAGGCAGCCTGTTTGAATTGTTCGGGGGGTGCTAAATGAAAACGACGGTTACGGTAATGGCTTTTTTCTTTTTGTCGCTGAACGTAGCGGTGGCGATTTTCGACCTAAAGACGCACCATGTTTCGGACGTGGGCCTTATTTGGTTTGGGGTGGGGTTGGCTGGCCTGGCGGCTTTCGTCGCGTCGTTGCTGGAGCGTTTAGCTCGGGGCGAAGTGACGCCTCGTCTGGCGGGTGATTTGATTCTGCGGGCCATGCTTGGGAGCCTGGGGATTCTCTTTGCGTTCGGGTGGATGAAGTAAAGGCTCTAGCTCTTCCGGAGGGGGCATGCGCCGACAACTGACGACAGCGCAAC
>Ga0306921_10007123_pt1 | contig 11704 bp, 14 predicted proteins | sample sta12Cox44000080_FD_203760 | JGI IMG/M metagenome (GOLD analysis project Ga0306921, IMG submission 203760) | Lab enrichment of tropical soil microbial communities from Luquillo Experimental Forest, Puerto Rico - statoxic.12C.oxic.44.000.080 (v2)... | ecosystem: Environmental > Terrestrial >... | reverse complement strand
AGCATCGTGGAGCGCGCCGCGAAGTTCCGCAGGGCTTTAACGGCATTCTGCCCAACACCATTTACTTGCAGTTTCTCACAAGAGGCAACCGCGGCGGAGTGGGGGTGAAAAGCTCGGCTCGATGTCTTATTTCACTTTAGGACATTTCACAGACATACCCTCGGAAACACATGATTGGGGCGCATTTACACCGGAATATCGGGTCTACCACCCGCAGAAGGTCGGGGGTTCGAATCTCGGTGAATGTGGGGAAATTTGAGCAAGATAATGGCCTGACACGATCACCCGTCAGATCTTGCGTTATTCCATTCGGCACAAAGCTCGCAGGTCACCTCGATGAGGTTCTGACCGACCGAAATAATTCGGATACAAGACTTGAAATGCTGATTTAGCGGAAATGGTCAACCACTACCACGTTGCTCGTCCTGGAATCGATCCGCTCGTACAACGCAATCCGCCCATTTCGTGATGAGGAAACCCAAGCGCGCCAAAACTGTTCTGGCAATACGGTCAGGTCAGAGATTCTTCCCTTAGCAAGATCGAGGTATCGCAGCCCTGCGTGAGACCCGGAACTCTTCGGAATAAAGAGGATGCCGTGATCCGTCATTGACCAAGCGGTGGACTGGTCGAGGTGCACTGACGGCGACACGGGGCCTTCTGTATCGTCCTCCAGGTTTAGCACCCAGATGTCGGGTTCAGAGGCAGTTTTGGCATAGTACAGGCGTTTTCCGTCCGCCGATTCGTAGCCGACGAAGCCGCCCTGATGGGTCAGTTGGACGGCCGCGCCCCCACTGCTGGGCATCTTCCACATCTGCCACTGCCCGCTGCGGCTGGAAGCAAAGTACAGCCATTGGCCGTCACGGGACCAAGTCGGATTCACGTGATCGGTGGATGAATCGCTGAGACGACGGGGAGTTCCGCCGTCAGCTTGAAGCGCAAAAATCGTCGTGTGCCCCTGGTCAACAGCATCAAAAACAATCTGTTGTCCGTCGGGCGACCAACGGGGAGATTCGGGGGCGTGGGCCACGCCGAAATGGGTGATTTGCAGGAGATTCGATCCATCCGCGGCAGAGATGTAAATTTCCTGGGAACCCGAACGGTCCGACACGAGGACGATCTTATTGCCCCCGGAGAAATCTCTGCCCACTCATTCAGTCCCTTGGACGAAAGTACATCGCGGTTGCCAGCTGCGGAACCGCGCTTTGTCAGGTCGAAGCTGCAGATGGTTGAACTGCACGTTTCTAGTTGATAGGCCAGCCGGCGTCCATTGGCAGAGAGCGTGGGCCGGAACGCCTTGATGCCGGGGACAGTAACTTGTTCGGGGGCTCCTCCCGCCGTCGAGATCCTCCATATTGTGGGTAGGCCGGCGCGTGCGGACGAATAGAGGATCGACTAGCCGTTACGGGTCCACACCGGCGGGCTCGCTATCCACCCTTCCGAGGTTAGGCGACGCGGTGTGCCCCCGCTAACATCCACGACATAGATCTCGCTGCTGGTGGATGAATGCCAGCCGCCTGCCGTCGGGGGAATATGCGGGAGCGCCGTCCTGGTCACCAGCCGGCGGGACGGTCAGTTTGTGGGTTTCGAGAGTTTCTAGGTTGAGTAAAGAAATGGAGTACGTGCCGGGCGTCGCATCGGGGCTCGAGAGAGCCAAGAATTTGCCGTCGGGCGACCAGTCCACGATTGGTAAAACCGGTCTTCCGGAGTACACCCCGCGCTCGGGCCCGCCCAGTGCGCTCATGAGATAGATGGTTCGCTCACTTCCGGCGAACCGTGAAAAGGCGATCCAACGACCGTCTGGCGACCAGGCTGGACAGGCATCTCGGGCAACGCGTGTGAGCTGCAAATACCGCTCGCTATCGATTTGCTTTGAGGTATATTCCAGCCAGGCCCGGCGATTCACTGTGGCGCTCGAACGCCACCTAATTACCATCCGGGGAGATGCTAGCGCACTCCGCTATGTCTTGAAGTGCCACAACCGGAATCACGCGCGGCGGTGGCAGGGCGGCTGGAGAGTGCCGCGACAGGTACAGCCAGGCCGAGGCAGACACCAACACACAGGCAGCGATCGCAAAATAAAGCCCCAAGCCTCCGGTCCGCCGACGGCCCGCCAGAATCCCAGTGTGTAGGACACTTGCGCTGACCACGCTGCTTTCAGATTCTTCCCTTTTGGCGGCTTGCAAGTGGTCCGAGGCTTCGACCGCGCCATCCGGTAACGGCATCGCAAGGGGGATCACGGCGGCAAACTGATAGCCACGCCCCGGCACGGTCACGATGAAACGGTGGTCGTTGGGACCTTCACCGAGTGCCTTTCGAAGGCTCGAGATATTGCGGGTGAGGTTGTTCTCTTCGACGACAGTACAGGGCCAGACGAGTCGCATGAGCTCGTCTTTTTCCACCACCCGCCCACGATTGCGCACCAGGATAAGGAGGATGTCGAACGCTTTGGGGGTAAGCGCAACCACGTCGCCAGCTCGCAGCAACAGGCGCATCTAGTTGAAATTCGCCGAACTCGTAAAACCGCTGTTGAGCGAGGGTAGCCATCCTAGTTTCACAATCTTTCAGCTATTTTCAGGTTTCTTCAACGACTTCTGCGGGTGGGTTCGGGCAAGCTCCGGGCATTGTCCGGCACCCAGCTGACAGTCCGACCGCAGGTCAAGACTGTACCACCCCTTGGGCCTGCGGGGGATGACAAAAATGCAACACCAGCACAACGGTGGGTGTTCTAGGCATGCTCTGCCGCTTGGTGGGGCTCACAAAATCGGTTCATCGATAAAGGGGAGCATAACAATGACAGGTTCAACAACGTGCACATTCAACAAGCCAACCCGGGTTATCGGGCTCATCGGTACTTTATTGCTGGTCTTGATACCGTCGGGCACCGTGGTCGCGCAGGCCCGCTACAGGGTCACCGACATTGCTCCGGTCAACGACCTCAACGACGAAGCCCCTGGCGCAACCTGCATCAATAACGCCGGCATGGTGGTCGGGCAGGCACTTCTGCCTGCCGGGCCCGACCGTCCCTTCCTCTGGATCAAGGGCAATATCTTCGATCTCGGCACCTTCGGCGGCCCTAATGGTGGAGCGCGCAGCATCAACGCGCGGGGAGACATCGTGGGCAAGGCAGACACCGCCGCCGGGCCCCCGAAACAGGAACATGCCTTCTTTTGGAGCGAAGGTGTCATGCACGACCTGGGTACGTTTGGCGGTTACAGCAGCACAGCCAACAGCATCAACAACCGTGGATGGACAGTAGGTGCCGCCGACACCACGATCCCGGATCCGACAGGCACTATCGGCCCCACCGAAAATCATGCGTTTCTCAGGACTGTGGACGGCACACTGCAGGATCTCGGAACGCTGGGAGGCCCCAACAGCCACGCCATTTCCATTAACGACAACGGCGTGATCGTGGGCTGGTCGCAGGTTGACTTCAACATCGGCGCCTTTGGCATGCCCGATCTACACCCGGCCATGTGGGTGAATGGCGTGCTCACGCGGTTGCCGGATCTCGGCGGCTCGGTCAGCTTGGCGATCCATGTGAATAACAACGGGACCGTAGTTGGGCAATCCTTTGTGGCAGACGACAGCGCATTCTTCGCGGTGATGTGGAAGAACGGAGTACTCACCAATCTCGGCGCCCTGGGCAACGACGTCGCCAGTAGCGCAGGCAGTATCAATAATCGCGGGCAGGTGGCGGGCATGTCGTTTGATGCAAACTTCTCGCCTCGTGCCTTCCTCTGGGATTCAGGAGTGATGTATGACCTCAACACCCTCATTCCGGCAAATAGCGGTTGGTTTCTGATGTCGGCCTCCATTAATGACACGGGACAGATCGTCGGCACCGGGTTGCTCAACGGCAACTTGCACGCATTCCTGCTGACGCCCAGTGCTGGCGGCGGCAGAACAGGCTCACCTACAGCTTCGCCAACACCATTCGAGCCCTCCGACACCATGCGCCGGTCTTTGATATGGGGAAAATCTGGGCTCGTAAAACATGGGTTTCCCTGGATCCGGTAGTTGGCGCGCAATGGGAGCACAGATTCGGATTTATACCGAGGAGGAAGAACATGAATCTACGTAGGCATGTCGGAACATAGTGTTGATTCTGGTAGTCGCGCTGGTGCCACTCGCTTACGCCAGCGACGACTCCACTCCGCCGCAGAGATCGTGCGGTCTCAGGATGCTCTTTGGTTCGTACGCTAAAAAAGCCTCGGAATTGCCCAGGATTGGCGCGGAGGCGGCATTCCGAGGCCGTTAAAGCGCTCGGAACTTCGTGCGGCGAATAGTTGTCCGAGATCACGTGTGGTTCAGTTTCGTATGTGCGACGTACTCTTTTAGATCGCTGCAGGTACAAAAAGCCAACCAATACACCATGCCAACTGCGCCGGCAGCGGCACGGATGATGGCTGACCTGTCTCCCACCGCACCGACCTGCCGTTCCCGCTGAGTTCTTAAGGCCGTTCTGGCGAATGCTGTCCGTAAAGGCTCACCATGCTGGCAGGCCGAAGGTCAATAGGACTGCCCATCCCGCATGGGCAATGCTTGCGATAGGGCGATTTTGTGTCAATATCTGAGGCCGGGACAGGGCGGCTTCGCTAATTACTCAGGGCGACTTGTAGGGAGCCGCCTGCTGTAGACAAGCAACGGCATCATTCCACCATGACAATCCGCAGGCAAAAAGTGGTCGAGCTAGAAAAGTTGAAGGTACGATCTCGACGCCACTCTCATCACAGGTCGTCCTATCGCAGAAAGAAGTTCGCCAGGTTGCTACTGCTGGTCTTCTCTCTCGCCATAGGGGTACCGGCCATCTCTGAGTTTGCTTATATCGCATTTAATACGGCAATTTGTTACCACTCCACAGTCGATGATCAGGGCAATCGTACTCTAGTGAGACGAGACTCTGTCGGATGTACCACCGTGCTCCTCCTTGAGTCGGAACATCGTTTGCGGCTGGCCGCTTCGGCGGTATTGGTAGCGGCAGCACTCTTTATGGGATCGATGGGAATGTTGCACACGCTAAGGAAACATAGAAGACGAGTCCGTCGGGATGCAAGTCAGTCGCGTCAGGGTACTCGCAAGTAACCCTATCAGCAAGCAGCCGCCCGAATCCGCAAGCGACCCAAGTTTCTTGCCGTGTTCTTCCTATACTTCTGCACCTGGTTCTCGACACTCGAAAAATGTACAACCATTTGTGCAGTCAACAAATAGTCAACAAATGACTTGGGGAACTGCATCATTTTTGATGCCCTATCGCTGAAGCATCACTGAGGGGCATATGGGCGGCGGCGTCATTTTGACTTGGTGGTTATCTATAACACTATCCTTAGGCTTACTTATAGTTGAGTACAATGCATCAGTATTGCTAATGCAATGGCTGAGAAGGATAACTCCGTTCGCGGCGCGCTGAGCCGGAGTCTGTGGAGGCAACAAAAAAGCCCGGAACAAACGCCCAGGCCAAGTCCGAGGGTTTCCGTGGATTCAGGACAACGTGCAACGGATCATTCCTGCTACCGCCAGTAAGGCGCTGCCCAGCAGCAACATCGACGGCGGCTCGGGCACTATCGTTACACCAGAGATGCCAGAGATTCGTGGTTGCTTCAGGTCCTCAAAGCCCCCTAGCGAATCGATCGTCACACTGTTGATTACTTCCCCACCGGTTGTCGTTATGGTCAGGAAGTTGTTGCCGTGTTTGTCGCCGTACGTAAACATGAAGGGTCCGGTGTTGGTCATAACCGTGACGACCAGGTCATTATTGTTTACTGGCTTGAAGGGATTGATAATCAGGTCCAAAAAAGTAAGCCCGGGCACCGTGATCGTGACGTCATTGATAAGCCCATCGCTCGCATCAAGGTCCGACTGTCCACCAGTCCCTAACAACGTGTCCGTTGTAGATGAGAACTGAACCATGGTATCGCTGCGATTGGTAAATGCGTCGATCGTACTACCCATTTGATCGGTCTGGAATAATATGTTCTCCTCATTGGGTTGAGGGTTGTTACCCAACGTGAAGATAGCATTGCCATATGCTGACCCAAGCAGGACCAGGGTCGCCAAAGCAGTGCCTAGTATTTTGGTTCTCATGGGCCACTCCTCAATTTACGCATTGTAATCCCGCGAGCGCCTATATGTGATTCGCAGCGTGTCCAAAACGCTGCCTGCGTGGCCTAATCTTAGCCCATTTATTCCAGGTCAACCTACAAATCAATACTTCTTTTGCTGATTATTTGCGGTACCGTATTCCCTTAGCACCTCAATGGTGTGGACTAGTCCCCGAAGCTGGCGACAGATACAACGACGTGCATTGAATTGATAAGTTAAGCCGGAGCACATTCAATAGTATTCCTACTTTCAAAGTGCCATGAGCAGACTTTGTTATTGAAGTGAGAGATGGGAAGGAAGAGAGTCAAGTCAGATGCCGAAGGCGAAGGAGTTTACTTGTAACGATCCCAGACAAACCTGGAGCCCTGGGGAAGTGCTTCCTCGCTCTGGCGGAGCGCGGAGTGAACATCCTTGCGTTTCAATCGCATGTAGGGTGGAGCGTCTGCTGGGGTCGAATCGTCACGAATCACCTCAGAACCCCCAGGACGTGATTCGGGCCGAAGAGGCCAACATTGTTTGTAGCCCTCTTCATGTAGGTTTGGCCCTCTTCGCGTCCTAACAACTTAGCACCGAGGTTGAAATATCCGCCGAGAAGGCCGAATGGGGTGATCGCGGGCACACCTCACCCTTTCCCTGTTCCCACGTTGGCTAATTAACCGCCGCGAACCTTACCGCGAACACCCCTGTGCTGATATGGCTAATTAACCCTTCCCTTGGGGGCAAAGCCTACGGGACCAAAGCAGTCGGGGCCCTTCACTTGAACGGTAGTTTCACCGTTTCACCACACGGTCAACGTGCCTAAACCGCCCTTCTCTTTCTCGCTTCTTCTCTATCTCACGGGCTTCTTGTAGTGTCCCGGTGACCCAAAACAAGATGTGGCACTCATGGAGAAGAACGTTGCGACGACCTATTTCCGATTTGAGGTCGTAACCACTTGCGATTGAGCTGTCATAGTAAAGATGCTTTGCAAGGATTGATCCCTTAGATTGAACGTCGTCAGGATTGTCGCGTGTACCTCCGGTTTTAAGCAGCAAGCAACTGTCGAGCGAAGCTCGATGCTTATTTAAGCGCTCGTATGTCAAGAGCTTCTGTGGGTGCGGTGGTATCAGTCACGCCCGGCAACGCTAAAAGTGCGAAGGTACGTTAGGTAGCGAAGGAATTACCACAACAATCCCACAACAGTAATAGGTCATTAGCAGTCTTTACGGTGCCCGCCCGTGCGCTGCTAGTTCTGCCAAGTCGTTAGAATACGGAAAGAATTACTCCCTTTCACGGCGGTAACACGGGTTCAAATCCCGTCGGGGACGCCAACAATCTAAATGACTTATTGGAATCGGGCCTTTTCGCCGAGGGTTTGAAAGGGTTCGATAAGAAAACATCAACCCTCCGATCCGCATGCTCCCGCCCCTTTCTTGTCCGCAACCAGAATCATCTTCACCAGCTTGCTCTGTGCCGCCCGCTTGGTGGGAGTAACCGCCTGGGTGTAGGTGTCTGCCGTCACCTTGTAGTTGGAATGGCGCAACAGCTCCTGGATTGTCTTGATGTCCTCGCCATTCGCTTTCATCAAAGTGCCGAAGGTATGACGTAGCGTATGCCATCCCACATTCCCCCGGAATTCCGGCTGACTCGAGCGCCGGCTTCAGATGAACCCGGAAAAGCGAACCCGGCCAATAGGGTTGTTTGCCCTTCTTGTGTGGACTGGCAAATACCCAATCGCCCGCTTGGGGATAGGGGCACTGGTAGCTTCCAGTTGAGCAGGACCTCCGCCAGCTCCGCATCGAGTGGGATCGGTTTGCGCGAGGCTTCTGTTTTGCAGCGAGTGATCCTCTGCTTGACCACGGACCGGGTGACGTTGACCTCTAATGACTCGAAGTCGACGTCCTCCCATTTGAGGCCGAGTAACTCGCCCACTCGCAGCCCGCTTGATGCATCGAGCAAGACTGCGGTCTGGCAAGGCTCTTCCAGGTGTGATAGAAACGCCTTGATCTGCTCGATGCTCAGAACCATGGGAGTTTTTCTGCGCTTTGCACTTTGCCGGACCTGAGCGATGGGATTGCGTGTCGCCCACTCCCAGCGAATCGCATGGCTGTACAGAGCGCTCATGATATTTCTGAGTTTGGCCTTGGTGCCGGGCGCCAGAGAAAGTGATTTCAGCCATTGTTCCACCTGCACGGCTTTCACGTCCGGCAGACGGTACGATCTCCAACGTGGCAGAATCCACTTCTTCAAATAAGCTTCGTACGTGTCCTGCGTGGCGTACGACTTGCGATTTTCGTCCCCGGCGACTTCTTCGGGTAGCCTCGATTTCTTGTAGAAAATGTCTGGCATCTCGTGTTGGCTGTAATGCTGAACCAGCGTCGCGAAGCTGATCTCCTTCAGCTGCTGCCGAGGTGTTTGTTCGTTGAGGTCAGACGTAAAGCGTCCACCGCCTTCTGTGCGTCGGACTCGGTTTTGAATTCCTCGACCGAGCCGACCACAACTTTGCGATATCTCGTCGATCCATCCGGTTGGATTTCGTACCATCGAAATATCCAAACTGTCTGGCCGGACTTGCGCTTTACGCGTTGAAGACTTCCTTTTTGGTGTCGTGCGCGCCTAAACATTTGTCTCCTTTACTTTGGGCGGCACGGATCGCGCTATGAGCTTATCCGACTTGCCTCCCGGCGTCGAGACAGCTGCCGTCGGTGTGGCGGGTTCCGTGAAATGGACTTATATCCTCAGATCCCGAAGGATTGGTTAGAGGTTGAGCAGATCGCAAACGAGCTCGGTGATGAGCGCTGGTCGACCAGGGCGTCCGGTGAATTAGGCGTGATTGCGTTCCTGGAGGGAGACTCGTGGAAGGCCGCCAAGCTATTAGGCGCGGCGCTACTTTCGACCATGGCAAATGGGGATGAGGGTGGGGAGATCCGCTTTTTAGAAATGCTGGGCAACGGCATGGAAGAAGTTAATCGCCACTCCGAGGCCCTTATGTTGTTTCAAAAAGCCATCACCCTAGCCGAAGCGGACACCGATTCTGGCCTTCCGTTCATGGCGTATGAAGGCAAGGCCAAGGCGCTGGCCGCATTGGGCAAACCAGATGAAGCTAAGGCGATGCTGGAGGATGCGTTTGCAAAGGCGCGATCGCAACAGAAACAAGGCCATGCTGCGCAGCTCCTGATTATTCTTAGCAAGCTGGCAGCGCAAGAAGGACATCCCCAACAGGCCATCTGGGATCTGGAAAACGCAGGGCAACTAACTACCGGCATCCGCTTCTACCGGATAGAAGCTGATGCCATGTTCGAATTGGCAAAGTTGTATCGCGACTCCGGGGATCTGGCCAATGCTGAAAGCCGTGCCACCCAGGGCCTTATTGCAAGCCAGCTCGTGGGTGATCGCTATTACGTGCCGCGAAATTTGACCGTCTTGGCTGACTTGAGAGCGCGCCGCGCGGATATCCGCCAGTTCCCTGGCAGTGCTCTGCATCAGCCACGGCAAGCCCTCAAACAGTCGCGCTTCCAGCTGCTCTTGGGCCAGTGCCGTGAGGAGAAGTTCGGTGGGGTTCATGCATCGACGTGGACTTGGCAGATAGTCGAAGCCCGGATATCCGAGGCCAGCTAAATGCGACGCCAGCTGATCTGGACTAACCTTCTTGGAGGCCATGGATGGTCGGGACGGCGGCAAGGATGACGGAGATAGCTTGTATACCCGTACCATCTTTCGCGCCAACTCCGGTGTCAGTGGCCTCTGGCCTTTTTCCAGCATGGAGAGATAGCTCTGCGACACACCGAGTTCCCTCGCAGCTCGCTGCTGATTCAATCCGCCCTTCTTCCTTGCCTGCTGAAACCCTGCAACATCCATGGATATCAAACTCCAAATGCCTGGCTTAAGATTATCACAATCTTGTGATAATTTTGGATGGGGTCCACTGCCCAAGCAGAGGGTTAGCTTTCTAGCCCGCTTTCTTCCGGAGGCCAAACTCGGGCCATTCGACTGCGCCGTTTGCGGCCGGAAACACAAGCTGACGAGTCCGCAGTCCTCTCCTCAAAAGAGCCAATAGTTCCTTCCGCTTGGCCTTGATAACGCCTCCTGAGTACCCAAAACCGGGAAGCGGTTGGATTCGTTTCTGCTGCCGCAATTACGAAATCATCCACGAACGCCATTCCGGCGTGGCAGGCAAACCGTAGTGACACACAAGCGAGGACCAAATGAAGAGTTGGTCGTCACTCTTTCCGTCCGAGGTATTGTCCGCCAATTCCTGTGAGCAGCTCACCGATGGCGCAGCGGCCGTTTCCGGCCAGATACTATAATCGAGACGAGATATTTGGTACCGCCAACTCGCCTATCGTTTAGGTCCCATCGCGCTTCAACGCTCACTCGCCGAATGAATCTCTTCCCGGAGGTCATACCGGTTCAGAATTCCAGCCGCAACTGAAACGCAATCATCCGAGGACTGCTGTCGCCGCCGAGGCCGACGCCAAGTAATCCCGTTGGCGGCGAGGTGGTGTAGGTCAGCGCCCCGAAGCCGGTTTGCGTTGAGGGATTGCCGGGGGTGCCGGCCAAAACATTGCTCGGGAGTCCGAAGTTGGGGTGGTTGAAGAGATTAAAGAACTGCGCGTCGAATCTGAGCTTGACCCGCTCCCAGAGCGGGAACCACTTGGTGATATAGAAGTCGCTCCAGAAGAAATCAGGTCCTCGGAGAGCATTGCGGGCGAGGTTGCCGAACTGGCAGGTCTCCGGCGAATCGCCGCCGTTGCAGGCGCCGGTGGAGGGATCGACGGCAGAGGCGAATGCGTTGGGATTGAGCCACTGGATAGTGCCGGGCTGTGTGACCCCGGGAATCACGCAGTGGCGGCAGTAGCGATCGACGCCGGGCACGATGCTGGCAAACTGCGGCCCGCTGCCCTGCACAACACCGTTGCCGTTGGCCGAGTACGGCGTGCTCAGCACGGAGAAGGGCACGCCAGTATGCCAGAAGACCGTGCCGGAAATTTGCCATCCATTTACGAAGTAGGCGAGCGCGCTGTTCTCCACCTTGAAGGGCAGAACGTAGGTGTACTGTGCGGTGAGGTTGTGGCGGATGTCGTAGTCGCAATTGCCGTAGTCGCGTGCTAGGTCTCCCGGCAGCGGCGACAGAATTCCTCCAGAGGAAAACTGCAAAAAGCCGCCATTGGACACGGTGTCGAGACAGTGGCTCCAGGTGTAGTTGATCTGCACCTGGAAGCCGTGGCTCATTCGCTTCATGGCAGTCAATTGAAGCCCGTTGTAGTGGCTGTTGGCGCCAGTAGAGAATTGCGTCCCTGCGCCGAACCTGGGATCGGTGGACTGAGCGTAGGGAAAAGGGGTGAAACAACCGGGGCACACGGTCTGATATCCATTGACTTGCGTGAGAAAGGGCTGGTTCACGGCGCGCGTGCCGACGTACCGGGCCTGTACGCTGCCGTTTTTACCGACCTGGTGCTCAATGCCGAAGCTCCACTGCATGAAGTACGGTGCGTGGAGGGTGCCGTTGGGCACGGCAGTGATGGCAACCGGCGGGAGGCAGGTTGCCTGATTCGAGAGCGCCGACGCACATGATAGTTGGCCTTGTGGGAACTCAGTAGTGAATCGCTGATTGGCGGCAATG
>Ga0306921_10007118_pt1 | contig 11708 bp, 12 predicted proteins | sample sta12Cox44000080_FD_203760 | JGI IMG/M metagenome (GOLD analysis project Ga0306921, IMG submission 203760) | Lab enrichment of tropical soil microbial communities from Luquillo Experimental Forest, Puerto Rico - statoxic.12C.oxic.44.000.080 (v2)... | ecosystem: Environmental > Terrestrial >... | reverse complement strand
GGCCATGTGGAACTGCCCCGGCGGGTGCACCCAGATCCACAGCATCTTCACCCCGCCGAACTCTGCCTTGAGATCCTTGTCGTAGATGGACCACACGGCCTGGCTGCCGCCCCTGGCGGTTTTGAACAGGAGCGGCAGCTCGGTGACCGAACTGCGGGGGAATCGCCCGGGTGTGTAGCCGAGGGCCGCGAAGCCCATGTCGGCGATGCCGTTCTTCACGAGGTCCCAGTGGTCGGAGGGCTTGCCGAGCGTGGAGCCCGGATAGATAGTTACCTTGAGCCGGCCCCCGCTCTTCTCCTCGATCATCTTGCTCCACGGCACCAGGACGCCCGTGTGATGGCCGTGGCCGACGCCAACCCAGCTCGAGAACTTCAGCTCGATCGGCTGCGGCTTGTCCTGGGCGGCAATCGGTGCAGTGGCGACGCAGGCGAGCACGACGGTCAACGTGAGCGCCAGACCCATCCATCGAAGTCTCATCGCGATCTCCTCGACAGCTCGAGTTCGGCGCCGAGATTACCAGAACTCCACTCGTTCGACGGGCAACTTCTCGGCGGCGCGCTGGCGGACGCCGCCCGCCAGGATCACGGCCGTTCGGCGGCCGGGCGACTATCGCGATCCAGGAAGTAGTTGATCCACGAGCTGGTGCCGCGAAGCTGGCGGTCGGGCGGCGGCACGTAGGTCTTGAGCTCGGCGACGCGCCCCGCCGCGCGGGCGCGCTCGTAGACGGCGACCCAGATGCACGGCTTGTCGGGGACGACCTCGCATTGGCCCTGGTTCGTTCCACCGCAGGGCCCGTTGCGTAGCTGTTTCGGACACGTCTGCGGGCACACGTACTCGAGGTGACCGAGCACGCAGTTGCCGCAGGCCTGACAGCCGAAGAGCGGCTTCTTGACCGCGAGCTCGGCTCGCTCGAGCAGCGCGGCGGCGGGTCGCCGGCGGTCGATCCAGCCCATCACGTGCGTGAGCGGGCGGCGCAGCCACGTATCGCGGGTGACCGGCAACGCGCGCCCGAGCCAGTCGAGGATCCGCGGGATGGTCACGGCGCTTGGCCGCTCGCTCACCGCGCGCGCCGCACCCGTCGCGAGCCTGTGCGGGGAGAGATAGAAGCCGCCGTCGGCGCCATAGCCGAGCTCCGGGACCAGCGCTTCCCACTTCGGCGCCAGCTCGTCGGCGCGCCGGATGATCCACGCGATGCTGGCGGCGTCGTGGGTGCCGCCGATGTACGCCCCGGCGTAGCCGAGACCACGCAAGATGGCCACGGTCCGCGCCGCGCGCTCGAGCCGAGCCTGCCGGCCACCGTCGCGCGCTCGGCTCTCGGTCTGCACCGCCGCGAGCAGGGCGGGCGACACCCAGCAGCCCGGCGGGCTGCCGGTCGCCATCCGCTCCGCGGTCTTGGGCCCGAGGACGTAGACATTGCCGAGCAGGGGCGTGCGCAGGCCGCGCTCGTCGAGGTAGCGCTTGAGCTCCGCGAACTTCGGCGCGTCCCAGCCGACCTGCGTGATCGCGACGTCCGCGCCGGCGGCAATCTTCTTCTCGAGCTTGACGTACTGATACACGCAGTCGGCCTCGGTGTACTTGAAGGGCGAGACGGCGACGGCGATGTGGAAGGGCATCCCGCTCCGGCGGCGCTCGTCGATGAGGCGGACGAGCTGGACGGAGTCGAGATCGAACACCGGCGGCTGATCGCCGGCACCCGGATAGTCGCCGGTGAGGGCGAAGACGTTCTCGAGCGACAGCGCGTGCATGTCGTCCAGGCTCTTGGCGAGGCCGCGGCGATCCTGGCTCACACACGTGAGATGGATGTTCGGCGTGAGCCCCCGCGCGCGGGCGGCCGCGGCGACCCGCAGCGGGTCGTGACCCATGGCGCCGCCGGCGTAGCTCGTGATGCTGCCCGCGACGACCGCCGGAATGCGCGCCAGCCCCGACGCGGCCTCGAGCAGCCGCGCCTCGCGTGTCAGCGCCGAGGCGACGAGCTCGACGACGTAGCAGAAGCGCCCCGTCGCCAGCGCGTCCCTCAGCGGGGTGGTCATCCCCGGAGCTCGCGCCGAACGAGCTCTGCGCCTTCCACCATGGCGCCGAGCTTGGCGAAGGCGACCTCGCGCGGCAGGTGGAGCAGGCCGCAGTCCGGATTGACGGAGAGCCGATCGACCGGCAGGATCGTGAGCGCCTCGCGGATCCGCTCGGCCACCACGGCGGGCGTCTCGACGTCGTGCGCCTTGACGTCGATGACGCCGAGCCCGAGCGTGAACGGCGCCTCGAATTCCTTGAAGAGCTTGAGGTCCTCGCTGCCCCGGCGGGCGAACTCGAGCGTGATCTGGTGGATGCGCGCCTCGCGCACCGCCGGGAACAGATAGCGATAGCTGCCCTCCCACGAGGGCTTGCCGTAGCGATTGCCGTAGCAGACGTGCAGGCTCAGCCGTGCGTCGACCCCGTCCACGAGCGCGTTGATCGCGCGCACGCCCCAGGGCAGGTCCTCGGGAAACCCGGAGTAATAGGGCTCGTCGATCTGGATCTGCTCGGCGCCGGCGCGGACCAGCTCGCGCAGCTCGAGGTTCATGATGCGGGCGATCTCGACCGCGAACGCCTCTTCGGTCGGGTAGTACTGGTTGCGGATCCGCTTGACCAGCGAGTGCGGTCCGGTGACCGAGACCTTCACCCGCCGGTCGGTGAACCGGCGCAGGAAGCGAAAGTGCTCGACGAGGCCGAGTGGAGCCATCGGCATCCGGTTGCGGACCACGCTCTCGTAGAAGTCGTAGTACGAGGCCTTCGAGCCCCGATCGATCTCGACGCCGGGCAGCCGCGTCGCGAAGTAGTCGATCATGTTGTCGCGGCGAAGCTCGCCGTCGGAGACCACGTCGAGCCCGGCGACCTCCTGGTCCTTGATCGCCGCCTTCACGGCCGCGTCGTGCATCTCCTCGAGGTCGTGGGCGGTGATCCGCCGACGCAGGAAATCGTTCTTCGCGCGCTCGAGCCAGGCCGGCATCGAGTAGCTGCCGACGACGGCGGTCTGAAGGTATTGCGCGGCCATGGTCTGCCTCATTCCCGGAGCGTCGTGTAGAGAATGCTGGTGCGCGACCCCGCGCGATAGCGAAACGGCGCGAAGTGGACGTCGTACCCCGTCCGTGCGCCGACGGCGCGGAGGAGCGCGCCGTTCACCCAGTTCACGACGGAGCCGTCCAGCTTGCCGGGGCCGCGGAAGCCCTGGCGGTATTCGTCCATCGTGGCGACGAAGATGTCCTGCACCTGCAGATAGCCTCGCGGATGCAGGAGCGGCACCGTGTTCACGAAGCTCTCCACGGCGCCGCGCGAGATGTGGAAGCGGATGTCGGCGGGCGCGGTCGCGAGCAGCTCGTCGAGATCGTCGCCGTGGAGCCCTGGCGGCAGGGGGACGTCGGCGGTGCCCTCGAGGTAGCGCAGGCGCTCCTCGAGGCAGAGCCCGTCCCAGACGGCACGCCAGAACGCCACGCCGCGCTCGCGGTCGCCGAAGAGGTCGGGCCCCGTCTCGAGCAGGCGGACGATCGTCGGGCGAAGCTGGTCGGTAGTGAGTCCGTGAGCGCTCGCGATCGCCCGCGCCGCCGGCCCCGGAAGGTATGCGCGCGTCTCCACGAGGTAGAGCCGCCCGTCGCGCCGGACGAGCTCGTCCACCGGCAGGTTGTCGTACACGTTGGTCAGATGGACGTAGAGGATCTTGTAGCGCAGGAACGACAGCGCCCGGAGCGGGTTGAGCGCGTCGGTGGCGATCATGCTGACGATCTCGCGGTGCGCCGACACTGCGGCCATCGCGCGATCGAGCGTCGGCAGGGAATAGTCGGCGAGCAGGAATCGCAGCCGGGGATAGAAGCCGGTCGCCCGCGCCTCGTCGATCGCCTTGAAGCGATCGAGCCAGAGGCCGGCCCGCGTGCCCGAGCCCACGCCGATCTCGAGCGCGAAGATCTCGGCCGGCAGCTGGCCCCGCTTGTCGAGCTCGACCAGCAGGGTCCAGAAGTCGGCGACCGCGTCGGCGACCGCCGCCGGATCGTTGGCGTCCGATCGGCCGCTCGGCAGCGCCGCCTCGAATCCGCGGCCGGCCTGACGCTCCCAGTCCGTCAGCCGCTGCCAGAACAGCCGGTTGAACTGCCAGATCGAGCTGTCGCCGAGGGGCGCCCAGTCGTCGACGACGACCCGGTCGCCGCCGTCGCGCGCAACCACGGACGCGCTGTCGCCGACCGATGCGACGGCGCCGGCCAGATCGTCGATCATCCGCTCGCGCGACGTCCGGCGCAGGTCGACGGCCAGCTCGGCCAGCGCCAGGCGCTCGCCCCGAGCGTCCGCGGCGTGGCGCACCGTGACGGGCTCGCGGAAATTCGCCTTGTACTGGATCCAGTCGAGGTGCAGCCGCAGGTGCGGCAGCACGTCCGGGTCGAGACGCCGCTGGTCGATCAGCGAGAAGAGCGCGGCCAGCACGTCGCCCGCTCCGGTCTCGCCGGCCTTCGGCAAGTAGTTGAGGTGGATGATCACGGGGTCCAGATACCACGCGTGAGAGGGCTTGTCACCAGGGCGTAGTATGACTCATGGAGGTGACCCATGAGCAAAGGCGGCAAGGTCAAAGCAATTCCTGACGGCTACCACAGCGTTACGCCATACCTGATCATCGACGGCGCCTCGCGCGCGCTCGACTACTACAAGCGCGTCTTCGGCGCGACCGAGCGCATGCGCATGCCGGGCCCGGAGGGCAAGATCGGCCACGCCGAGATCAGCATCGGCGACTCGATGATCATGCTGGCCGACGAGCATCCGGAGATGGGTGCGCGGGCGCCGCGGACGGTCGGCGGGTCGGCCGTGAGCATCATGCTCTACGTCAACGACGTCGATGCGACGGTGAAGACAGCCGTTGCTGAGGGCGCCAAGCTCCTCCAGCCCGTCGAGGACAAGTTCTACGGCGACCGGATGGGGACGATCGAGGATCCGTTCGGCCACCACTGGCACGTCGGAACCCACAGGGAGGACGTGCCGCTCGACGAGCTGAAGCGCCGCGCGGCCGCGATGGCCAAGAGCGGCTGATCGCCGTGATGCGTGCGCCGGGGCGGCGGTGAGCCGCCTCGGCGCGCGGATCGTTCGCGCCGCTAGCGGGTGTCCGCCGCGACTCTGACGCCGAGCCCGATCAAGACCGTTCCCGACACCGCCTCGATCGCGCGCTGCACGCGAGAGGTGCGCAGCAGAGCGGAGCACGCCATTACCTGCCAGGTAGTTGTGCGTCGTGGCGGCCAGGCGCAGGCTGAGTCCGTCGGAAGCGCGAAGGAGGCAAACATGACGGCGCTCTACACACCACCCCTCAGCCACGTCATCGCCGGGATCCTGGTGCTCGGGAGTGCGCTGGCGGCCGTGCGCGGAGCGGGCGCGCTCGGGCGGGGGCTCCGCGACGCCAGGGCGCTCGAGGTCGTGCGCGGGATCCGCGGCTGTGTGGTCGCCCTCGTCGCGGCGGCGTTCGCCGCCGCCGTGCTTCTCGCATCGACCGGGTTGATCGTCCTCGCCGCCGTGTTCCTGGGCGAGGAGCTCTACGAGACCGGCGTGCTGGCCCTGATCATCCGGTCAGGCGAGCGTCCCGCGTCGGCCAGCTCGCCCTACTAGCGCCCAGCGGTTGCGTCTACGAGTAGACGATGACGCTCCGCTTCACCTCGCCCTGCAGCATCAGGTCGAACGCCCGGTTCAGCTCGTCGAGCGGCAACCGGCGGCTGATGAGCTCTTCGAGCTTGTACTTGCCGCGCATATAGAGGTCGATCAGCATCGGCACGTCCGTGCGCTGATGGCCGCCGCCGAACGAGCTTCCGGTGAGCACGCGCTGCTGCAGGAGCAGCGACGGATCGATCGACAGGCGCGTGCCGGCCGGCGAGACGCCGACGACCACGCAGGTGCCGCCGCGGTGGGTCGACAAGAGCGCCTGCTCCATCGTCTTCTGCGTCCCGACCACCTCGAACGCGAAGTCGACACCGCTCCGCCCCGAGAGCGCCTGGACGCTTGCGACCGGATCTTCCCTCGAGGCGTCGACGACGTGGGTGGCGCCGAACTCCTCGGCCCATGCGAGCTTCTGCTTCATGACGTCGACCGCGATGATCTGCCCGGCGCCGACGAGCCGCGCGGCCTGGATGGTGTTGAGCCCGACGCCGCCGCAGCCGAAGACCGCCACGCTCGCCCCGGGCGGGACCTTGGCGCGATTGAACACGGGGCCCGCGCCGGCCAGGACGCCGCAGCTCACCAGGCACACGACGTCGAGCGGCGCGTCCTTCCGGATGGGGATGACACTCTCCTCCGGGAGCACCGAGTGCGTCGCGTAGCCGGAGACCTGCAGGAAGTGATGCAGCCCGCGCCCGTCCTTCTTGAAGCGCGGCGTGCCGTCGAGCATGAACCAGCGTGGCTTGTCCCGCAGCGCGCACATGGTCGGCTGACCGCCGATGCAGTACCAACACTTGCCGCACGACGGGATGTAGCTCGAGCAGACGTGGTCGCCCGGTGCGACCGTCTCGACTCCCGGGCCGACCTTCTCGACCACCCCGGCGGCCTCGTGGCCGAGCACGACGGGCAGGGGATGCGGATAGTCGCCGGTGATCACGTGCAGGTCGCTGTGGCACACGCCGTTGGCCGCCCACCGCACCTGCAGCTCGTGCGGGCCGGGCTCGGAGAGCTCGACGTCTTCCACCACGACCGGCTTCTTCGCGTCGTAGAGAACTGCCGCCGTCACACGCATGGCGCCCTTCCTTTGAGGGAGATGTGGCGGATAGTCTGCGCGAGCGCCGGCGCCTTCGCAAGGCGTTGCCTTGACCGACGGGCTCGCGTACTGTGGCTCTCGCGGAGGCGCGCTGACAGGGACAATGGCCGGCAACGCGCGAGACCCGTACGACGCGGCGGACAGCCGCGCGGTCCCCCATCCCGTTCTCAAGAAATATTACGCGCGCGAGAGCGATCGGCGCCCTTTCGTCAACGCCCTCTTCGACAACGCCGCCGAACACTACGACTTCGTCTGCGGCCTGGGCTCGCTCGGCTCGGGCCGACGCTACCGGCGCTGGGTCCTGCAGCAGTCCGGGCTTCGCATCGGCATGAAATTCCTCGACGTCGCCACGGGCACGGGCATGATCGCCCAGGGCGCCACCCGCATTCTGGGTGGGCCCGGCGCGGTGGTCGGCCTCGATCCGAGCGCCGGCATGCTGCGAGAGGCGCGCAAGATCGTCAAGGTGCCCCTCGTGCAAGGCACCGTCGAGGAGCTGCCATTCGAGGACGGCCACTTCGATTTTCTGTGCTTGGGCTACGCGCTGCGCCACGTCGCCGACCTGGGCGTGGCATTTCGCGAGTGCCTGCGGGTCTTGAAACCGCGCGGCCGGGTCCTGATCCTCGAGATCACGCTGCCGCGCTCGTCGTTCGGCCAGCGATTCTTCCGCATCTACTTCGAGAGCGTGCTGCCGCGCATCACCCGGCTCAGCACCGGCAGCGCGAAGGCCGAGCTCTTGATGCAGTACTACTGGGACACGATCGCGAACTGTGTGGCGCCGGAGACCATCCTGGACGTCCTGAAATCCAGTGGCTTCGGCGACATCGAGCACCGCGTGCGCGGGGGCCTTCTCAGCGAGTACATCGGCGTCAAGTCGGGCAGCTGACGGCAGCCTCGGCGACGAGCGGATCTTGGGTGGGCATGGATATCGGGCACGCCCCATCAGTTGCCGTCCTCGATCGCCGGGGGCAGTCGTGGAGGGAACGGTTGAGCCCGCCCCGAGTCCGTGATGGACTCTGCTCCGGTGAGCCCCGATTCGTTCCTATAGGTGCAGAGCGCGGTCGAGATATGCTGCGAGCTATGCTGCGAGGCAGGGATACGCAGGTCTGTGGAATTAGAAGTTATGTGGACGAGGGGGCCGCGGGTGGCCTTTAGCGAAATCGAGCTGAGGCGGATCGAGCAGGACGTCGGAGGCCTCTGCAAACGGCGGAGCCCGACCCATCTGAAGGATGAGCTCAGTCTGCAGTACAGGATCAAGGGACACGATGTCGAGGTGTTCGAACGTCGCCCAGCCTGGGGCGGGCGCGGTGGGCAAACTGAGACTCCCGTCGCAAAGCTCAAATTCGTCAGAACTACCGGGGAGTGGCGCCTTTACTGGATGCGTCGTGACCTCAAGTGGCATAGCTATGAGATGACGCTATCGCGTGGCGACCTCCCGAGATTGGTGAAGGAGATTGACGAAGATCCCTACGGATGCTTCTTCGGATGAGACGGCCACATAACTTTGCGTTGCAGCTGTCGATCTGGGCGTTACGCTACTCGTTCGAGCAGGCCGTGTTGAAGTGCCAATGAATGACATCGAGACTCTCATAACTGTGCCGCAAGCCAAGGAGCTTGAGCCCCTGATCGGGCCCATCGTGGCCGCTGGCTACCAACCGAGGAGCGTGACCCTGGGGAGGCTCGATTGCCACCTCTTCGAGGAGCTCCGCTTGATATTGATGGTGGGGGGACACGGGAAGACACAGCTCGCGGTGCACACTCAACACCTGATCGATCAGGTAGCGGATCTTCGGGTTGTAGTCTGCGCGGGAGCGGCCGGCAGGCTGGATAGGGACCTGGCGCTCGGCGACGTCGTTGTCGGCACCTCGACGATTGAGCACGACTACAAGCTTCGCTTCGTGCAACGGCCGCTCCCGCAGTATGAAGCGAATGCTCAGCTTCTGGCCGAGTTCGAGATTGCCGCCAGTCAGCCCGGTCGGTCTTTCAGAGTGGTGTTTGGGGTTATTGCGAGCGGCGATGAGGACATCATTGATCCGGCGCGAGCTCTCGACCTTCGGAAGGCAACCGGGGCTCTGTGCACTGCCTGGGAGGGTGCGGGGGCAGCCCGCGCGGCACGCTTCAGTGGATGCGAGTTCGTTGAGTTGCGAGCCATTACAGACAGCGCTGACCATGCGGCAGCCGCCGATTTCCAGGCGAATCTCCAGCATGCAATGCCAAATCTTGCCCATATCTTGTTGAAGTGGCTCCAGATTCGGTGTCAAGACAGCCCAACAAGCGTTCGCCGCAGAGTTCCAGGTCGTTAGGCGGGCATGTTTTCGACGTTTCCCTGGCGCCTGCTCTTGCTAAAACTCGCCGCCCTTTTTTCGTTTTGCGGTGGGCCGCTTGTGCTAGCAGATTCTCTGAAGACTCAACTGCATAGGGACGTTGCCTTCGCAATCGCGTTCGCGCCCTGTGTCGCTCTGATTTTCGGTGTTCACTCACTATGGGAAGCGAAACCCGATCGCTGGGACGACGCCATGGTCTTATTCGGTGCCGTTGGCGCAGCTGCGCTGGTGGGCATAGATGCGTTTGCGATATCTGAGCTCATTGGTGGACGGGACCGAGCCGACGAAGGACTGATAAGACTAGGAATCGGTGTTGGATTAGCGTTTGCCGCCTTTTACGCCTATGCGTCACGAAAGTTCTTCCACTTGCGGCGTAGTGCCGCCGCCTAACAACCGGTTGCAACGCACCGGGGAGGAATAAGGTACCAGCATCCAATTGTGGCGGTCGGCCCGCGGAAGCCGGCGATATCAGCCTTGAGTGCGGGGTTCTGGTATTACAATCCCGCACGGATGCGGTCGAGGCAGTTTCGCGGCACACCGAAATCCCAGACGTCCCGGCTCAAGATTCTGCTCAGCCCAGGCGTTCGTCGACGAACGCGACCCAGAGCCCCACACTACACATGGCCGGAGGAGGCCCTGAAGGTCCTGCGCGCCGCGACGACCGCCTACCTCGCCTCACTCGCGGGCCCAAGTGAGGCGAGCGCGCGGACCGACGCCCAGCGTGACTTCTCGACGGTCCTCGACGTCCTGACGCGTTTTGCCCCAGGCGCCGGCCCGACAACGCTGGCGGGTTTCCCCGCGACAACTGGCCTGACATCCGGGGAGGCCTGCCGGCTCGCCCCATGAGGCGTACCCGGGCCACTCCATTGTTCGAAAAGAAGGGAAAGGTTTCGGTCCGGAACGATTCCGAAGATGAGGAGGGCTAGACGCAACATCATGAGGAAGAGTGGGTCTCAGAAAGGAAAGTCACCATCGCGGATGATCGACGAGAGGATCAAGGAGCTCGGCGACTGGCGGGGCAAGATGCTCGCACGGCTCCGCACGTTGATCAAGCAAGCCGACCCCGAGGTGGTCGAGGAGTGGAAGTGGAGAGGGGTTCCAGTGTGGTCTCACCACGGATTGATCTGCACCGGCGAGACCTACAAGAGCGTCGTCAAGATGACCTTTGCCAAGGGGGCCGCACTCGAGGACCCATCCGGTCTCTTCAACTCCAGCCTCGAGGGCAACACCAGGCGTGCCATCGACTTGCACCAGGGCGAGAAGATCGACGAGAAGGCATTGAAGGCGCTTGTTCGCGCGGCCGTGGCGCTGAACGCGTCTCGCGCCCGCGGCTGATCGACGGAAGGGAGCAAGACGCCACTTCCTCGCCGGTCCGGGATTCAGACGATGGGAACGCATACGCTCGCGGTACTCGTCACGGTGGCCTTCAGCGTGGTCGGTGTGGTCGGTGACTACTTCCTCAAGCTCGCCAGCGCGCATGAGCAACCGCTACGGACGTGGTCGTTTTATCTTGGCTTCGCGCTCTACGCCTCGACGGCGTTCGGCTTGGTGTTCGTAATGAAGCACCTGAAACTGGCCACGATCAGCGTCGTGTACTCTGTCTCCATGGTGTGAGCCGGACGAACGCGTGGCCGAGGCCGTCGGGCTCGTGGCGAAGCGTCGGCATCAGAACGGGCGATGGCCGCTCCACACGCCTCACGCCGATCCGGTCCACCTCGACATGGAAGGCGGGGCCCGCAAGCCGAGCCGCTGGAATACGCTGCGCGCGTCCCGAGTGTTGCGCTGGTATTCAGCGCACTGAAAGTTGCTTCTAGCGGATCGCCATCTGCGCGGGCTCGACGCCGCGTAGCCCGTAGCGGCCCATGAAGCGCAGGAGGCCGCGGCTGTAGCCGCGCAAGGTGCCCATTCCTGATGCCTGCAGCGCGATGTGCCGCTCGATGTGGTTCTGCGCCGCGTTCTTGAACGCATTCGTTCCGAGCGCCATCCAGTCGCGCCCGGCGCGGAACAGCGCCGCCATGCGCCCGTCGTAGAACGTCGCCACCAGATCGAGCCAGGCCGTGAGCATCGCGGTCTGCTTCGCCGCGTAGGGCCGTAGCGCCGCCTCGAGCTCCGCGAGCGCGGGTGCCTGCTCCGCCTTTGCGAACGGAGCCAGCGCGTCGGCGACCAGCTCGGCCGAGCGCAGCGCCAGGAGCACGCCGGGTGAGAGCATCGGGTCGACGAAGCCGAAGGCGTCGCCGACCATCACCCAGCCCGCGCCGAGGCCGCGGTGCGAGATCAGCTGATAGTTGGCGTACGTCGCGACGGAGGTGGCCCGCTTGCTGCCGCCGCCGATCGTCGACAGCCACGGGTCGGTCGCGATGACGCGCTCGAGCCGCTCGGCCGGGCTGGCGCCGAGACGCGCGGCGTCGTCGCGTCCGAGCACGATCCCGATCGAGAGACGCTCGCGGAGCGGGATGCACCAGCTCCATCCGGCGTCGAGGCGCCGGATCAGCACCTGACCGGGCTCGTCGTCCCAGGCAAAGTTCTCGAAGTGGGCGAAGTGCGCGACGTCCTTGCGCGGGCCGAAGTGGGCGCCGATGGAGAGCGCGCGGGCGCCGAGACGGGCGCGTCCAGTGGCGTCGACGACGAGGTCGGGCTGTCGGCCG
>Ga0306921_10007116_pt1 | contig 11709 bp, 10 predicted proteins | sample sta12Cox44000080_FD_203760 | JGI IMG/M metagenome (GOLD analysis project Ga0306921, IMG submission 203760) | Lab enrichment of tropical soil microbial communities from Luquillo Experimental Forest, Puerto Rico - statoxic.12C.oxic.44.000.080 (v2)... | ecosystem: Environmental > Terrestrial >... | reverse complement strand
TATTTTCAGTGAGAAACCTATTTGGCCTTCCTGGAGCAGGTCGTGGTGCCCGCCTTCTAGCGAGAGAAACTATGCGACATCTTAGATAGCGGGCCGGTGGGCGTACGGTTTGGAAAACCGGGATCTGGACCAGTCCGTTGGTCCGGCAAGTGATCGCCGAGGAATTCCAGAAGGATAAGGAACCACGTGTGGTGCTCCGCATCCAAGGTATTCTGCTGAGCTTGGAAGGACATACCGCAGGAGAAATCTCCCATTTGCTGAAGGTGCATCGCAGCACCGTTCCGCTGTGGATCAAACACTGGAACAGGAGACCTCGAACTCAGTCGCCGCGGCCGGCCGCTACTCGGTGCAGCGGCCTACCAGAGTTTCGCAAGGCGCGCATAAGTAATTCGACATCACCTCTAAAAAAAGGGATGAAGTAAGCCGCTGAGCTCTTGCGGATGACATCGTACGTAATCGAACCTGCGTCGGAGTCCCAGCAGCTTGGAGATGGCGGTCCTACTTCCGCGGGCAAATGTTGGGTGCATACCACCCATCATTGCTCAATTTATCGGGAATGTCGAATTATTTATGCGCGACTATATACTTACTTCATACAGGAGATGGTGATCCGGCTTGGCATCGCCACTGGCAAGGGCCACGCCGCCATGATTTATCAGCGCTTCGGTAAGTGGTGGGGCGTGTTCTCGCTGGTGGACCTGGAACTGGTGAACTTCCTGACGTTAGTCACAGAATTTGCCGCCATCGCTTTGGCGGTCGAGCATCTCGGCACTTCGCCTAACCTCGGCGTACCAATTGCCGCGGCGGGGCTGATGGCCATGGTGATCACGGGCAGCTATCTGCGCTGGGAGCGCACCGTGGTGCTGCTCTGCCTGCTTGATCTCGCATGGCTGTGGATTGCGTTCCAGCTTCAGCCCGGCAAGGGCGAGATCCTACACAACACACTGGTCCCGGGAATTCCCAAGGGAGGACTCACCGGGAAACTCATGTTCTTGGTGATCGCGATCGTCGGTACGACCATCGCACCGTGGCAGTTGATCATTCTCGGCGTGCAGGTGCTGGCCGGCATCATGCTGCCGTCGGCCATCATCTTTCTACAACTGCTGCTCAACGATAAGGAGTTGTTGGGTGATTACGTCAATCAGCGTTGGAACAACATCGTGAACTGGACCATCATCATTGTCCTGTTTGCGCTCTCACTCATCCTGGCGGCACAGGTCGTGGCGCCAAACCTGTTTCCGCGGGAATAAGAGAAAGGAAGGTGAACCATGCACTTCATGCCCGTAACCGTGGACGTTAATCTGAACGACATTCCTGAGAATCACTATGTTTTTGTTCATCCGCTGAACGATGTTCCGGAGGCGAAGGTTGACACTTCCAGCCTGGGGCCAATGCCCATGACGACCAGCGTGAAGATCTCGCTGCTTTCGCTGCGGGCTTACCTGGTGCTGATGATCGGACTGGTGTTCTATCACGTGCTCGACCTGGCCGGACTGTTCGGCCGCCACAATTAACCAGAAAGGAACCTATGAAACCGCGAGAACCACATCGAACCACCCCTCGCGGCTGAGAGTAGCCTGCCTCCTGTGGCGGCATCGCCTCCCGGCCGTGAGGTTAGCAGTAAGCAATTTAGGCCCTGGAGGTGCTACATGTCGGTCATCACCACATTCGCTTTTCACCACATCTTCCTCACTCCCCGCACTTCGTGCGAGTGCGTGAGCATCTTTGCGCAAGACACAATTCAACAGTCTGTCGCCCCCAAGCTCACCGCCACGTGGGGGGTTGAAACGGACAAAGACGGAACCAGGCGGCTCGTTCGGCGCTGGTTCACGAACGAAATACGCTCTAATCCGCCGAAACCGTAGGAGTTCGCGATGAGCTGGACGCAGTTCGCACTCAATCTCGCAGCGGCTTTCGTGTTGGGATCGCTGATTGGCGCCGAGCGTCAATGGCGCCAGCGCATGGCAGGACTGCGCACTAACGCCTTGGTCGCAACCGGAGCTGCATTGTTCGTCATCCTGGGCATGCCCACGCCGGACAACGCGATGCGCGTCGCGGCGCAGGTAGTTTCAGGCATCGGCTTCCTCGGCGCCGGTGTGATCATGCGCGAGGGATTGACCGTCCGCGGTCTCAACACGGCTGCGACCCTGTGGTGCTCGGCAGCGGTCGGCACCCTCAGCGGATCAGGATAGATCCACTTGGCCGCGGTAGGGACCCTCGGCGTGCTGTTGGCGAACTTCGGGTTGCGCCCGTTGGCGCGGTTGATCGATCGTCAACCGAGCGAACCCGACAACACGGCGGCGGAGGTTGTTTATCTGCTTCGCTTGGTGTGCCGCAGCGAAGCAGAAAACCATGCCAGACGCTACCCATTACCTTGCAGTCGTTACACAGCGAGGACCTCAACGCCACCGGCAAAGTTGAAGTGCGCGCTAACTTCCACAGTCACGACCGCCAGGACGCCATGCTGGAAAACGTTGTCGGTCGTATGAGCTTCGAGCCGGAGATTTCAGCCGTGAGTTGGCAGGTGATCACGAACGAAGAACGGTGATTCAGGAGTCGGAATGCGGAGGGAAGGAGCCCGGTTTCAGCCTTGCTCGTCATCGCCTGGTTTCATGCCAACCCCGACCCATCCCACGGGCAAAAGCGACTCCGTCACTGGTGATCGGGTCGATTGTGCGATCCGCTTCCCTCCTGGAAAACGGAAGGTTTGTTAGAGGCAATTACGGCTTTCCCGTCCCGGGAAAAAGCCATTAGGGCATCGCGTCTTCGACTTCGCTCAGCCAGTCAGGACGCTTGAGGACTTCGCGCGGCTTCGGGCCATCTGCCGCGCCGACGATGCCGTCCCGCTCCATGAGGTCGATGAGGTGCGCGGCACGTCCGTAGCCTATGCGCAGGCGACGCTGCAGCAGGGAAGTGGACGCCTTGCCGTACTCCAGCACGATGCGGACGGCGTCCTGGTAGAGCTCGTCGTGTTCGTCCTCGCCGCTGCCTTCGCCGTCGGCATCGGCGGGGCCCTCGCCGTCTTCGCGCGGTGCTTGCAGGAAGCTCTCCTGATACTGCGCCGCCCCTTGCGACTTCCAGAACTCGACGACCGCGGCGATTTCCTTCTCGGTAACGAAGGGAGCGTGTACGCGATGCACGCGCGCCGATCCGTTGGGGAGATAGAGCATATCGCCGCGGCCCAGCAGCGCCTCGGCTCCGTTGGCGTCGAGGATGGTGCGCGAGTCAATCTTGGTGGCGACTCGGAATGACATGCGCGCGGGGAAGTTGGCCTTGATGAGTCCGGTGATGACATCGACCGACGGCCGCTGCGTGGCCAGCACGAGATGGATGCCAACTGCTCGCGCCATCTGCGCCAGGCGCGTGATGGAGGCTTCGACATTCTGCCCGTCGAGCATCATCAGGTCGGCTAGCTCGTCGATGATGATGACGATGTAGGGGAGAGGCTTGGCTTCACTGCCGTCGTCGAAGAGGCTGGCGGTGCCGGCGTCGAACAGCTTGTTGTACTGGTCGATGTTGCGCACGCCCTTTTCGGCCAGGACCTTGAGGCGGCGCTCCATCTCGCGCACGGCGTTGCGCAGTGCGTTGGAGGCAAGCTTAGGCTCAGTGATGATCGGCACGTGAAGATGCGACACGCCTTCGTAGTTGCCGAGTTCGAGCCGCTTGGGATCGACGAGGATGAGGCGGACTTCGTCGGGCGTCGCCTTGTAGAGTAGCGACATGATGAAGGCATTGATGGCCACGCTCTTGCCTGAGCCGGTCGAGCCGGCGATGAGCAGGTGCGGCATGGTATTGAGGTCGGCGGTGACGATGCGGCCATTGATATCCTTGCCCATGGCGAGCGTGAGCCTGGATTTGCCGCCAAGGAACTCCTGCGACTCGATGACCTCACGCAGCCAGATGGTCTCGCGCTCGTAATTGGGCACCTGAATGCCGACGGTGGACTTGCCCGCCATGCGCTCAATGAGGATGCTCTCGGCGCGCAGGGCGAGGCAGAGGTCGTCGGTGAGGGCGGTGATGCGGCTGTATTTGATTCCGGCCTCGGGCTTGAACTCGAAGGTGGTGACCACAGGGCCGGGGTTGATTTGAGTCACCTGGCCGCGCACGTCGAACTCGGCGTATTTTTCCTGCAGCACCGTCGCCGTGTTCTTCAGCTCGTCTTCGTTAACGCTGCTGTGCTCATCGGGACGACGCAGCAGCGCCGTCGAAGGCAGCTTATAGCTGCCGGCCAGCTTCGGCATGGTCGTTCTGCCATGCTGGTCGGTGTCGCCGCGCGAGGTTACCGCGATCGGCTCGGCCGCGGGAGCATCGGCAGGCGTGGGCTCAGGTGTGGGCGGAGATTTGGGGAATGGTACCGGAGCTTTGGGCGCCTGCGAGCGCTCGTCGACAGCGGTGTCGAACATGCGTTCGATGCCGCTTTTGACGCGTCCGGTCGCGTTGGTTGCAGGCACCGCAGGAAGCGAGGCGGCAGCAGTTTGGCTCTCTGCGGCATCGCCGCGGCGTGGAACCAGTTGCGCTGTGACTACCGGCTTCGCCGCGGCTGCAGAGCGCTTCTTCTCAAGCTCCTTGGCTGCTTTCTTGCGTTCGCGCTCGGCCCGCCAGTCGGCGAATCGGTCAAGCGCGGCGTAGACGAAGGAGAAGCGCGTCTGCGACCAGATCCGGACTGCTCCGAATGAAAATGCGGTCGAGAGGTACAGAGAGACCGCGATCATTGCCAGGCAGATGATATACGCGCCGAGCACGTTGAAGTAGTGGATCATGGCGTCAGCCACGATCCGGCCGAGCAGACCCTCGGATGGCAATGCGCTGCGAATTTGAAAATCCCAAGGCAGCAGGCCGAGAAATCCGGAGACGAAGACGAGCAACGCGAACGCCCCGAACGTCTTGATGTAGGGCGCGTTGATGGATCGCGAACGGAACCAGCGCAGCGCATACGCTAACAGATAGAGCGGAACTAGAAACGCCGCGATGCCCAGTACTTGGAGCATCAGGTCGCTTATGAGAGCTCCGAACATCCCGATCCAGTTTTGCGTGGGGTGACTTGCAGGCGGCGTTGCGGCGGTGTTCAGCGATGGATCGAGCGGGGAGTACGAGACGAGCGCCAGGACGAGGAGCGCCGCGAAGATCAGGACCAGAAACCCGATCAGCTCGTTGAGCCGCCGGTTGCGGGTGGGAGTGAATGCGCGCGTCAGGATCATGTTGGCGTTGGAGCGCGCAAAAGTTCCACGTCGTTTTTTGGGACTCATTCCACCTGCCATCTGACACAGGCGGACATGGTCTGTGAGATGCGACGGCCTCAACCCACCCTATCGCCAAAAGATGGCGATAGGGTGAGGCACCCACACAACCACTGCACGCGCAGCGGTCAGAAACGCGTGAACCCGCGACTCGCCTGAAGTACGCCAGAGCCAAGATTGATTATCCCAAGAACAAAGTGCGAGGTGAGGGAAAGTGCAACCGTGGCAGTTGGCGAAGTAGTTTCCCCCTTAAGAACAGTAGTGCGTGCTCAGTTTTCACGAATACCGGCGACAACTGACTTTTCGTTCGCTCTTCGCTTTTAGCTTCGCCCCTCGCGACCTCGTGCCAGTCGCCGTCTTCGACGGGCAGGGTTCAGGATGGGCTGCGAAAAAGCTAGGAGCGAACCGCCGAAAAGCGTTGCGCGCATAGCCAAGAGCGCTATCCTGCGTGCCCTGCGTACCAAAGCACGAACACCCCCAGCAGAATCCGATAGACCGCGAACACCGCAAAGCCGCGGGTACGCACCCAGTTCATGAACCAGGCCACCACTCCGTAGGCGACGATGAAGGAGACGACGAAACCGATGGCCAGCACCATCCAGGAGTGGGCGTTGTTCGGCATGGAACCGATCGCCGATGGCTCGCCGTGGTGAGGATGAGTTGACTTCCAGAAGTCGTAAACGGTGGCCGCTACCATAGTCGGTATCGACACGAAGAACGAGAATTCCAGTGCCGACGGACGGCTCATCCCCGCCAGTTCGCCAGCCGTAATGGTTGCCATGGAGCGTGAGGTGCCGGGGAAAACGGCCGAAAACACCTGGCACAGTCCGATCCAGATCGCTTGTCCGACTGACATGTCTTCGATGTCTTCGGTCAGCTTTCCGCGGGCGAACGCGCGATGCTGCGAACGATCGTAGATGCCGTCGACCAGCCACATGACGACGCCACCGATGATCAGCGACATTGCCATGATGTGGAGGCTCTCAAGGTGCTTGCCGATGGTCTTGGTCAACAGGAAGGAAGGGATTGCGGTACAGACGAAGGCAATCATCGTGAGGCTCAGGGGATGATTGATGAGGGTGCGGTCTCCGCGCTTGCCCCGGGGAAAGTCGCCAACAAACTCAACGATGCGCTTCCAAAAGTAAAAGGGCAGGCAGAGGATGGCGCCGAGTTGGATAACGATGGAGAACATCTTCCAGTATCCGTTGGCCAGGTCCAGGCCCAGCAGCGCCTCGGCGATGCGAAGGTGCGCCGTGGAGCTCACGGGCAGAAACTCGGTCAATCCTTCAACGATGCCAAGCAACACAGACAATAGATAGTCGTTCAACTTGCCTCCGTAAGTGAGAGTGAGATGGGGCGAGGGCATAACTCAAAACCCGCAAATTTGGGGGAAAGAGAATTACCTCAGGGGCAAAAGCGCCCGAACCTCTGTGGACGGCACGGCTGAAGCCGCGCCCATTCAAAGACTCTCATTGTCGTACCACTTTTACTCAATCGTGTTGCCAAGGGTCGGAATGTCGTTCTGCAACATGTATAACAGACGTTCGGCGCGTGTCGACCAGTCGGTGTTGTCGGGAAACTGAGTCATTACTCTCTTGGCCGTAGCGGTCGCGCGGGCCTGAGAATCGGCAGCTTTCTTGCCGTCATTGTTGGCTTTGTAGATCACGATAAGCGCCGAGTAGCGCCACGCGGCTTTGTAGAGCGCTTCGGGCGCCTTTGGCGACTGGGGGTGGTCGTCGGCATACTTGCCATAGAGATTGGCTTCCAACTCCGGGCACTTCGCCTCGGCGGCCCAGTCGCCGCAGGTCTTGTTATCGAGCAACCGGTAGGCGGCGAGGTCGGCCCACTTGGTGCCGGGGTATTTCTTGATGACCTTCTTCATGTACTGGTCATCGATCTGGTACTTCAGCGAGGGATCGCTTTGTTTGGCGGACGGGCGGGTCGATGCGTCGATCGCCTCGATTTGCCAACGGATGTCGGCCGAGCGGTAGGCAGCCTCGCCAGCAAGTGGCGAGTTCGGGAAGTATTCCGCGACGCGCACATAGAGACGCATTGCGTCCTGAGCCGAGCCTTTGCGTCCACTGCGGCGGCTGGCCTCGGCTTCGGAATCGACCGCTTCGCCGAAGATGATCTTGTCGCCATCGGGCGTTGACGGCGTGACGATACCTTTATCGACGACCCACCCCGTAACGTTGCGCTCGGTCTCCTGATCGGGATCGGTCTCGACGGTGGCGACGACATTGGCCCAGTTTCCTGAGCGCTCGATGACCGCAACCTCACGACCGCGGGTGACGTTCGACAGCTTGGCTGATGAAGCGTCGGGCGCGACATGGATGATGCCCTCGCGAATGATGACTCCGTGCTCGATGACGGCGAGGGCCGCAGTGGACGTGACCATCATCAGCGCACATAAGGCAATGATACGAATGCGTAACACGATACAACTCCATGATAGGTTCGACGGACAAGCGTAGAACCGAATTCCTTCAGGGAGGTGAAGCCCCCAGACGAACGGTCATCGTCGCGGCACGACCAAAGTCGTGCCCTGATGCGAATCTCTTGCACACGCCAGGCCTTCAAGATCAGGTAAGAACCGTGCTCTTGAAAACCAAGCCATAAGGTCGGTAGCCGATTCCAACGTAAACGTGGCAGCCTACTCGCTTACCTGTCCTCGACCAGGATCTGCGACAGCAACTGAGGCTCGATGTTTCCACCGCTCACAACAGCAACCGTCTTCTTTGATGCCGGCAACTCCCCCCGATGGAAGAGCCAGCCTGCAAAGGTCACTGCACCACTCGGTTCAGCTACCATGCGGGAGTCGCGCACAACTCGACGGACAGCGGTGCGGATTTCGTCCTCCGTCACTGTGATGATGTCGTCGACATATTTCCGGATGTGTTCGAAGTTCAGAGGCCCCACGGATTGGGTACGCAGGCCATCGGCTAACGTACTCGACACTCTCTCGGCGGGAAGCTGTACGATCTCGCCCTTGCGGAAGCTCCGCTGCGCGTCATTGGCAAGCTCGGGCTCGACCCCGACAACTTTTGCCGACGATCCGCTCAGCTTGATCGCACTCGATACGCCACTAACGAGTCCGCCACCGCCGACAGGCACAAGAACGAGCTCAACATCGGGACAGTCTTCCAGGATCTCGAGGCCCGCTGTCCCCTGTCCGGCAATGATGTGCTCGTCATTGTACGGAGGCACGATGGAGTAGCCATGTTCGCGAGCCAGCTCTTCGGCCTTTTGCATGCGCTCGGCGCTAGCCCCTCCGACGAAAACGATTTCCGCTCCCAGCGCGCCGGTGCTATCGATTTTGATTTTGGGAGCATTGCGCGGCATGACGATCACAGCTTTCACTCCCATGACGCCCGCGGCATAAGCAACACCTTGGCCATGATTCCCACTGGAGTACGAGATCACGCCACGACGCCGCTCTTCCTCGGAGAGCGAAGCGATCTTGTTGTACGCGCCCCTGAGCTTGAACGAGCCGATGGGTTGCAGGTTTTCGGGTTTAAGCAAGAACTCTTCGCCGTCGGTGCCGGCAATAAGCGAATCCTGAAGGTTGGCGGGCGCATAATATCGGATCAACGGAGTGCGGGCGGCGATGCCGTGCAGGCGTGGTTGAGCGTCTTTAATTTGTTCGAGAGTAACCATTAGTAGAGCAGGTTTCTTCAATGACCCGCGTACATCAAGTCCGTCACTTCAGGGGCTGAAGCCCTTAAACTACGGTGCCCTGACAGCATGGGCTGAAGCCGTGCGCTGATACAAGCTTTCCCTTGAAACAATAAATCTCTGATTCCAGACATTAGATTTCGAGTATGACCGGCATAATCAGCGGCCGGCGCGAGGTGTGCTTCGCGATGAATCGCTTCAAATCCTGACGGATCTTCTCCTTAATGACGCCGTAATCGCCCCGTTCCTCATCGCTCGATCCATCGAGTGTGTTCATGACGATCGCTCGCGCCTGATCGAGGAACCCGTCTTCGACCGAACTGGGCGAGAATCCACGCATCACGATTTCCGGCGATGTCTCGACCTTACCCGTCAGCTTGTTGATCGCGATGATCGGCAGCACGATGCCGTCTTCGCTGAGGTGCCTGCGGTCGCGGATGACGAGGTCTTCGACCACATCGCCCATCGAGTTCGAGTCGATACAAATGCGACCCACCGCGACACGGCCTGTCTTGCGCGCGCCAAACTCGTCGAACTCGAGAATGTCTCCACTCTCGATCATCAGGACTTGGCCGACCGAGCCGTGCATTGCGGCGGCCAATTCCGCGTGCAGCTTGAGCTGACGGTACTCGCCGTGAATCGGGATGAAGTATTGCGGCTTCACCAGGTTGATGATGAGCTTCAGCTCTTCCTGGCTGGCGTGTCCGCTGACATGCACAGGAGGCGTGGAACCATCGTCGTAAATCACATGCGCGTTCCGCCGGAACAGGTGATCGATCACGCGATAGATCGCCTTCTCGTTACCAGGAATGATGCGCGACGACAACACCACGGTGTCACCCGCCTGGATGCGCGCGTGCTTGTGGTTATCGACCGCAGCGCGCGACAGCGCCGACATCGGCTCGCCCTGGGTGCCGCTGATGAGCACGCAGACTTTCTCCGGCGGAAGGTCTCGCGCCTGCGAAGGGTGCACCAGCAGTCCGTCAGGAGGGTCAATATACCCCAGATCTTGCGCGATTTCGGCCGACTCCATCATCGAGCGCCCGACGAGTGCGACTTTACGCCCATGCTCGAGGGCGGTCTCCATCGTGAGCTTGATGCGATGGATGGACGACGAAAAGCAGGACACGAACAGCCGCCGCTTCGTCCGTGTGAAGATTTCATCGAAGCGCGTACGCACGGCTCGTTCACTAGACGTGTAGCCGCGGCGCTCCACGTTGGTCGAATCCTGAAATAGTGCCAGAACGCCTTGCTTGCCGTACTCCGCGAATGCATGCAGGTCGAACAGCCGATTGTCGGTCGGCGTCGGATCAACCTTGAAGTCGCCGGTGTGAATGAGCACGCCGAGGGGCGTGTGGATCGCGAGTGCAACGCAATCTACCAGGCTGTGCGTCACCTGGATGGGGTTGATGGTGAACGGCCCGATCTTGAACGACTCGGTGGCGCGAATTTCATTGAGCTCCGCGTCGTCAAGCAGCGCATGCTCCTCCAGCTTGCCTTCGACGTAGGCGAGCGTGAATTCGGTGCCATACACCGGAACATTGAGCTCTGACAGAATCCACGGCAGGGCGCCGATGTGGTCCTCATGGCCGTGCGTGAGCACAATAGCACGGACGTGGTCGCGATTCTCCGTAAGGTACGTGATGTCGGGAACGACGATGTCGACGCCCAGCAGCTCGGCTTCGGGAAACATCAGCCCGGCATCGATGACGATGATGTCATCGGCCCAGCGAATGGCCATGCAGTTCATGCCGAATTCGCCGAGCCCACCCAGCGGGATGACCTGTAACTTAGCCTTAGACATCGATGATGTCGATGCTAGCACAGCGTCGCTCAGGCGATTATGCTGCGATCGAATGGTATCGCGCGCGGGATTGCCTATACTGGACTTAGCATGAGAAGCAGCGGAAATTCAGGCAAGTCCCTGTTGCGCAGGGGACTGGAAAACGGCATTCGCAGCGCCTTCATGAAAGCGTACGAAACGGTCAGGGTCGATCCCGAAAACTACCTTCAGCATCTGCGTGTGACCCACAGCCTGCCGGCGCTGAGCTACGAGGGAATCTATTCCGTTGACCTTGCCATCCTTGACCAGATTGCCGAGCAGACCATTCGCGGCAGCATGCGGCTTGCCGCGGCCGAAGGCGCCGGACTTGGCTTCGGTGGCATGCTCACAATCATTCCGGACCTCGGGATTCTGGCAGCCATCACGATCCGCATGATCCAGAAGCTGAGTTTGATTTATGGCTTTGCCTACAACACCGAGCAGGAAGAAACCGAACTTTGGATCGCCGCAGCAACTGCTGCGGGAGTCGACATTAGTCGCGACCTGGTCGAAAAACGCGTTGTCGCGAAGTTCGTTCCGCGCGTGATTCAACTCATCGCAGCCAGCGCCAGCGCGGAGATGGTCGAGAAGTGGACGGCGCGATTAATCCCAGTTGTCAGCTCCACTCTCGGCGCGGGATTGAACTACTATTTCATGCGCGTCTGGGGACAGCGTGCAGTGGGCCACTTTCGCCAGCGACACTTGGAAGCGAGGCGGCGACGGGAACAGGCGATCGCCATGCTTTTGCCGCAATCCGACGCGTCCTGAACGGAATTCAGCAAAAGAAGAATGGGCAGTGGTTGAGGGTGCTTCTCGCCGGTTGGTGTGTCTTGTGCCCAGCGCTCATGGATTCACAGTCTCCACGACTTCCGGCGACGGCTGCTCGATTCCGAACTCGCCTTCCCACTTAGCCATGATGGCGCTCGCAAGACAGTTGCCCAGCACGTTTACAGCAGTGCGGCCCATGTCCAGAAA
>Ga0306921_10007105_pt1 | contig 11719 bp, 8 predicted proteins | sample sta12Cox44000080_FD_203760 | JGI IMG/M metagenome (GOLD analysis project Ga0306921, IMG submission 203760) | Lab enrichment of tropical soil microbial communities from Luquillo Experimental Forest, Puerto Rico - statoxic.12C.oxic.44.000.080 (v2)... | ecosystem: Environmental > Terrestrial > Soil... | reverse complement strand
CGCCGGGTCGTCATCCGCGGCGTTCTTCTGCGTGGCCAGCAGGATGAAAGTGTCCGAGCGCATCACCTCTTCCAGCGCCTTGATCGACTTTTCGCGCCCCACGAAGAGCGGAACGATCATGTGCGGGAAGACAACGATGTCGCGCAGCGGCAGGACGGGATAGGCGCGGGTCTCGCCCGCGACGAGTGACGGCTTTGGTTTGGCGCTGGTCATGGCCCCAAGTCCCTTATGTTGTGCCCCTCCACCGCGACCCGAAAAGCCGGCGCCGCGGGCGAGTGCAGAGGTGGACCCAGAAGGAGGCAGTAGGACTGAGGGCGTCTACGAAACCTCCCGGGAGAAGGTGATCCCTTCACTTTGCGTTCGCCTCCATAGGTGGCGACGGACCGGATTGGAGTCAAGGAAGCCAGAAAAATCAAGCAAATAGAAGGCCGGTTGACTTGCCGCCTCGAGATCGCCGGAACGAATCGCGCAACCAGATCGCCTGCTGGTTGTGCAATTCTCAGGCGCTCGCGTCACTCGCCCGGTCTGCGTAGGTGTAGAGGGGCCGCACCCGCAGCTCGAGACCGGAACCTGAGACCTCCTGGAACGGAGACGTTGAGTATTCGCCGCGATGCTGAACGGGGGCGCGCGCAAGCTTGTCGGCGACGTCCTTCCCCACGTTTTCGGTGAGCGCCTCCGGCGACAGTCCCGCGCGCCGCCAGACGATAGCGTCCTCGCGCACCGCAATCAGCTCCCGGTTTTGCGGAACCCAAATGAGCCTGTCGACCGGCCGTGGCCCTTCGACGACCTCCTTCGAGATCACCACCTCTTCCACGCCTTCGAGGCTCGGAAGGTCGAACATCGTATCGAGGAGGATGCCCTCCATGATGGAACGCAGCCCCCGCGCGCCGGTTTTGCGGTCGATGGCCTTGCGCGCAATGGCGCCAAGCGCCTCTTCCGCCAGCGTAAGGTCAATCGATTCCATCTCGAACAGCCGCTGGTATTGTTTTACCAGCGCGTTCTTCGGCTGTGTGAGGATGAGCTTCAACGAAGCTTCGTCGAGGTCCTCCAGCGTGGCAACCACGGGAAGGCGTCCGACGAACTCGGGGATCAGCCCGTATTTCAGCAGGTCTTCGGGTTCGACGTCCCTGAAGATCTCGCCGGACTTGCGATCCTCGGGCGCCATCACTTTGGCGCCAAACCCGATGGAGGTCGAGCGCCCGCGCGCGGATATGATCTTCTCCAGCCCCGCGAAGGCGCCTCCGCACACGAACAGGATGTTGGTGGTGTCGACCTGGAGGAACTCCTGCTGCGGGTGCTTGCGCCCGCCTTGCGGCGGCACCGACGCGATCGTGCCCTCCATGATCTTGAGCAGCGCCTGCTGCACGCCCTCGCCCGACACGTCGCGGGTAATGGAAGGATTATCGGATTTGCGGCTGATCTTGTCGATCTCGTCGATGTAGACGATGCCGCGCTGCGCGCGCTCGACATTATAGTCGGCGGACTGCAGCAGCTTGAGAATGATGTTCTCGACATCCTCACCGACGTAGCCTGCCTCCGTGAGCGTGGTCGCGTCCGCCATGGTGAATGGCACGTCGAGGATGCGGGCGAGCGTCTGGGCCAGCAGCGTCTTGCCGGAGCCGGTCGGCCCGATCAGCAGGATATTGGACTTGGCGAGCTCGACATCGTTGTGTTTGGTCTGATGGTTGAGCCGCTTGTAATGGTTGTGAACGGCAACCGAGAGGACCTTCTTTGCGTGGTCCTGGCCGATCACGTAGTCGTCGAGGACCTTCCTGATCTCCTTGGGAGTCGGGATCCCGTCACGCGACTTCACCAGCGAGGACTTGTTCTCCTCGCGGATGATGTCCATGCACAACTCGACGCATTCGTCGCAGATAAACACGGTCGGGCCGGCGATGAGCTTGCGCACCTCGTGCTGGCTCTTGCCGCAGAACGAGCAGTAGAGCGTATTCTTGGAATCACTACTGCCGACCTTGCTCATACCCTTTCTCCGGTATGCCGCCCGGGCAAGCCGACCGCGCTGCAACTCAGCATAGCAGGGGCCCTTTTAAGAGTCCGTAGCAGCAAGGTCACAGCTCTGCGCCCATTTTGGCCGCCATTCGCGATGGACCACTGTCCTAGCGAACCACGATAGGGCGGCGACAATCAAGAATGCGTTAATCATGAAAGTTCAACGTCGTGTCAACTTTTTGGCGGCTTTTGGGCATCCCCGCGCCGCCCGCGTGAAAATGGAACCGGGGCGGACCAGCCGCCCCCTACGCCGCCTTGGAGACGTCCTCGGGCCGCTTGTCGATGACCTTGTCGACGATGCCCCATTCGACCGCCAACTCGCCGGTCAAGAAGTAATCGCGCTCGAGCGCGTCCTCGATCTTCTTGAGCGCCTGCCCGGTATGCTTGACGTAGATCTCATTGAGGCGTTTTTTGAGGTTCAGGATCTCCTGGGCGTGCAGCATGATGTCGGTCGCCTGGCCCTGGAAGCCGCCGGAGGGCTGATGAAGCATGATGCGTGAATTGGGCAGCGCAAACCGCATGCCCTTCTGTCCTGCGGCGAGCAGCAGCGATCCCATGGAGGCGGCCTGCCCGATGCAAAGGGTCGACACCGCCGGGCGCACGAACTGCATGGTGTCGTAGATCGCGAGCCCCGAGGTCACCACCCCGCCCGGCGAGTTGATGTACATCGCAATCTCTTTCTTGGGGTTGTCCGCCTCCAGAAACAGGAGCTGGGCGACCACCAGGGTCGACATCATGTCCTCGACCGCTCCGCTGATGAATATGATGCGTTCCTTCAGCAGCCGGGAGAAGATGTCGTAGGCGCGCTCGCCCCGGTTGGTCTGCTCGACGACCATCGGAACCAGGGTGTTCATATAGGTGTCGATGGGGTCACGCATTGTCGCCTACCTTCCTCGCCGATCGGTGATGGCGGACATTCGCCGCAGGGAATACTGACGCGGACCTGGTCTGCTCCCGGATACATATACACCGGCGCGCCGGCCACAAGCACGGATGCTTCGAATCGAGAATCAAGCCTGCTCCGATACCACATCCCGCGATTCGCGAGCGGATCGCGCTACGCGCGCGCCGGCTCGGCCGGCTTGTCGTCCTCGTCGTCCCGGTAGAGCTCCTCGCGGGAGACCGACCTGTCCGTCACCTTGGCCAGCTCGAACAGAAAATCGACGACCTTGTCCTCGAACATCGGCGCGCGCAGGTTGGCTACCGCCTGAGGGTTCTTGCGATAGAAGTCCCAGAGCTGCTGCTCGTGGCCCGGAACTTGGCGGGCCCGGTCGGCGACGGCGCGCGTAATCTCCTCCTCGGTCACGGTGATGTTGTTCTTGGCGCCGATCTCGGCCAGCACGAGGCCGAGCCGCACGCGCCGCTCCGCGATGCCGCGATATTCCTCGCGCGCCTTTTCCTCGGTCGTGCCTTCGTCGGCGAACGTGCGGCCCTGTGACTGGAGATCACCTTCCACGGCGCTCCAGACGTTCTTGAACTCGTCCTCGGCAAGGGTGGGTGGCAGCGCGAATTTGTGCATCTCGTCGAGCTTGTCGAGCAGCTGGCGCTTGACGCGCTGGCGGCTCGCCGCGGCGTGCTCCTGCACAAGGCGTCCCTTGACGGCCTCCCGCAGCTTGTCGAGCGATTCGAGGCCGAGCGATTTCGCAAACTCGTCGTTGACGACAATCGCGACGGGCGACTCGACCGATTTCGCAGTCACATCGAACTCGGCCTCCTTGCCGGAAAGCTCCGCCTTGGCATAGTGGGCCGGAAAGGTAACTTTCACCGACCGCTTCTCGCCGGATGCCATACCGACGAGCTGATCCTCGAAGCCGGGCAGGAAGGTCTGCGACCCGATATTGACGCTCACGTCGGTTCCGGAGCCGCCTTCAAACGGCTTGCCGTCGACGAGACCGACAAAGTCGATGACGACGCGGTCTCCGGACTCGGCCGTTGCCCCGTCGGGTTTCGGGGCATAGGCCCTGCTCTGCTCTGCCAGCTTGGCGACCGCTTCATCGGTATCTGTCTCGGTGACTTCCGCAACCAGACGCTCGAGCGCAATCCCGCTGAAATCGGCGAGCTCGATCTTGGGCAGAACTTCGAGCGCCAGGGTGTACGCGAGATCGACCCCTCCGCCGATGAGCTTCTCAACCTCCTTCTCTTCGTTCGGGATGGTGACCTTGGGCTCGGTGGCGAGCTTGAGGCCGCGCTCGCTCACGATCTTGCCGTTGAGCTCGCGAATGACCTCGTCGATGGTTTCCGCCATCACGCGCTTGCCGTAGATCTTCTTGAGGTGGGTGACCGGCACCTTTCCCGGCCGGAAACCGCGCAGCTGAACGCGCTCCTTGAGTTCGCCCAGGCGCTGGGACACGCGCGCCTCAAGATCGGCCGCGGGGACCTGAATCTGAAATTCGCGCTTGAGGCCGTCGGAAAGAGTTTCTGTCACTTCCATGGCAGCAGTCTACATGTGAGCCGCGCAGGCGGCGATGGGTTTCGCGCCCTTCCTCGGGTGGTGCGGGCGGAGGGATTTGAACCCCCACGACTTTCGTCACGGGAACCTAAATCCCGCGCGTCTACCAATTCCGCCACGCCCGCCAAGGGGACCGTCGGCAGCCAACCGATAGCGGGTTTGACCCGCATCGGTCCAGATGCAGAGGGCGGCATGGGCGGTGCGGCTTATATCATCCCGAAATCGCGCCGCGCACGCCAAAAAGTAGAATAACCTGACGGCTGTTCGCAAACCGCTGGAGCGCCACCACAGCCATGCTGTCGCGACGCAAAGTCCTGGCCGGCGCCGGTTTCCTCGGCGTGACGTCTGCCGCCTCATGCGGTGCCGCGCGGGCGCAGCAGACATCCGGCGCGCCTTTGCGCACATTGCATGCGCACGTCGACAGGAATTTTCTCGCCTACGAGGGAGCCATTCCCGGGCCGCTGCTGCGCCTGCGGCAGGGCGAGGAGCTCCACCTTCGCCTCTTCAACGAGCTTGACGAGCCGACGAGCCTTCATTGCCACGGGGTGCGAGGCCCCAATGCCATGGACGGCGTCCCGGACCTCACCCAGATGCCCGTCGCGCCGGGCGGGAGCTTCGATTACCGTTTCCGGCCACCCGACGCGGGCACGTTCTGGTACCACGCCCATTCCGCCGAGCAGCTCGACCAGGGTTTGCATGGGGCGCTCATCGTCGATGAACAAGAGGCGGTCGATGTCGATCGTGACGTTGCGCTGGTATTGGGAATGCCGGACCCGACCCAGCCGAGCGCGCGCGAGCCCGCTCTGGTCAACGGCGCGGTGCGGCCTGATATTGCGGTGCGGCCGGGCGAGCGGCTGCGGCTGCGTCTCATCAACGCCACCAGCGCACGCGGCTATGCTCTGCGGCTGCCTGGCGCTGCGCCCTGGGTCATGGCCATCGACGGCCAGCCCGCGGAGCCGTTTGTCCCGCGCGAAGGCCGCCTTGGGCTCGCGCCGGGTGGCAGGCTCGATCTGTTCCTCGATGTGAGTGCCGGCGCGGCCGGGATTACTCCGGTTCTCAGCGGTTTTCGCGACGAAACCCCGATCGCGCGCCTTGTCCCTCAGGCAACGGGCGAGGCCCCGGCAGCGCGCCAGCGATCACAGCCGCTGCCCCTGCCAGCCAATCCTTTGCCCGCGCGCATCGACCTTCGAAATGCGCTCAGGGTCGACATGTCTCTGGGCGAAAATTCCGCGGAAGGGAAAGCTTCCGCATTTCACCTTCCAGCGGCGCCGCTCTTTACCGTGAAACGCGGACGATCCGTGAGCTTGGCGCTGCGCAACGTAGGCGCTTCTGCCAGGCTGGTGCATGTGCACGGCCATCATTTTCGCCTGCTGGACGCGCTCGACGATGGCTGGAAGCCCTATTGGCTGGACACGCTGGTCGTCGTCGCCCCGGTCGAGCGCATCGCCTTCGTCGCCGATAACCCGGGAAAATGGCTGATCGAAAGTCGCATGCTGGACCGCACTGGGGGCGGCTCCGCGGCTTGGTTCGCCGTAAGCTGAAGCGTTGCGGAGAAGCACTTTGGGTCTGTTCTGACAAAATACTCGGAATGAGAGCACACGCAAAGCAAACTATCTCAAGGTGTATTCGTGGCGTGACCGGTGGAATCTGAAAATATTCAGCAGCTTGCAATCAGAAAGTCGATTTTAGCTTTAAGTGCTCAAGGCGATTGATTGACTTGACGTCGATCCGCTGCCGGTCTCCGTCACGGAGCACATCGAGCGGAACGGTGACACCCGCACCGCCCCGCGACCACACCTTGCGATAGAAGTCGGCGAGGCTTCCCGGCTTCTCCCCATCGACACCCACGATCACGTCGCCGTGCCTGATGCCGGCCTTGTCCGCCGGGCCTGCGGGGGTGACGCGGGCGACGAGCAGGCGACCGCGCAGCTCGTCGGCATTGAGGCCGAGCCATGGCCGCCCGGGTCCGGCCACCCGGCCATCCGCAATGAGGTCGGCGAGAATCGGAGGCAGGCGGTCGATCGGCACGAACATGTTGCCCAGCACATTCTCGCCGTTGCCGGCGGAATCGCCGACAATGAGCGATCCCACGCCCACCAGTCTGCCCTCGTTATTGATCAGCGCGGCCCCGCTCCAGGCCGGATGCGGCGGCGCCGTGAACAGCGCCTCGTCGAGCAGATATTCCCAGCTGCCGGCAAATTCGCGCTTGGCAACCACGTACGCCGCGCTGACCATGCCGCTGCCGCCCGAGCTCGCAATCAGCACGGGGTCGTGCTCCTTCACGGCGGCAGACTTGCCGAGCGGCATGGGCTTTGGCTTGGGCTCGAGCCTTGCCGGCTCGACTGCCCGCAACAGTCCGAAGCCGGTCTCATGGTCATAGCCGACCACATTCGCCGGCACCGTACGGCCGTGACTGTCGGTCACTTCGGCGGCATAGGCCTCGACCATGAGATAGCCGATGGTCACCACCAGCCCGTCGCCGTCGATGACGATGCCCGAGCCTTCGCGCTCGCGGCCGAGACCTGCGACGGTATAGCCTTGCGGGTCGATGTGCGCGTTGATGCGCACCACCGCCGAGGCCAGCTCCTCCACCCATTGCGGCGAACTGCCCGCATTGCGCTCCGCGAGCCCGGAAGCGGCGAACAGGAGCGGCGCGGCGGCCACACCCAGCACGGCAAGCCCGGTGAGCACGCGGCGACGGGCGGCGTGCGCAAGTGCGCGTGCTCTTCCCGGGGTCATCCTCGCTCCTCCGGCGGCCGCACGTGACGGAATGCAACCAGCAGCGCCACATCATACACGATCTTGAGCACGCCGCAGACGACGAGCGGGAGCCCGATAAACGCGCTCGACAGCAGGGCGCCGGAGATTGCCGGGCTGACGGAGGAAGCAAGGCTGCGCGGCACGGCGGTGATGCTCGCTGCCGCCGTCCGTTCGGCCGGCGTGACGACCGCCATCACGAACGATGTGCGGGTCGGCACATCCATCTGCGAAAGCGCCGAGCGTACCAGAAGAAGCGCAAGCACCACCGTGAGGCTTCCGGAAAAGGCCGCCAGGATGAGGCAGATGTTCGACGGCATGTGGGTAAAGACCATGGTGTTGATGAGCCCGAACCGGGTCCCCAGACGCGCGGCCACCGGATAGGAGAATGCAGAGAGAACGTTCGACCAGAAGAAGAAGCCGCTTGCGGCGGCAAGCGAAAGGTCGAAGCGTTCGAACAGCCACAGCGCCAGCAGCGATTGGACTGCAAATCCGCCGGCGAATGCATCCAGGCTGAACAGGGCGGCGAGCTTGTAAACCATGAAGCGCGAGGGCCCGAGCGCCCGCGTCTGCGGCGCCGCGGCTTGCTTCTCGCCGCGCGGAAGGCGGGAATAGAGCAGGCCCGCAACGAGACCGAGCGCAGCGTAGACGTAGAACATGATCTTGAAGGCGCCGTTGCGGTCCATGCCGGCGGCGGAGACCAGCAGGTCCGGCGCACCGGCTGCGAGCGCGCCGGCCGCGGTGGAAAGGGCGCCGAACAGGCTGTAGCGCGCGAATGTGCGCGTGCGGTTCTTGTCCGAGACGCCGTGCGCGAGCATCGCCTGCTCGAGCGGCACATGCACGCCGATATCGCCGGTGGTCGGGTTCATGGTCCCGATGAAGGCGATGAGGCCGATGAAGGCGAGATGCTGTGCGTTCGGGAACGCCGCTCCCGTTGCGATCATCAGGGCCGCGCAGCCCATCAGGAGCGTACGCAAGTCCTGGCGCGGAGCCAGAAGCCCGATCACGAACGTGAGCAGCGCGGATCCAAGCAGCGCGGCAGTGGCGACGATCCCGATCTGCAATGGGCTAAAGCCGAGCTGCGAGAGATAGGCCGGCAGAAGGATGGCCGCGAACCCGTCGCCGAATCCGCGCGCCGCGCGCGCGCCGTACAGCAAGGCGATGTCTTTGCGGCGTTGCAATTGCGTCAGAGCGAAAAACCTACGCCAGTCGCAGCAGGCGCGTCGCGTTGCCTCCGAGGATTGCCGCCTTCTCGTCGTCGGTGAGACTCTCCGTGGCAAAGACGTGATCGACCGGATGCTCTTCCCAGGGAATGGGATGATCGCTGCCGAGCATGATCTGGCTGGCGCCGACCTGCGCCACCAGGTGGCGCAGCGCCTCGGGAGTGAACACCAGCGCGTCGAAATGGAGCTGGTTGAGATATTCCGTCGGTTTCTTCCTGAGCCTGATGTCGGGGTTGCAGTTCTTCGGCGAGACGAAGCAGGCGTGGTCGGAGCGCGGCGCGTAGGAGCCAAGATAGCCGCCGCCATGCGCGGCCAGGACCTTGAGGCCGGGAAAGCGGTCGAGCGTGCCCTCGAAGATCAGATGCTGGAGCGCGATGGTCGTGTCGAGCGGATTGCCGATGGTGTTTGCGAGCCAGCCATTGCCCTTGAAACGCCTCGCAAGATCCGGCGTGCTTTGCGGGTGAATGAACAGCACCGCACCGAGCTCTTCCGCCTTTGCCCAGACCGGATGGAAGCGGGGTTCGGAGAAATCCTCGCCCAGCACGCTCGCTCCGACGGCGGCGCCGCGCAGGCCCAGCTGCTTGACTGCGTGCTCGAGCTGCTCGACCGCAACATCCGGATGCTGCAGGGCGAGCGAGGCAAAGGCGGCGAAGCGGTCCGGGCGAGAAGCGCATAGCTCGGCCAGCTTCTCGTTCTGCACCTTGACGATTGCGGCCGCCGTGTCGCGGTCCTTGCGATACCAGAATGGGTTGATGGAGAGCACCTCCATGTCGATGGCCTGGGCATCCATGCCCTTGAGGCGCTCCTCCACGACAATGAAATGCTCCTGCGCGCCCTTGGTCCGCGGCAGGACGGAGCTTGCCTCCTCCCCCATCAGATTGACGGCCTCGTGGAAGTGACAATGCGCGTGAACATCGATGGTCTTGATGCGCTTGCCGTTGACCATCACCGGCAAGGCGCGCGCGGGCGAGGATTGTGCCCGGGCTGTCCCCGTCATCCCGCATCCGCAGAACACGATGCCGCTGCCGGCGGCCGCACCCTTGAGAAAGTCGCGACGTGTGGTCATTGCCTGATCCTCCCTTGGCAGTGTTCCTCAATGTCCAGCCGGGCACCGGCAGCCGTGCACTGTGAAACGCGATGGGCATCGATATGGGGCGCGCCGGGTACCCGGCAGAGTCCACAAGAATGAGAATGAGCTTCTTAACCCGCAAGGGTGCGCCACGCCACGTGTTCGCCGAATGAATTTCCGCCCAGCACGAGGTGCCGACCCGCTCGCTCCACGCGAGACATTCCCGACTCTCATCGTGCGCTTCGTGAAGGAGCATTCGGACGCCGGACCTTATATAACATCGGCGAGCCCTACCGCCATCGAACAACATCGCCGGCTCCGCCGCGGAGCCGGATATCGTTAAGCGGCTGTTCGCCGCTGTGCGCGAGGCTTCGGTCGAGCGCCACACGGCCGTGCTCGCATTCCTGTTCGGCTGTGCCGCCACGACGCTGATCGCGCATGGCCCGGTGCCGGATGCTCCGGCGATTGCACCGCCGGCGGCGCCCGCGGTCACGCCGCAGCACAAGCTCAATCTCACCGTAGAGCAGCGCTACTCATCAGAGAGAACATCAAGGATGTGAACCGCGAACCGGTGTCGGCGCCGGCGCGCGGGCGAGCCCGTCGCGCAGAACATCCGCCTGCAGCCGATGCCGGTCGATTCGCCATTGGCATATGGCCGGCATCCTGAGCCTCTGACAGATTCATTCGCTTTTTTTATTCTCCGCCACATCACTATGATCGCTGTTAGTAAGAACCAAGCCACAACTCGCATAAAGATAATACTCGTCAACGGTACCTCCCCCGATGGGAAGAACCCGCTTACCGGACTGAGATCTGCTTCAGGTGGTGCGGATCCTGGGTTCTAGGCAGCGTCTTTGGTCCAAATTAGGCCATTGATTACATTGGAAATTTTGTTTTTCAATTTGCAACAAAACAACTTATAGTTGAGTAACTGCATAATTACAGCGCAAGCCACGATGTGTCCCGCGATTGGGACCATGCCACCGCGCGCAGGAGGAGCTAGGCAGCTTTCTTCGGTCCAGGTATGCGAGGCAACTCGGTGGAGGAACGCGAGGTAAGGGACTCAAAGGTTTTCAATATCGCGTATCGCTTAAGAAGTTTGTCGATCCTGGCATCTAAACGTTCTTCGACTTCCAGCTCGGCAAGCAGTTGGGCGGGGGTGGCTAAATCGCCCAGTTCAACGAATTTGTAATTCTCCCCAAGTTCTTGCCGAGCGCGCGCCTCTGCAGCTTCTGTCGCTGCTTCGATCTTCGCAGCAGTAGGAGGGATCCAGTCGTCTCTGAGATACTCAAGATGCTGCAGCGCTGGCGTTGCGGACGGAATCATTTGTGCTCGAATGGCCGAATATCGCCTGCGTGCCGCCTCAGCTATGCGAAAAGTTTGGAGGTTTTCTTTGCGCCACATCGTACGGGCGACATCCAAAATTGTAGATTCTTGGAGCGGCCCGTTCGGGTCATAGTACGTGATAAGATTCTGGTGCAGCTCCTCAAAGGCAAGCGGATCTTCTCCTGGAAGAAGTCCCGAGGCGGAATACGCTCCATGCTTGAGCGCTGGATAAAGCTTCTTAATTCGACGTGCCATGGCACTACTCCACTCTCACTGAGGCGAATCGGACCTGGAAAGTGAAGGCAAGCTATGCTGAATGGTCAATCTACAAAAAAAACTAATGCACAGGTTCGGCCGGACGCCTTTGCGAAATGGTCGACGTGTAGACAAGGCAAGGACGCGTTAATCGTATACAGGATCCAGCTGGTTTGCGCGGCTTTATGACAAACGAGCCGCCCGTACCTTTATCTCCTGCATGATCGAACCTTCATTGTACGTCTTTATGGGACGAGAAGTAGTCTTCTATGCTGCTAACTCTCCCGCTAAGCCTCCGGCTCTGCCGGAGCGAATAGAGGCAGTTGTACAGCTTCGGGAGTAGGGCCACGAAGTCATACGATCTCCTTGGGGGAACCGCGAGGCCCTCAAGGAGATCGCAATGTCACAAGATCACAATCACCTGAACCACGCGGAGTGCAAGTACCATGTCGTGTTCACGCCGAAGTACCGCAAGAAGGTGTTGTTTGGGCAAATCCGGCGGCACTTGGGCACAGTATTCCACGAGCTTGCTCGGCGCAAGGAGTGCCAAATCGAGGAAGGGCACCTGATGCCCGACCACGTGCACATGCTGATATCGATCCCACCGAAATATTCAGTGGCGGAGGTGAT
>Ga0306921_10007103_pt1 | contig 11720 bp, 10 predicted proteins | sample sta12Cox44000080_FD_203760 | JGI IMG/M metagenome (GOLD analysis project Ga0306921, IMG submission 203760) | Lab enrichment of tropical soil microbial communities from Luquillo Experimental Forest, Puerto Rico - statoxic.12C.oxic.44.000.080 (v2)... | ecosystem: Environmental > Terrestrial >... | reverse complement strand
CCAGCGAAGCAAACAACGACGACAGTTGCACCAGCGGCCCCTCGCTACCGATGGAGGCGCCGGAGCTGATAGAGAATAGCGCCGAAACGACCTTGACCACGCTCGCCCGAATAGAAATCAGGCCGTTGCCGACAACGATTGCTTCCATGTAGTCGGTCGTCGACTTCTGGCGGACGCTGGCGATCAGCCGGTTCCCGATCCACAGAGTCAATCCGGCCAGGAGGCTGCCGACCGTCGGTACGGCCAATCGCTGCCACAAAGGCAGATGCCGGAAGCCTTCAATTAAACCTCCGGTAGTGCCGGTCCCCAGGTAGTGGAGCACCTCGCTTGCTTTCCGGAATCCTTCGGAGACTATCGCCCCGCAAAAGCCGATGAATGTTGCCCAGATCAGGGTCGCCTGCCGTTCCTTGAGGCGGAAGCGCTCGACGAGCCAGAGCTTAAGAATCAACAGCCGGCGCAACACCGGCGAAAGCCGCTTCCGCTTTTTGACCTCTTCCGTAGTGGCCATCCTAACTCACCTCAGCTTCCGGCGAATGCAGCCACAAAGTCTTGAATATTCTCAGCGTTCACCAACCGGTCCACCAGATGTCCTCCGCGCAGGTTCCTTGCCAGAAAGGAGGTGATCTGCAGGTATTCGCCCGCGGCTGCGTTCGGTACGCCAATCAGAAACATAAGCCGGACGGGTATCTCTCCAAACATAATCGGAGAAGGCGAAGTCGCGATGGCCATGACGACGGATCGAACGCTATCGGTCCGGGCATGCGGAATGGCGGTGCCCCCTGGCAGGAGCGGCGGGTCCATTTTTTGCCGCTCAATGACTGCCCTCCGGAGTTCGGCGGCATCGGTGACCTCCGATCTGCGGCCGAGTGCGGCCAGCATGGCGTCAATGGCTTGAATATCGGAGACGGCTTCGATGTTCTTGATAAATTCAGCTTTACGCAGGTAATCCACCGCCTTGGACTCTATCACTGCTTAACCTCCAAGTGCTCGCTTTATAGCAGAAAAACGGCGGGAAATCGAGGAGAGTGAGAGCAAGGATGGAAACAGAGGCCGCGTGGTTTCACGCTTGCCGTGCTGCGGCAACCACTTGCTGGACCACGTCGTCCAAGGCCAGGTTCGCATTTACCACAATTGCGTCTTTTGGGGCCTGGAGCGTGGCAAACTGGCTGTCCAGCAATTCCTTTGGGAAAAAGTGTGCTTGCCGGTGCCGCAAGCGGTCCAGGACTGTGTCATGATCGACGTTAAGGTAGATGAAATTCATCGTGGGCAGGCCTTGATGCAGGAGGGATCGATAGGTGTCCTTGAGCGCGGAACAGGCCAGGATGACTGAGGTTCCGGCTCCCAGCCGGTTTTTCACCTCAGCGTGCAACCGTTCCAGCCACGGCTTCCGGTCCTCGTCGGTCAAGGGAATTCCGTGTCTCATCTTTTCGACATTCGATTCCGGGTGAAAATCGTCCGCATCAAGGAAGACCCAGCCGAGCCGTTCGGCTGCCCGGGCTCCGACAGCGCTTTTTCCAGAGCCGGCGACGCCCATTAAGACAAAAGCTTGTGCTTCAGAGGTTGGCATAAATTCAGGCCTCAACGAGAAGATTCCTGAACTCTTTCATCGGGATCTGACTTGCCCACATGATCACCCGCCCGTTCGATCTTTGAAGCATGATCTGCCATTGGCCTACGGTTTGAAACCCCACCGGAATCGGTTGAGAGCCGAATACCTTTTCATCGATCACGACAAGATGAACTAACTTTCCTCCCGGCATTTCGAAACAGGTTAAAGAGGCCGGGAAGCCACGCCATTTGAATACGCGGCACCCGGCGGTCGGCACCTGTTGTAGTGCGGCCGGCAGCGTCGCGACTCTCGGCGCCTGGCGCTCATCGATGTATCGCCGCGTCTCCTGGAGGTCCGTTGACAGCAAATCCAGCTTGGGCGCCGGGCTGACCGACAGCATGGCAATCGCGTCGGATTTAAATTGGCCTAGAACGTTGGTGTTCGACCCGCCAGGAAGCATTCGTCCCAGGAGAACAAACCCACCCACCGCCACACCCGCAGCTGCAGCCAGCCATAAGACCGGCGGGAAACGGCGGCGGGATGGAGTTGCCCGCAGTCCGGAGAGAATTGTGGACCGAAGATCTTCGCTGGGCTGAATCTGTTGTAATCGCTTGGTCAGGATCTGGTCGAAGGCTCGCTGTTCCGCGAACCACGCCGCCAGATTCGGATCGCGCTTCGCCTGTTCCAGGGCTTCTGCAAACATCGGGTCCTTGGCGTCAGCCCCGTTTGGGCGATACGCGCCCAGCACGAACTTTGCCCGCTCGTTCGTCATCTCATTGCGAGGCTCTTTCATCTCTGGGTAGCTGGATGATTTTACTCTGGCTCTGTGCGATCGCGGTGGTTAGGAGAGCTTTCAGCTGATCCTTCCCTCGAGAAAGCCGCGACATGACAGTTCCTATGGGGATCTCGAGGATATCGGCGATTTCTCGGTAGGAGAGTTCGGCAAGGTAAAACAGCTCGAGAGTTGTACGGTAGGTTTCGTCCACTTTCTTCAGCGCATCCAGTACGATCCCGGCATCCGCCATGCGCAAAGCTGACGCATCTACGATAGGCGAGTCGTGATGATCCGGTAAAAACTCCACCTCAGGATGGTTGGATCGGTGACGCGCGTTTCTCAGAAATTCGCGCCGCAACGTCGTGAAAAGCCAGCACTTGATCTTCGAAATATCGCGGATCTGGTGCGAGCGATGAGCAAGGATGAAGAAAGTCTGCTGAGTCAAGTCTGCCGCCTCCGAATCGTTGCGCGCCAGCGACAAGGCAAAGCGATAAAGCGGAGCGTAGAATTCTGATACAATGTTCTCCAGATTCAATTTCAACTCGTTGACCACGACCAGTTTTCCGTTACTCGCTCTCTATCTACCATAGCCTCGACGAGCGCCAACCGAATACTTCGTCGTTTACACCCGACAGATTAGAGGGAGCGGCAGAGCGAATATTCCATTTCGAGTGCGAGTGCGGATGCAGGCGTCGGACGCATTTTTCAACAGAAATCGGGGCTAAGTTTTCGCTTTCCAGAATCGGGCTCGAGCCTTACACAGAGGAACCCATGACGAAGCCAAAGGCTCCCTCTAATCCCCGGCAGTATTCAGCACCTCTCCTCGACGGCCCGGAACGCGCATTCAGCCGCGGCATGCTCTATGCCGTGGGTTTCAAAAAAGAGGACTTCCAGAAATCCACCATCGGAGTTGCATCGACCTGGAGCATGGTCACTCCCTGCAACATGCATATTGACCACCTTGCTCGCGAAGCAGCTCTAGGAGTCGATTCCGCCGGCGGAAAATCGATCATTTTTAATACTATTACCGTCTCCGATGGGATTTCCATGGGGACCGAAGGCATGAAGTATTCCCTGGTCTCGCGCGAAGTGATCGCTGACTCGATCGAGACCGTAGCGGCCGCGGAAGGATTCGACGGGCTGGTCGCGATTGGTGGATGCGACAAAAATATGCCGGGTGCTTTGATGGCCATGGCCAGGCTCAATCGGCCCTCCGTCTTTGTCTATGGAGGAACGATCCTTCCCGGCTGCGTCAAGGATCGGTTGGTGGATATCGTTTCGATCTTCGAAGCGGTTGGCGCGCACTCTAATGGGAAGATTTCAGACCAGGAACTGGAAGAGGTTGAATCGTGCGCGATACCCGGTGCGGGCTCGTGTGGGGGAATGTACACGGCCAACACGATGGCTTCGGCCATCGAAGCCATGGGAATGAGCTTGCCTAACAGTTCGGCCCAAGCGGCTGTTTCCGAAGCGAAGCGGGCGGATTGCCGGGCAGCGGGAGCAGCGGTGGTGGAGCTGATCAAGCGAGGCATCAGGCCATCTGATATTCTCTCCAAGGAATCGTTCGAGAATGCCATGACCGTTGCCATCGCACTGGGCGGGTCAACTAACGCGGTATTGCACCTGTTGGGGATCGCGCATGCCGCCGGGGTGCGGCTTAAACTGGACGATTGGACACGAGTCGGCAAGCGGGTGCCAGTGCTGGCCGACCTGAGGCCGAGCGGCAAGCACATGATGTCGGAGCTGGTCGAGATCGGGGGAATTATACCATTGATGAAGGCGTTGCTCTCTGAGGGCCTTCTTCACGGCGAGTGCCTGACGGTCAGTGGCAAGTCGCTGAAGCAAAATCTGGCGAAGGTGAAGCCATATCCGAAAGGCCAGACAATCGTTCGTCCGCTCAAGCGCCCGATAAAGCCGGAGAGTCACATCGTTGTGCTGTACGGTAATCTGGCTCCGGAGGGGGCCGTGGCCAAGATTTCAGGCAAGGAAGGCCTCAGTTTCGCAGGACCGGCAAAAGTCTTTGAATCCGAGGAACAGGCGAACCGGGCTATTCTGGACGACAAGATCGGGAAAGGCGACGTGATTGTGATTCGGTACGAAGGCCCGCAGGGCGGCCCAGGGATGCGAGAAATGCTGGCGCCCACCTCCGCGATTGTCGGGAAGGGATTAGGTGATCAGGTGGCTCTGATTACCGATGGGCGTTTTTCAGGAGGCAGCCACGGCTTCGTGATCGGGCATGTCACGCCGGAGGCGCATGCCGGCGGTCCAATCGCAATCGTAAAAAACGGAGACCCGATAGAAATCGACAGCGTAAAGAAGACAATCGATCTCAAATTGCCAAAGCCAGAGATCGCCCGCCGCCTCAAGGCATGGAAGCAGCCAAAGCCGAGATACTCAAGAGGCGTGCTGGCCAAGTATGCTCAGCAGGTAAACTCGGCGTCGCTCGGCGCAGTTACGGATTCCGGGGAGGCTTGACGGAGGTTGGTAACGGGAATAGGTTGTCGGGTTTTTCTAGCCCATGATAGTGGGTGGAAGTTTCGCCCGTCCCCTCTAAGCACAAAAAAGGAGGTCCCTATTTCCGATGACGGATACGATTCGCAGTGCTTTTTGTTCAAGGCGTTGATTGCGTTGTATTTACGCTTCTCGGGTGCTTTGTTTTTTTGCTGCACTCTGTGGCTTGGGCCGGCTGGCAGTAACGCCTCGCCGCTGGCTGCGGCCCGTTTCGCCGGCACCACGGGGCGGTACGCGGTCTTCCAGCTGCAGAATGACGCTAATCTCAGGCAGCGCCAGGTGGCGTTCCTGAATCGCATCCGGAGAGCTGACCCGGAGCGGCGCACGATTGATCGCGCGATATTTAATCCCCAGAACGAGCTTGCTCTGATTCTTGCTCGCGGCGTTGAAATGGACAAGATTCCGCTGCTCATGCGCTCGATAGTTGCCCAGATGGCGCAGGAGTTCCCCGGCCAGGATTTAACCGCTTTCGCCTATGTCCCGTCTAATCCGCCACACAGAATCGGCACTGCCCGGTTCAACGCGCGCACCCGCAATTTTAATTACACGCGCGAGCAGTGACTCGCGCCCAGTCACGAACCCAAACCCATATACCGACTATGCCAGGAACAGTTGATGACTTCTTGAAGCAGTTCTCCGGGGGCGGAACGATAGATGATCGCCAGGCCCAGCAATATCACGACCTCTTTGTCTCAAAGGATCCCGCGAACAGCGCCTTCGATAACCAGACCTACCAACGGAGCGCATCGGAATATATCGGCCAACTGCCGGATGACCAATTCCAGCAAGCGGCGGCTGCCGCGGTAAGCCAGGCTGCCCCCGCGGACAAGCAAGGCCTTCTTGGCGGGCTTCTCGGCGCACTGGCCGGCGCGGCCGGCGGCGGCGGCGCGGCCAATATAGCCAACAAGATCGGGCTTGACTCCACCGACCCCAGCAAGATGAGCCCGGACGACGCAGCCCGCCTGATGAACTATGCGCGGACCCAGCAGCCGGACGCGCTGGCCAAGACGGTCCAGGAGAAGCCCTGGTTCGTTAAAGCAATGGGCAACCCAATACTGATGGGCACGCTTGCCATTGCCGCAGCAAAGCTCGTTGCAGATCAACGCCGCAAGGCCGCCGGCGGTTGATTACGGCACTCGCCCGACTCTTCCCTTTTGGGCGCCGAAGCTTCAGCGAAGGCGATCCAGCCCCCGCATAACGTGCGATGTGGCCGATCTTGCGATCCGTTCAAGCCACCAAGGGGAGTTGGTCGACGGGAAGAGTTTGGCTGGGAGAGTTTCGTTGATTGTCTGGAGATCAGCGCTTTCAAGTAACCCCCATCCGATCGGGAGTTCAGTTGGGCGCAGAATACCGCTGCGGGCGACAACGTAGTGCAGGTTTGCCAGCTTGTAGCGGCTGACGGTATCGAATTTCGTCCGGCTGCAGAGATGGCGCCGGATCAATTCGATTTTGCGAACGGTCTGCCGATACCCCTGGTGCTCAAGCAGCGAGAAGTCGTAGGAATCCCAGTCCGGGAACAGGGCATCGGTCCGGCGCAGGGTGGGGTAGCGGACTTGAAGCAGCCTTTCCAGGGCGGTTTTCCGACCCTGCAGATCCTCCAGCCTTTGGAGAAGCGCGGTTCGTTGCCCGAGGTCGCGAAGCAAATCGCTGCGCGATTGCTTGCACTCGAATACTGCCACGGTTGACTCCCGCTTTTCGGATCGCCGGTAGGATCGGTAGGCAACTACATCGATTCGAAACTTTGGACCAGGCGCCGGCACTTCGAATCCGATACAACGGAACCCTCGCTCAAATGCCCAACGAGCGGCCAGCACCTTTAATGCTTCATGCGTGAACGTTTCTCGTATCACGTTTCTCGCTTCTCGTTTCTGGTTTCTCCTATCTCGTTTCTCGTGGGGTTCGTATTGCTCGCCTCGACATTCAGTTGTAGGGCGCCTGGGTCAGGCGCCATTGGTGCAGGTTCAAGACACAGGTAACACTTTTGGGCGTAAAAAGCCCGGTAATGAACGCTTTGTAGGTAAGTTTGATGGTGGGAAAATTGCGGCGGCCATGATCCCGCCCCAGCGACTAGACTAAAAGGGGGTCTGCGGGATGGCGCGCTTAAACTCAGAAACCGAAGTTTCGGCGCCTGACCCAGGCGCCCTGCAACTGAATGTCGTGGCAATACATACCACACGAGAAACGAGAAACGAGAAACGAGATACGAGAAACGAGGTACGTGATACGGGAATCAGGCGAGCCGCCGCAATGTCTCGGTCAGCGCGTTGAGCAGCGGTTCCATCGTCTCAACGGTCTCATCTCCCATGTTGGAGATCCGGAAAGTCTTCCCTTTGATTTCCCCGTAGCCGCCGTCAATTTGGAAACGAAAATCTTCCCGGACTTTTTTGACAAAAGCCGCAACATCAATCTCTCGAGTGTTCTTCACGCACGTGAGCGTGATAGAGCGGAAGCCTTCCTCGGCAAAAAAATCAAACCCGTTTGCGCGCACCCAATCATGCACTAACTGGTTCGTGGCTGCGTGGCGCTGATAACGCTGCGCCAGCCCCTCGTCGACAATGTCTCCCAGCTTGGAACGCAACGCGTAAATGTGCGGGATGGCCGGTGTGCTGGGTGTCATTAAGCCGTCGGCGTTTTTCTTAAACTCGAACAGGTCGAAATAATAACCGCGGTCGGGGACGGCCTTGGCACGCTCGAATGCCTTCTCCGAACAGGCGAACAGCGACAAACCTGGGGGCAGCGCAAGCGCTTTCTGGCTGCCAGTCAGCATGAGATCGATCTTGAGCTCGTCCATTGGAATCGGCATCGCGGAGAAGGAAGAGACGGTATCCACGATGAACACAATCTCCGGGTACTTTTGCAGGACTTCGCTGATTTCCTTCAACGGATTGACCAGGCCGGTCGAAGTCTCGTTATGGATCAGGGTGACGGTGTCGAACTGGTTGCTCGCCAGGAGCCGATCCAGGGCGCCTGGATCGATGTGCGCGCCCCAAGCCACCTGGAGCGGCGCTGCCTGTTTGCCGCACCTTTTGGAGACGTCGAACCATTTGTCCGAGAATGCTCCGCACATGCAGTTTAGGACCCCCTTTTTGACCAGGTTGCGGATCGCTCCCTCCATCACACCCCAGGCAGAAGAAGTCGACAGGAAGACCGGTTGCCGCGTGCCAAAGAGTTCCTGAAGACGCGGATACACCTCACGGTACAGAGCCTTGAAGTCGTTGCTGCGATGTCCAATCATGGGCGCTGTCATCGCTGCCAATGTTTTGGGCGAAACTTCGACAGGCCCGGGGATGAATAGCTTGATGGGGTTAGTCATTGGCTGAAGAGCAACTTCGCTAGTCACGCAAGAAACTCAACTTGTTAAAGGCTGCCTTTTAAGGCGGCTGATTCCGAGCCGCGTGAACTCCGTTAGATGCGATTTTTCCACTTTCCTGGAGCTTGTCGGGCGGACTTCGGCGAGCTCAGTCGAGTTGCTGGCTCAGCCCCGGAAGTTCGGAATTGAGGTCAAACGAAACCGTCCCGGCGGCTCTCCGCCTTGACGGATCGCCCTACCGAGCGCTCTGGACGCCGATACCTTCCTTTCCCGCGCCAATACGTTTTTATCACTCCGGCCAGAGAAAATGCTCAAGTCGCAGGCGATCGAGACCTCTCTTGGCTTCAGCGGCGCGCGCTCCGTGCGTGTTTGCAAGCTTCTCGTAAACGGCGCCGGCGGAACTCCAGGCTCTTCGGTCTTCGAGGATTTGAGCAGCATCAAACCCGGAACGATAAAACCAGAGTTGATCGCCGGCCGCGCCCTGTGAAGCGAGTGCATCATAGTAGGCGGCCAGCGCGCCGTCGAATTTCCTGAGTTTCTCCAGGCATTTCCCTTTTTTGTAAAGGGCGCGTTGCTTCCATTCCAGCGGCAGATTGTCGCTGGCCGCGAGTTGGCCAAACGTTTCGATCGCCTTATCGTAAAAGCTCGGCTCCTGGGCAGCCAGGGTGAATTCTGCATCGCCCTTGGCGTCGAGGGCATCGTAGCGAATCTCTGCTGGCGGGTTCTGATTCAGCAGATCGCCCAGCAGGACGAGTGCTTCGTTTTCCTGGTGATTCTGGCGTTTGGTCAAGGCCTGCTCGAGGCGAGCCTGGTAACGAAGCGGCCCGCCCATGTTGTACACATCCTCAAACAGGGCGATGGCCCGATCGAGCGAGGTAGGATTCAAGCTTTTACGCGCGGCTTCGCCGGCGAGGAAAAGCGCAGTTTCAACCAGCGGGGAATCTGGTTCTTCCTCTCGAACCAGTTCAAACTGAGTCTGCGCATTCGGGTAATCATTTTGGCGAAAATAGAATTCACCAAGCTTTACCCGGATCTCGGCCCGGATTGGGGAAGCCGGATATTTCTGGAAGAACTCATCTGCAAGACGCAGAAGATTCTGGGCGCTCTGGTTGGGATCGCTCGCAGCGATAAAGAATTTGAGCCGATCTGCCTTTTCGCCTAGCGCAGGGTCCTGCGTCTGGATTGCTTTCAACTCTTCCTTCGCGGCAGCCGGATCAGCGGGCTGCTCCGTCATTTGGATCTCGGCCAGGATCAGGTGTGCTTCGGGAGCTCTGGGGTGCCCGGCAAAGTCTTTCAAAAAACGCCGCAGCGTCTCCTCGGCGGCTGGGTTCGCTGCTTTTGCCTGCTGTAACCCCTGCTCAAACGCCAGGTTGCCCAGCAACTCCGGCGCAGGGTTCATCCGGCGGAGTTCCCCTAGCGCTGCTTCGAAGCCAGGTTCATCACCAAGGCGAAGGTTGCAGGTTGCGGCGTTGAAGAGCGCTGCCTGAGACGACGCTCTGTCTTGCTTGGCCAGATCCAGGAAAACTTCGCGAGCGGCTGAAAAGTTGCCTTCGCGCATATAGGCTTCGGCCAGGAGTTGGCGCAGGGTCAGAGCCTCCGGCGGATTGGTTCCTGAGGACAGGACCTTCTCGAGTTCGACAGCTGCGCTCTTGAAATCACCAGCACGAATCTTTTCCCGGGCAAGCGCTTCCGCCCCTGCGGCGGCGACGCGATGGCCTGGAAATCGGCGCAACAGTTCCTGCCAGGTTTCGCTGGCTTTGTCGTTCAGTCCCTCTTTGAGTTGGAGCTTCCCGAGGTAGTAGAGGGCATACGCCGACCGATCCGGACCGGCCGTCTTCGGATCCTCCTGAGCCCAGCGTGTCAGCTCCGATAACGAAGGATTGGTTACATTCGAGTCGGCCTCGAACAAGACTTCGAAAAACTCGGGCAAAACCAGACTTTGCGATTGATCGGCAATCAACTTCTCTGTCGCGGCTTCGGCCTCTTCGAATTCCTTTTTCGCAACCAGGACTCTGACCAATCCGAGCTCGGCAACGGCGATCGTCCGGCCAGTTCTGTCCCCCTGCGCGCTGAGAACCTGGTCGAACGCATTCTGCGCCCCGTCCAGGTTCTGCTCCTGCAGCGCGATTTCGCCTTCCAGGCACAGCCTCTCGAACTGATTGCGTCCTGTGTCGGAGTTCATCCGCCCCAGTAAATCCTTAGCAGAGGCGGCATCGGATCGTTGCAAATTGATCTCCGCTGCAAGAAGTACGGCTCGGGGGTCGGGCGGAGCGTTTTTCGAGACGAGCGGCAGGAGTGTTGCCAGAGCTGAATCAAGCTGCCCCGAGCCGCGTTGGGCTTCTGCCTGACCGAGCAAAGCGTCGGCCTTTGGCTCAGGCTCTTGCGCGAGTTGCTGCCGAAAGAGATCCTCCGCCAGATCCCAGCGGCGCAGGCGGAGGAAGGCTTGCGCCTTCAGGCCGGTCGCCTCTGCGTTGTTGAGCCCCGATCCGCCGAGTAACGCAAGGGCCTCATCGGCTTGCGCGGTTTCGATCAGGCAGCGCGCCAGGAGTAGCTTCGCTTTTTCCGCAGGCTCCGGCTCCGGATTGGCGGATAAGAAGGCGTGCAACTTGGTGATACTTACTTCCGGAATTCCTTCCCGATCGGCCCGTACCGCTTCCTCAAACAAGTCCGATTGAGCGCGGAGTTCGGGCTGGATTTGTCTCTGTGCCTCAGGCTCGCCCGCAGCGTGAGGCAGGCCACCTGCAGATGCTCCAACGCAAATCAACACCAGGGCCCGGCGAACAAGACTCATTGAAGGGCTCTCCTCAAATACCGGCCGGTATGGCTGGTCTCGACCTGAACAACCTGTTCTGGGGCTCCCTGCGCAACAATTGTCCCGCCATTGATCCCGCCTCCGGGTCCAAGATCAATGATCCAGTCGGCGCTTTTGATGACTTCCAGGTTGTGCTCGATCACGATCAAAGTGTTTCCCTGGTCGCGCAGCTTCATCAGGACCTCGAGCAATAGATGGATATCGGCGAAGTGAAGACCTGTTGTCGGCTCGTCCAGGATGTAGACCGTGCGGCCGGTGGCCTTCTTCGCCAATTCCGCCGCCAGCTTCACTCGTTGCGCTTCGCCTCCGGAGAGTTGGGTGCCCGATTGGCCTAGTTTGAGATAACCCAGGCCGACGTCTACCAGCGGCGAGAGCTTATCGTAGATCGCCGGGACGTTCCGGAAAAAGCGAGCCGATTCATCCACCGACATGGCCAGGACGTCCGCGATGTTCTTGCCGCGGTAAGTAACTTCGAGCGTTTCCCGATTGTAACGCGCGCCTCGGCAAACCTCGCACTCGACATAGACATCTGCGAGAAAATGCATCTCGATCCGGATCGAGCCGTCTCCCTGACAATTCTCGCAGCGACCCCCTTTCAGATTGAAGCTGAATCGTCCGCCGTCGTAGCCGCGGACGCGAGAGGCCGGAAGCTGGCTGAACAAGTCTCGAATCGGTCCGAATGCGCCGGAGTAGGTCGCGGCATTGGATCTCGGGGTGCGGCCAATGGGGCTCTGATCGATAACAATTGCCTTGTCAATCTGGT
>Ga0306921_10007101_pt1 | contig 11721 bp, 8 predicted proteins | sample sta12Cox44000080_FD_203760 | JGI IMG/M metagenome (GOLD analysis project Ga0306921, IMG submission 203760) | Lab enrichment of tropical soil microbial communities from Luquillo Experimental Forest, Puerto Rico - statoxic.12C.oxic.44.000.080 (v2)... | ecosystem: Environmental > Terrestrial > Soil... | reverse complement strand
CCGCACTCGTGGTGGCAAGCGAAAGCTTCAGCGATCCGAGCGTGGTCATCATGGTGATAGCTGTTACGATAGTGGGGTTGCTGACGCTCCTGCCACTATGTCACGTGCTAGCCAATTCCGGCCTCAGGCAATCCCCGAAATAGCCGTGACGGATGGTTCAGGCTCATATGCAGGTTGCGCAGCATGACCGAAAATCCGGTCGCTGATCGCCGCCCCGAGAGGCTGGACCCGGTGCACATTCGGCTTGCGCCCTTGGTTCCGGGGCGGCGGTTGCGGCCGGCGCGTAGCCAAGCTCGACCTCGGGCGCGGCGACGCCTCCTTTGCCTGCCGGGCCTGCCGTGACCTCGCCTACGCCAGCCAGTCGGAGACCCCGGTGCACCGCGCGATCACCCGGGTGCGCGGCTCCGCACGCTGCTCGGCGGCAGCCGGAACATCCTCGACCCGCTCCCCGGCAAGCCGCCGAGGATGCACCGCCGGACCTACGACCGACTCCTGGCCCCGGCGATGGCAGCGGAGGAACACATGCTTGCCCCCGATATGGACTGGCTGCGCACCCGTTTTGGTGTCATATTGGGTCCCCCATGAGCCTGAGGCTGCGGCGGGAGCCGCCGATGGGTCCCGGCGGCGTATCGGGGGGTCGCGGGTGAGGGCGACCCGGGCCGTGAGGCTCAACGAGCTGGTGCAGATTACGCAAGGCGCTCACCCACACCAGGCTTCCGGGAGCGGCGACTGCTCGCCAGGGAGTTGATCTGGATCAAGGATCACGGACCACCCACGGTTTAACCAATGCGCGAGCTTGAATAAGACGCCCGGAGGGAGGACCCAATGTGCAGAACTGCTGTCGTGCAGGAAGCATCCAATGCGATTGGGATACACAGTCCGGTGCGGAACCACCGGTCAATGATCCGAAACGGGGACCTTATCATCGATCTTGAGAGACGCATTGTCACGGCAGACGGCAAGCCCATAGGGTTGACCGACAAGGAGTACAGTATCTTAGAGCTGCTTAGCCTGCGACTAGGCGTCACCGTGACCAAGGAGATGCTTCTTGACCACCTCTACGGCGGGAAGGACGAGCCGGAACTCAAGATCATCGATGTGTTTGTCTGCCATCTGCGCAAAAAGCTAGCGCAGGCGACGGACGGCAAACACTATATCGAGACCGTTTGGGGTAGAGGCTACCGGCTCTGCGCTCCGGCGGAAATGCCGGGTTTGCCCCATCCCTGACGCTCCGCGGGATTTGTCATTGTAAGCTAAGGAGCACCGGGACAAAAATCGGTTACGTATTTCTGCCAGCCGCCGGCCGGGCTCGGCCGAGGCGCGCAGATGGGGGGCCACCGAGGGAGTTTGCGGCGCTGCCCACCTCACCCTCCCTCCTAAAAGGGGAGATGGGCTATTTCCGCTGAACCGCGATTGCGCAATACAGCACGCCTACAATCGGCTTTCCATTTTTGCACGGGATGCCTATGAACCGGTTCCAGATTAATTCGGAGCGGAAGGGAAGGAGCTTTCCGCTCGGCGCGACGCTGGTCGCCGGCGGCGCCAACTTCAGCCTGTTCGCCAAGCACAGCACAGGTGCCGAGCTGCTGCTGTTCGACCATGTCGACGCCCCTCAACCGTCTCGGGTCATCGAGCTCGATCCGAGGATCAACCGCACCTATCATTATTGGCACACCTTTGTGCCCGGTGTCGCCGCCGGGCAGCTTTATGCCTACCGCGTCGGCGGACCGGTCGATCCCGAGCGAGGGCTGCGCTTCGACAGCAACAAGGTGCTGCTCGACCCCTATGGGAAGTGCGTCGCCCGGCCGGCGGGTCGCAGCCGGGAGGCGGCGCGCCGGCCGGGTGACAACACCGCCACGGCACTGAGGAGCGTCGTCGTCGACCCGACCGCGTATGACTGGGAAGGAGATGCACCCCTCGGCCTTCCGATCGCCAAGACGATCGTCTACGAGATGCATGTCGCCGGTTTCACACGGCACGGGAGTTCCGGCGTCGCGCCATCGAGGCGCGGCACTTACGCCGGGCTGATCGACAAGATCCCTTATCTGGTCGATCTCGGCATCAGCGCGGTCGAGCTGCTGCCGGTTTTTGCTTTCGACGATCAGGACGGCCCGCCCGGTCTCGGCAACTATTGGGGATATCAGCCTCTATCGTTTTTCGCACCGCATGACGGCTACAGTTCCCGGTCCGATCCGCGCGGCGTGCTCGACGAATTCCGCGACATGGTCAAGGCACTGCACCGCGCCGGCATTGAGGTGATCCTCGACGTCGTCTACGATCACACCGCAGAGGGTGGCGCGGACGGTCCGACCTTCTGTTTCCGGGGATTGGCCAACGAGAATTATTACATCCTGGCGGATGACAAGTCTCGCTACGCCGACTACACCGGCTGCGGCAATACGCTCAACGCCAATGAACCGATCGTTCGGCGATTGATTATCGACAGCCTCCGTTATTGGGTCGGCGAGATGCATGTCGACGGGTTTCGCTTCGATCTCGCCTCGATCCTGTCGCGGGACGAGCAAGGCCGGCCGATGGCGTCCCCGCCGATCCTCTGGGACATCGAATCCGACCCGGTTCTCGCCAACGTCAAGCTGATCGCCGAAGCCTGGGATGCCGCCGGTCTATATCAGGTCGGCAGCTTTCACGGTGACAGCTGGAAGGAATGGAACGGCAAATTTCGCGACGACGTTCGCGCCTTTGTCAAGGGCGATAACGGAGCGGCCCGCGCCTTGGCGTTCCGGCTGTCGGGCAGCCCGGACGTCTACGAGCGGGAAGAACGCGAACCGGAGCAAAGCGTGAATTTCATCACCTGTCACGATGGCTTCACGCTCAACGACCTCGTTTCCTTCAACGCCAAGCACAACGCGGCGAACGGCGAAGGAAATCGCGACGGGGCGAACTCTAATCTCAGCTGGAATTGCGGCGTCGAAGGGCCCACCAACGATCCCGAGGTCGAGCGCCTGCGCAATCGTCAGGCCAAGAACTTCCTGACGCTGACCTTGCTGGCGATCGGCACGCCGATGCTGCTGATGGGCGACGAGGCCCGGCGCACTAAAGGCGGCAACAACAACGCCTTCTGCCAGAACAACGAAATTTCGTGGTTCGACTGGAACCTCGTCGAGGAGCATGCGGATGTCCACCGTTTCGTCAGGGAGCTCATCGCGCTGCGCATGAATCGGGCTCTGCCGGTCGAGCTGCACGAGATGACCTTGCGCGAGCTTCTTAACCATCAGCCGATTCAGTGGCACGGCGTGAGATTGAACGAGCCCGATTGGAGCTATGAATCTCACACATTGGCGGCGACAGTACCGCTGCGCGGGTATGAGCTGCTCATGCATTTGATCGTCAATGCTTACTGGGAGCCGCTCGAATTCGAGCTGCCTCTGCTCGCCGCACGAGGCTCATGGCGGCGGTCTATCGATACCTATCTCGATCCGCCCCATGACATTTGCGCTTGGACCGAGGCCGAAACCCTGCAAGGGTTTACGTACTTGGCCCAACCGCGTTCCACCCGTCATGCTGTTCGCGGACACCGGCAGCAAGCAAACAGAGCGGCCTGCGCGAACGATTGTCAAATAGGGAGTGTAGCCATGAATCACGACCTGGAAAGCATCGCAACCCGGAATCAAAGGAGGCAGTGATGGCGGACCCGCTCTCCCACCAGGATCTGGCATTGATGGACGCGTACTGGCGGGCCGCCAACTATCTGTCGGTCGGTCAGATCTATCTTTACGACAACCCGCTGCTCAAGGAAACTCTGACCAAAGACCACATCAAGCCGCGGCTTCTCGGCCACTGGGGAACCACGCCGGGTCTGAACTTCATCTATGTCCACCTAAACCGGGTGATCAAGAAGCACGACCTGGATATGATCTACATCGCCGGGCCGGGCCATGGCGGGCCTGCGTTGGTGGCGAACGCCTATCTCGAAGGCACCTATAGCGAGGTTTATCCAAACATCTCCCAGGACGAGGAAGGGATCAAGCGCCTCTTCACCCAGTTCTCGTTCCCGGGCGGCATTCCGAGCCATGTGGCGCCGGAGACGCCGGGCTCGATCCATGAGGGGGGCGAACTCGGCTACGCCGTCTCACACGCCTACGGCGCCGCTTTCGACAACCCCGACCTGATCGTGGCTTGCGTGGTCGGCGACGGCGAGGCCGAGACCGGACCGCTGGCGACCAGCTGGCACTCCAACAAATTCCTCGATCCGGTTACCGACGGTGCGGTTCTGCCGATCCTGCACCTCAACGGTTACAAGATCGCCAACCCCACCGTCCTCGCCCGGATCAGCCATGAGGAGCTGGACCAGCTGTTCCGCGGCTATGGCTATACGCCGTATTACGTCGAGGGGCACGAGCCCGAACGAATGCATGAGCTGATGGCCTCCACGCTCGACACCGTGATTGGCGAGATCCGACGCATCCATAGCGAGGCGCGCCGCAACGGTTCGGCGGAACGCCCGCGCTGGCCGATGATCGTGTTCCGCACTCCCAAAGGCTGGACCTGCCCCAAGGAGATCGACGGCCGCCGCACTGAGGATTACTGGCGCGCGCACCAGGTGCCGATGGGGGAGATGCACGAGAACCCGGCGCATGTGCGGATCCTCGAACAGTGGATGAAGAGCTATCGGCCCGAAGAGCTGTTCAACGACAGCGGCCGGGTGCGGTCTGAGCTGGCCGAGCTTCCGCCGCGCGGCAACCGCCGGATGAGCGCCAATCCCCACACCAATGGCGGTCTGGTATTGCAGGAGCTGCGCCTTCCGAACTTCCGCGACTACGCCGTATCGGTGCCGTCACCCGGCGCCGCTACCGCCGAGTCGACGCGGCTCATGGGCCAGTTCCTCCGGGATGTCATGAAAATGAATATGGAGACTCGGAATTTCCGGTTGTTCAGTCCGGACGAGAACAACTCCAACCGCTGGCAGGACGTGCTCGAGGTCACCAATCGCGCCTGGATGGCCGAGACTTTTCCCTGGGACGACCACCTGGCCCCCAACGGCCGGGTCATGGAAATCCTCAGCGAGCACCAATGCCAAGGCTGGCTCGAGGGCTATCTGCTGACTGGCCGCCACGGTTTCTTTTCATGCTATGAGGCGTTCATCCACATCATCGATGCGATGTTCAATCAGCACGCCAAATGGCTGAAGGTGTGCAATCACATTCGCTGGCGGCGGCCGATCGCCTCGCTGAACTATCTGCTGTCGAGCCATGTCTGGCGGCAGGACCACAATGGCTTCAGCCACCAGGATCCCGGCTTCATCGACCACGTCGTCAACAAGAAGGCCGAGGTCGTCCGCGTCTATCTGCCGCCCGACGCCAACTGCCTACTGTCCGTCACCAATCATTGTCTGCGCAGCCGCAACTACATCAATGTCGTCGTCGCCGGCAAGCAGCCGGCGCCGCAATGGCTGACGATGGACGAGGCAGTCAAGCACTGCACCGCAGGGCTGGGGATCTGGGAATGGGCCAGCAACGACCGCGGCGGAGAGCCCGACGTCGTGATGGCCTGCTGTGGCGACGTGCCGACCTTGGAGACCCTGGCGGCAGTCGACCTGCTGCGCCGGCACGCGCCCGATCTGAAGATCCGTGTCGTCAATGTCGTCGACCTGATGACCCTGCAGCCGCCGAGCGAGCATCCGCACGGCCTCTCGGACCACGACTTCGACGCACTGTTCACCGTGAACAAACCGATCATCTTCGCGTTTCACGGCTATCCGTGGCTCATTCACCGGCTGACCTACCGGCGCCATGGCCACCCGAACCTGCATGTGCGCGGCTACAGGGAGGAGGGCACCACGACCACGCCGTTCGACATGTGCGTGCTGAACGACCTCGATCGCTTCCATCTGGTGGGCGACGTGATCGACCGGGTACCCGGTCTCGCAGCGCGGGCCGCCTACGCCAAGCAGGCGATCCGCGACAAACTGATCGAGCACAAGGAGTACATCGACCGCTACGGCGACGACATGCCGGAGATCACAGGCTGGCGGTGGGGCCAGGAGGCGGCCTCCGCAGGCGTCCGTTCCACCGAGGCGGACAACGTCTAGACCGGGAGAGCAAGCATGAACGTGTTCGCGATCAGACACGGGGAGACCGCGTGGAGCCTGAGCGGCCAGCACACCGGCACCACCGAGATCCCGCTGACCGACAATGGGCGCCGACTCGCCGAGCGCATGCGGCCGGTGCTCGCCAAGGAGTCGTTCGCTCTCGTTCTATGCAGCCCGATGCAGCGCGCGCGGGAGACCTGCGAATTGGCGGGTCTCGGCGACGCTGCCGTCATCGAGAGTGATCTCGCCGAGTGGAACTATGGGGAATACGAGGGAATCACCACTGCCCAGATCCAGGAGAAGCGGCCGGGTTGGCTGATTTTCCGCGACGGCTGTCCGGGCGGCGAAAGCCCGGAGCAGGTCGCGGCCCGCGCTGATCGGGTCATCGCACGCGCGCACCGCTTACGGCGACGTGGCGCTGTTTGCCCACGGGCATGTGCTGCGCGTGCTCGGCGCTCGCTGGGTCGGGCTGCCCGCGAGCGCCGGGCAGCATCTCCTGCTCGATACGGGGACCCTGTGCGTCCTCGGCTATTATCGGGACGTACCGGCTGTGAGGGTGTGGAACGGGCCCTTCGTCGACTAGTGTTCAGATTCATTCAGGTGATTCAGTTTCCCCGCTATTCGTTCGTGCCCGGGTTTCAGTTGGTGTCGAGTCGCCCGGAGGAATTGCACCTCCGGGCGCTCCCAGGCTTGCGGTGGCTTGAGATCGGTTCCTGATCACCGAACCCGAAGGGCGCTCCTTCATCTCTCGTGCAGTTGCGCGCCGCAGATAACTCATACGGCGCTCGTGACACACGATCCTTCCCGGATGTTGGGCTCCTGCGTCCAGGGGACTTTCCAATATTATTGTTTCTTTAGGTGCCAGTGATACTCGCAAGGGGGATTTTCGGCGGTGTCGACGATACGGTCGTGGAAGACGCCGTACTGCGACGGGTGTACGGAGGCACTCGAAAGTTACCCGAACAAGCGCTAACGCGGGCCATTCAACGAGACAGTGCAGGCCGAGTACATCTGGCCCGAGTGACTGCGGTCGGGCGCGGGCATGCAGCTAATCAACCATCTGCGGCGATGCTCACCACCTGGTGACCGCGCGGACGGTCACCGGATTTTCTCGAGTCAGCTGAATTTCTTCCATTTCATGGCGGATATCTAGGTGCTCACCTTCGCGCAGCGCGTATTCCACCTTTTCGAGGCCGATTTCGACTTCCAGCCTCTGGCCGCGGTAGGTCACGGAGAACCGCAATGTCGCGTTGTCCTCGGGCGCGCGGCGCGGCCAGAATGACAATGTCCCGTCATCGTCCCGCATACCGCCGAAGCCATAGGTGAGCATCATCCAGGTGCCGCCCATCGAGGCGATGTGGCAGCCATCCGTCACGTTACCGCCCACGTCGGCAAGATCCATCAATAGTGCCGCCACACCATATCGTAGCGCTTTCTCCATATTACCGATCTGTGCGGCGATAATCGCCTCGACGCAGGACGACAACGACGAGTCGCCTGTGGTCAACGGGTCGTAGAATTCAAAATTTCGTTTCTTGGACTCCAACGAAAACGTATCGCCCAGCAGGAACATGGCCAAGACCACGTCCGCCTGTTTGATCACCTGCTTCCGATAAATGTTGAGCGGATGATAAAACAGCAGCAGCGGGTAATGGTTGTGCGGTGTGTTCCGGAAGTCCCAGGGCTCTCTGTCCAGAAAGCTGTCATCCTGCGGGATGATCTTCAGCTTTTCATCATTCGGCACGTACATGTTTTCCGCGGCGCGAACCCATGCGTCTACCTCAGAAGGTTCGAGCTCCGTTTTGCGGGCAAGCGCCTCGTATGCAGCCTGGTTTGTTTCCCGTAGCGACTGGACAGCCTGGGCTGCGTAGCGCAGATTTTCCCGAGCCATAAGGTTCGTATATGCGTTGTTGTTGACGACCGTGTTGTATTCATCGGGTCCGGTGACGGAGTTGACGCAGAATTTTCCGCCTTTTGCGTCCGAGTAGAAGCCCAGGTCCAGCCATAGACGTGCCGTTTCCACGAGCATCTCGGCTCCGTAGTCGCGCAGAAACGCCTCGTCGCTTGTCGCCTGCACATATTTGCGCAGTGCATACATAATATCCGCGTTAATGTGATACTGTGCTGTTCCGGCAGCGTAGTACGCCGATGCTTCTTCCCCGCTAATGGTGCGCCACGCGAACATCGCGCCACGGTGGCCCAATTGCCTGGCGCGGGCTCGTGCCTGCGTCAGCATCTTGTAGCGGAACATCAAGAGATTCTTGGCGATGCGCGGGGAGGTGTATGTCAGAAACGGCAGCAAATAGATTTCGGTGTCCCAGAAGTAATGCCCCTCATACGCTTGTCCTGTCAGGCCCTTTGCCGGCACACCCGTATCTTCCGCGCGCGCCGAGGCTTGCAGGATGTGAAAGAGGTTGAAGCGGATCGCTTGTTGGATCTCCACCGTGCTACGCTTTGTGCGGTCTTCTCTGACATCTCTGACCCGGACATCGCTGCGGCGCCAGAAATCGTCCAGGTACTGCTCTTGAGAGGCCAGCAGTTCCTGGAACCCCTGGTTCACTATACGATCCATAGTCCACTCAGCACGGCCGCAGAGTTCTTCAGCCGAAGCCGTCTGCGAGGTGTGGTACACCATGTATTTGGTGAGGTGGATCGGACGGTCGGGCTGGGCGTTGATTGTGAAAGCGACCTGGCCGAAGTCCTCCCTGTAGGAAACCTTGTGGGCGTACGAACACGCGGTCTCTAATGATTGGTCAGTCGCGCAGGTCAGGGTCAGGCGGCTCTTTTCGGTCGCATGGCACAGCACGATCCGATGGTCTTTGGCATAGCCCGTTTGGTGATGGAGCACTCGACCTGAAAAGACTTTCGTTTGGCGCGGATCATTCGCGTTGGTGAACGCGCTCGGCTCATTCGCTCTCATTTCCGAAGAGAGCACGAGGGATGCCGCTGCGTTGAGGAGCGTCACACGGTATGAGATGGCGGCGACGTGCCTATTGACAAAAGAGACCAAACGCCGGGAGGTGATCAACACCTGCTTGCCGGCAGGAGTCTCCCAGAGGATCTCCCGGTCGAGCGTCCCGGATTTCATGCTGAGACGGCGGTCATAACTCAACAGGTTCGCATTGGGCAGCCAGAATGGCTCATCGTCGACGAAGAGCTTGATGATCTTGCTGTCGGTCACACCGATAATGGTTTGGCCAGTTTTCGCGAATCCATAGGCATCTTCTGGATACACGATCGGGCTGGTCTCATAAAACCCATTGATTAAAGTGCTATTTTCGGCATTGGGACCGCCTTCCTCTGGGCATCCACGCATGCCGAAATATCCGTTGCCGAGAGCTAGCATGGTTTCCAGCTGGGCCAGAAATTCGGGGTGAAATCCCTTTTCGATTATGTTCCATTCGTCGGCCGGGAAATCGTGGGACGGTGGTCTGAGGGGTACGTGATGGATCATCGGTCAGCTTCTCCCTGGATTGATTACCGCCATCCGAGCGACGAACCGCGAGGAAGGCGCTGCCTGCGCTGTTGCGCCTTGTGGAGGTGTTCTCGCGAAACGGCGGGGTTGGTAGCTACACCGACACCTCTAGCGTCGCGCCCACTGCCAGTCTGCCCGTTGTGGCGGCGATCCGCATCTCCATCCCCTCGCCTTCGACCAGCGTTGCCTGTTAGCAGCGTGGCCAAGAGGCCCATCTGCTATATCCCAGCCAAGCAACCCAGGTCGCGGCCTCGGCTGATCGAGCGTGCAGCGCGCATATCCAGGAAGCCGTTGCCAAACGCAAAGCGTGATTCAACGGCCCTTTCGGTCAGCACGTTATAGCCTTCATGGCTGAGGACCCAGCTAGGTTCTTCCGTCCGTTGAAGCGCCTCAAGCATCATTGGGCTGTCCCTCCGGGACGGCTGAGTGTTAGTTAGTCGACCAGTTCGCTCAGATCCTTCACGACCAGATGCGCACCATGGCACCGGAGCTCCTCGGTATTTCCCTTGCGAGCGACGCCGATCACAAGGCCAAAGCTCCCGGCCAGCCCGGCCTCCACGCCCGAAATGGCATCCTCGATGACCACTGCTCGTGCCGGCTCGACCCCCAGCAGCTTGGCCCCCATCAAAAACGTATCCGGAGCAGGCTTCCCGGCCAGCCGCTGCTCATGGATCATGTTGCCATCAATCCGAACGTCGAAGAAGGCCTCCAAGTTGGTGACCCTTAGGACGGTCTCGCAGTGTTCACTCGAGGTTACGACCGCGGTTTTAAATCCTTCATTTCGGAGCTTATGGATGAACTTAACGCTTCCGTCGTAAGGGTCCACCCCTTTTTCTTGAATGATTTTGTTGACCAGACCGTCCTTGCGGTTCGCGAGTCCGCACACCGTTTCGGCGTGCGGGGGGTCGTGCGGGCTTCCGTCGGGGAGTTGGATCCTGCGCGATATCAGAAAGTCGCGAGCGCCGTCGAAGCGGGGCTTTCCGTCCACATAAAGCCGGTAGTCCGTGTCGATCTCGAAGGGACGAAAGGCTTCGCCTCTTTGCGTCGCGCGCTCCCGGAGGTACTCGTCAAACATCTGTTTCCAACACGCCGCGTGAATGCTGGCAGTGTTCGTGATTACACCGTCGAGATCGAGCAAGACGGCGTCGTACCGCTCGCGGCTGATCCCACGGCTGCTCTCGGGCTGCTGCATCGATCGCTCTTCAGTTTTTTCGCTCATAATGTGGTCCTCCTCCCTATCTAGTTGGTCCGTCGGTCGTCGCCCGTTAATCAGTGCGAGGCCCTTTTCAGACCTTCACGGCGATGGGCGAGATGCATGAGAATCCGGCGCCCGTGCGAATCCTCGAACAGCTCACGCTTCGCCGAACGACTGGAGGATCCGAAGCGGAACCGGAAGATCAGCAAGTCCGACTATACCGAGCGAGCGAGCGCTGTGGGGTGACTACATCGTGGCGTTCGAAGACGGATTCAGCGACACCAGCACCCGCGAGGTGCCATGGTACATAATCCTGTCGAACCGCAAGTGGTTTTGCAACCTGGCGGAGGAGCGCAAATGATAGGAGCCGTCGCCCCACGACAGGCCGGGTAATTCCCCTTACACCACCGGCGCCCGCTCGGGGGCTTGGCGGAGCATCAGAGTCACAGCGGATAGCGATGCGAGTAAACCTTCTTGGCGGCCTTTGGCCCTTGAACCACAGCGGGGCGGTGCGCGATGCCGTGGCCGGCGTGACTCTCGCGTCGATGAACATCCCCCAGGTGCTGGGATATACCCGCATCGCTGGCACGCCCGTCGTCACCTGGCTTTACACCGGCATGTAAGCCAATGAGTCCTTGCACCTCGGTGCTGCATATGTCCGGTTTGGGTCGTGTGTCACGAGCGCCGCGTGAGTTGTCTGCGGCGCGCAACTGTACGAGAGATGAAGGAGGGCCCTTCGGGTCCGGTGATCAGGAGCCGATCTCAAGCCACCGCAAGCTGCTGCGGACAAAAGCCGTGGTGGTGTTGTGTCAAGAAGGTGCGAGAGCGCCATGCTGTACGAGAGATGAAGGAGGACCCTTCGGAGCCGTCCTGTAGGGAGGGCTTCAAACCGCCATGAGCTGCTTCGGTCAAAAGCTGCGGTAGTAAACGTCATGGTCAAAAGGCGTGACGTTGATCACGTCAGGTATGGATGAGAGAGATGAGCGGAAGCGAACCTCTGGT
>Ga0306921_10007094_pt1 | contig 11724 bp, 11 predicted proteins | sample sta12Cox44000080_FD_203760 | JGI IMG/M metagenome (GOLD analysis project Ga0306921, IMG submission 203760) | Lab enrichment of tropical soil microbial communities from Luquillo Experimental Forest, Puerto Rico - statoxic.12C.oxic.44.000.080 (v2)... | ecosystem: Environmental > Terrestrial >... | reverse complement strand
GTTTTGCTCGATTGGAGGATCCTCCTCGATCCCGTTTCAGACAAGGAAAGCGATGTGATCCGGCCATTGCTCGTGATCGATGGCGACTCGTTTGCCCATCGCGCCTATCACGGCGTGCCGAAATCGGTCCGCCGGCGCGGCGACAAAGGTGGTGGCGCCATTCTCGGCTTCGCGAATTTCCTGCTGCGGCTCTATGCGCAGGAGAAGCCGCGCGCCGTGCTGGTCGGCTGGGACACGCTCGAGGCGCCGACCTGGCGCCACCGGGCGCTCGCCGGTTATCAGGGCGGCCGAGTCTTTGACGCCGAGGTGCTCGAGCAGCTCGAGGTGCTGCCGCAATTCGTCGCCGCCTGCGGATTCGCTTACGCGAAGGTGCCGGGCTACGAGGCCGACGATTTCCTGGCCGCCGCGGTGGCGTACGAAGAACGGCGCGGCGGCACAGCTGTCGTCGCCAGCGGCGACCGCGACGCTTTCCAGCTCGCCTCCGACAGCACGACGATCTTGCATCCGGTGCGCGCCGGCGAGATCGCCCGCATCGGACCCGCCGAAGTGCGCGAGCGTTACGGCGTCGAACCAAAGCAGGTGCCCGATTTCATCGCCATCCGTGGCGACCCATCGGACAAGATCCCCGGTGCGACCGGTGTCGGCCCCAAGGGTGCAGCGAGCCTGCTGCGCCGCTACGGGTCGCTGGAAGCAGCGTTGGCGCAGGGCAGCTTTGCGGCCCAGGCCGAGCAATTGCGGCTCTACCGCTCGATCGCGACAATGGACGCCTCCGCACCGCTGCCGCTGCTCGACGACCAGACACCGACCTGGGGTGTCGCAGCGGACCTGGCGCGGGAGTGGCACCTGAACCAATTGGCCGACCGCCTCGCCGCTGTCGATCACAGGCGATGAAAATACAATAGCCCGGCGCAAAACCGGCTCGCGGTCCGACCGACCGCCACCCGGCGAAACAGCGCTAGCTCCGGCTTGGGCCATTTCCGGCTCGCGCACCCGCGCGTCCTGCTTATGATGACGCCCAGCGCGGGCGAGGGCAGAGCGGGGAGGCGCAGATGGCGGCGACGGCAATCGAGGCGTGGGACGAGCGGTGGATCACGCCGGAAGGCCGCGCCGATTGGCTCGTCCCGCACCCGGCGGTGGCAGCGCTGGTGCCGGTGCTGAAGGCGCGCGGCGCGCGGAATGTGCTCGACCTCGGTTGCGGTGTCGGCCGGCACGCGCTGCTCTTCGCCGAGCACGGCTTTGCCGTCGAGGCGATCGACGGTGCCGCCACCGGCCTCGACTTCGCTTGCCGCGAAGCGGCCTCGCGCGGCCTCCGAATAAGTCTGCGCCGAGCCGATGCCGACGCGCTGCCTTTCGCCGACGAGAGCTTCGACTATGTGTTGTCGTGGAACGTCATCTTTCACGGGACGATGGGCGATGTCGGCCGGCGCCTCGCCGAGATCTGGCGCGTCCTGAAACCGGGCGGGCTCTATCAGGGCACGATGCTGTCGAAGCGCGATGCGCAATTCGGCCGCGGTCGCCCGGTCGCCCCCGACACCTTCATCCGCGGCAGCGACCCCAACGCCCACCCACACTATTATTGCGACTTGACCGGCCTCGCGGCGCTCTTCGCCGGCTTTGTGCTGCTGTCGCTGACGCATGAGGAGCAGCGCCGCCCCGGCTCCTGGCATTGGCACATCCTCGCCGAACGGCGGTAAACCCGCGCAGCCGTGTCGCCGCTGCCGCCGCCCGCGGCGTTAGACCGCCGGGGCACTCCGCACCAAGGTGGCGCCGATCCGCGGCTAAGCGCGCTTCTCCTCGCGGTAGAGGCTCAGAGCCTTCATCACCGGCGCGTCGCTGAAGCTGAACAGAAAGGCCGAGCGGTTGCCGGTGTTGACGTGCTCGCAGAAGCTCCAGGTCGGCACCGTAAAGACGTCCTTGTCCTCCCAGTCCAGCCGCCGGCCGCCCACGATCGAGTAGCCGGCGCCCTCGACCACGTGGTAGTTCGTGCAGCAGACCCGCCGGAAAGCCCCCGTCTGCTCACCGGGACGCAATAGCTGCATATAGCAGGCGATGGTCGGCATCACCGGTCCGCCGGTCCGGCGGTTGGTGTATTCGAGGATGATGCCATCGGCTGCGTCGGCGGAACCCGCGGCAGCCAGGCGCTGCAGGGCGGGCCGCATCTCCGACATCGGGTAGTGCCACGGCGACGAGTTGACCGCCGCACCAAAGTCTTGCCGCTCCTGGGGGTACTCCTCGTAGAACCCGGCCTCTAGCATCCGCACCAGCGGTGTATCCAGGCCGTCGAGCCAGATCATCGGCCCGTCGGTGTCGTTGGCGTGGTCGTGCCATGACCAGTTTGGGGTGAGGACGAGATCGCCCGGGAACATCGGGACGCGCTCGCCGTTGACGACCGTGTAGCCGCCCGCACCCTCGATGATCAGGCGAAGTGCCGCCGCAGAATGGCGATGGGCCCGGGCAATCTCGCCGGGCATCACGATCTGGATGTTGGCGACCAGCGTATTGCTGGCCGACACCCCGGACAGCTCGGGATTGGTCAGGCGCAGAACCCGGCGCTCGGCCTGCTGGGTGCCGACGAGCTCGGCCGCCCGCACCGCCTGTGGCCGCAGATCGCGCCAATGCCACAAGTAAGGCACGGCCTTGCTCTGCGGCTCGGTGCTGATGCCGCCACTGATCCAGGCCGGCGTCACGTATTGCGCGCTGAGCTGGGCGTAGTAATTCTGCAGCTCTTCTTCAGAAGATTTGATGTCCGAAAGCTCCAGCATTGGGTCCTCCCGTGTCAGGCCGGCTCTTTGACCGGCTCTTTCAAATGGGTCGCCCGCATCAGGCGCAGCGATTCGGGATCGCTCATCATCGCCGTCTGCGCACCCTTCAGAAACTCTTCGTATTCCCGCGCCATCGCTGGTGATACGACTTCGATCATCAGCCGATTTTCCAGCCAGAATTCGATGACGTGAAAGAACGGCTTGTGGCCCTGCATGCCGCGGCCAAAGGTCTTGGCGCGCCAGCCCTCGCGGGCGCCGATCCGCTCGATCTGCCCCGGCTCCAGCGCTACCGACAGAAATACGTGGAAAGGCCAGGTTTGCGGCGGCGACCGGTTTTCGCCGAACACGACCTGATCGTCGCGCTCCGGGATGTCGAGTGTGGCGCGCTCCGGGTAGACCTCGATCATCGTGCCGTGCGCGTCGCCGCTCGCCGCCATGTAGGCGCCTTCGAGCGGGCCGAACGGGAAGCATTTTCCGCCCATCAGCTCGGCCAGCACTTGGGCCACGTGCTGCGGTTCACGCGCCGGGATCGATACGTGATGGATCATCCGAGTGCCCTCCGTTGCAGGTCGCGGCGCCGGGTGGCGCCTGCCCGACACCATACCCCGCAGCAGCGCGGCTGAACAATGTGGGAAAGCAAAACGACCCCGAACGATCGGTCAGGGATCCGGCGACTGGAGATCGCGAGCGCTCGATCCGCGCCGGGGCCATCGTTTGCTGCTACTCGCTGAGGATCTTATCGGCCCACTCCACCAGTGCCACCAAATCCGGCGGCGTCACAAACCGGGCGTTCTTGCCTGCGAGGTCGGCATCGCGGACCGCACGGGCCCGTGAGCACGCAGTTCAGATGTTGAGCGGGATTTTGTACCCAATTGTTTTGAGCATGGTTTCAGACAGCGGCGGCCATCCGACGGGTGTGACTGAATTCATCACCTCGTTTTTCATCAGGTGTACCGCTTCGCCAAGAAGAAATATCTGAACATCATGTCCCGTCTCTGCGAAGGCGCTCGCATGCAGAAAGGCAAACGCAGCCTTAGTAGACTCGTCCGAACCCCACGCGCTCTTGATCAATAGTTTCATGTCTGTGGTCCCGCTGGCGAGATTTCCGGGGCGACGGAATGCTACCTCGGTGTGGGGCCCCCGGGCCAGCGACCGCTTTGGCGCAGGCTCGCAATACCCCGGTGCGGCCCGCTATGAGGAACCAGCGGCACGTCGCCGGGCGCGAAGCTCGGATGAGGAGGTGTCGACGCGGAAACGGTGCTCCGGGATTTCGCTGAAGAGATCGGCATAGCGCCGCGGCATCGGGATGTCGCTGAGCGCGCGTACCCGCCCCGCCGCGTCGATGCGCACAGCCACCAGAAAGCTTGCCCCGGAAGTGGCGATTTCCTCGAGTGCGGCGTGCATTCGAACCTCGTCATCGCCATAATACTTCGGCGCAACCAGCCGCGCAGCCGTATCTGCGCCGATCACAAATGTCGTCTTCGGAAACAAGCGCGACTTCTCGAGAAAGGTCGGCGCTCGCGTGAGCTCGACCGGCGATTTCCAGGCGAATTGCCCGAGCCGCCCTCTGACCATCTCGCCCGCCAGCGGCGGCTTGTCGACGTTGGTGACGGAGATTTCAAACGCCAAGGGCTGCTGCCTCAGCTCTTCGGCGAGCTGCGCCAGCAAAACATGTCCCTCATGCACCGGATTAAAGGAGCCCGGGAACAGCACAGAGGGTTGCGGCGCCGACAGCATCATTTGGCCATCGGGCTGGACGGTGAGGCGATCGAGCTCGCCTGCCAAGAGCTGATCGATCGTATCCACGGCCTCCCCGGCCGCCACCACCGTCTCCGCATAATGTTCATCCGCGTCGATGAGGCTCTGCGGCGATCGCGCGGCAATCCCGCAGGCGCGGGCCAGCCACAGGACGATCGCGCGCGAAACGAGGTCTTCCTCGGCGGCGCGGTCACGCCGGCCCTTGGCCAGCACACAAGTGCAGTGCGCGATGCCGGCGGAGCTGGCGAATGCGATGTGAAATCGATGCTCGCCTCTACGCGGGCGGTCGCTGACCAATGCCGCCGTGGCACCCAGACCGACCAGATCGGTGCCCGCCGGCACCAGCCTGGCGGCGCGGCCCCGTGCGCTTTGCGCCATCGCGATCGCGGTGTCGGAACTGCACGCTTGCGCCGGTGCAAAGCCGAGAAACGCCGCCAGCGCCATTTCGTCGTAGGGAACCTGCGCCTCGATCAGCAGCCGCGAGCCGCCGGGAACACGAAGCAGCTCGCCGACCGCACCGCTGCCGCCCCCGGTGATCGCGAGTGCCGCCTTGCGGCCCGACGCGTGTATTGCGGAGATCAGTTGTCGCCACGCGGCGTCCGACGGGCTCATCATGCGTTAAGGGTCCGAAGCTGAAAAGTCCCTCGCACAAGGTGAAAGACGGCTCGGGCAGAGTCAACAGAGCGGCAAGGCTGTCGAGGCCAGTGATGCCCGGAATTGTCAGCACCGAGATCGGCGGCGCATCGGGCTCGCCGGTGAAGTGCATGATCCCGCCCGCGCCTTGAGCGATCAGGTCGAAGCCGAGCTGTCAATGCAAAATGGGCAGGCAGACTTGTTGGTGCGCCGCTGTGGGGAAGAAGTTGGCCGCGGAACGCGACAGACCGAGCACCGCCATTTAGGATAGTCCAATGGCAGAGGGTGGCTGTGCCGGCGGAGCCGATGCGGCCGGCGGTGAGCTTATCTATCCCGGCCCATTATCCTGGGCGGTGGCGAGGCGCCTTCAGCAGCTCGCCATTGCGAGACGCTGCAACCAAACCGACTGCGAAACCATCGCGAGAACGCGCTCAAAGCAGAAAAGCCGAGCAATTCCGCCACCGAGGCGAGTGGACGGTCGCGGTTGCCAATGTAGCGGGTCGCGAGTTCAGCCCGTACCGCATCGAGTAGAGAGGTGAAGGTTTCTCCCTCCCGTGCGAGATGCCGATGCAGCGTGCGTCGGTCGATGCCCAGGTGTTTGGCTACCCGATCGGCCGAACACAGACCGGAAGGCAACGTCAGATAGATGCATTCGCGCGCATTGTCCCGCATTGTGGCATTCGGGCGGGGTGCCACAGTGTCGAGATACTGCTGAATGTGGCGCGCGATTGCCGGGTCCGACGTCGGCAGGGTTGCATCGACATCGTGCGCCAAGCAGACGATCGCGTTGTATTCCTGACCGAACTCGACATTGGTGCCAAAAAACCGGCGATGGGCATCGGTTCGGGCAGGTGCGGCGTGCGTGAAGCAAATCGTCTGCGGCCGCCATCTGCTGCCGAGAAGCTGGTTCAGGCTTTTGTGGATGAAGCCCAGTCCGAGCTCGACACCCTGACGAATCGGCAGCGGGCGCCCCGAGTCTACGGCGAGACCGATCGTCACCAATCCCGCGTTCTCGTCGATCGTCAACCGCAACCCGTCGCTGTGCAGATGCATATAGCCGGCGAGAGCTTCGAGCGCCTTGCGGATCGTGGGCTGCTCTCGAACCAGCAGCGCGAGCACCCCGAGATTGGACAGGCTACGCCGCTCCGCCAGCCTGAGGCCAAAGTCGGGCCGCCCGGACCGGGCCGCCGAATCCTCCAACAGCCGCGCGACCGCGGGCATCGGGATCCTGAGCTCCGGATCGGCCAAGCACGCGGGCGGGAGGCCGTGGTCCGCGACCATGCGGTAGGGGTCGAGCCCGACCGATCGAGCGACCTCGACATAGCCGTTGAGAGCCGCGCTGCGGATTAGGCGAAGCATGGTGAGCCGTGAAAAATGTCCCGAGATGTTAAATGCAGTGTCCCGGATCGTCAATCACGGCCGCTACCCGTCGAATACATTCGGCATTGTCACGAACACGCAACGCCCCGCCGGTCTCGGGGACCGCGCAATACCCGCAAAGACCGCTCCGAGGGAGGATCCCCGCAATGCCGAGCGCAGTCCGCCCCGCTGCTGCCGCAGTCGTTACGACCGCTGAGGTCGAGCCGCTCACCTGCGCAATCGGCGCGGAAGTGCGGAACGTCAACCTCGGCGCCGCCGCGCGAGATCCTGGATTGATGGCCGAGATCCGGTCGCTGCTGCTGCACTACAAGGTGCTATTCTTCCGCGACCAGGACATCACGCGCGCCGAGCACGTCGCCTTTGCCGGCCATTTTGGTGAGCTCGAGGACCATCCGGTCGCCGGCAGCGACCCCGATCATCCCGGTCTCGTGCGCATCTACAAATCGCCCGAGCAGCCCAACGACCGGTACGAGAACGCCTGGCATACCGATGCGACGTGGCGCGAGAAGCCGCCATTCGGCTGCGTGCTGCGGTGCGTCGAATGCCCGCCCGTCGGCGGCGATACGATGTGGGCCAATATGGCGCTGGCCTACGACCGGCTGCCCGAGCACATTAAGCGCCAGATCGCCGGTCTGCGCGCCCGCCACAGCATCGAGGCGACGTTCGGCGCCGCGATGCCGATCGAGAAACGCCTCGCGCTCAAGGCGCAGTATCCCGACGCCGAGCATCCGGTCGTGCGCACTCATCCGGAGACCGGAGAGAAAATTCTCTTTGTCAATGGGTTCACGACCCATTTCACCAACTTTCACACCTCTGCCAATGTCCGCTATGGGCAGGATTTCGCGCCGGGGGCTGCGCAGCTGCTGCAATACCTGATCAGCCAGGCGCAAATTCCCGAATACCAGGTGCGCTGGCGGTGGCAGCCGAACAGCGTCGCCTTCTGGGATAACCGCTCGACCCAGCACTACGCGGTCATGGATTACCCCCCCTGCCACCGCAAGATGGAGCGTGCCGGCATCATCGGCGACACGCCCTTCTGAAGCCGGAGTGACCGACCGCGCGGCAATCCCTCTCTTACAACCGTATCCTACGAAAGGACCGATCATGAACTTCCTGGATGGTGCGCTCTTTCCCGAGAACCAGGAAAAGCTAGTGATTACCGCCGCACCCTACGGCCCCGAATGGATCCCTTCGGACTTTCCCGAGGACATCGCGGTCAGCATGGACGAGCAGGTGCAAAAAGCCGTCGATTGCTACAACGCCGGTGCCTCAGTGCTGCATGTGCATGTCCGCGAGGCCGACGGCAAAGGCTCAAAGCGTCTGTCCAAGTTCAACGAGCTGTTGGCTCGGCTGCGGGTTGCAGTGCCCGACATGGTGTTGCAAGTCGGCGGCTCGATTTCCTTTGCCCCGGAGAGCGACGGCGAAGCGGCAAAGTGGCTGTCGGACGACACGCGTCACATGCTGGCCGAGCTGACCCCCGAGCCGGACCAAGTCACGGTCACCGTCAATACGGTCCAGATGAACATCCTTGAGCAGATGGAGCTGGCCGACATCGCCGGAACCTCGCTGGCCGAGCCCGCGACCTCGGCTGCCTACCGCGAGATGGTCGTCCCGGCCGGGCCGGGCTGGGTCGAGGAGCACGTTCGGCGGCTGACTGCTGCCGGTATCCAGAGCGCATTCCAGTTCTACAACATCAATAGTTTCGAGACTGTCGAACGCATGATCCGCCGCGGCGTCTACAAGGGGCCACTGGTGATGAACTGGGTCGCGATCGGCGGTGGCATGGATGCGCCCAACATCTACAATCTCGCCAATTTCGTGCGGGCCACTCCGGACGGTGCGATGCTGACGCTCGAAAGCTCGATGCGCAATGTGCTGCCGATCAACATGATCGCTATTGCCATGGGGCTGCACGTGCGCTGCGGCATCGAAGACAATCTCTGGACGCAGGATCACAAGAGCAAGATCAGCACGGTCCGGCAGATCGAGCAGCTGGTACGCCTGTCACGCGAGTTTGGCCGCGAGGTTGCGAATGGCAGAGAGGCGAGCCGGATCTGCAAGATCGGCGTGTTTTACGACAGCGTTGAGGAAACGCTGGCGAAAAACGGGTTCGCGCCGAACCGTGAGCCTTGCCGCGATGCCGATGGGCGGAGAATGGCTGCCTGATTCCCTGCTTTAAGAAATCCTGAACCGGAGAACCATTGATGGCCCGCGCAATTCGCTTTTCCGAGATCGGTGGACCTGAAGTCCTGCGCCTTGAGACGGTTGCGGCCGGCGAGCCCGGCCCCGGGCAGGTGCGGGTCCGGCACCGCTATGTCGCGGTCAACTTCATCGATGTCTACTTCCGCACCGGGCGTTACCCGCTTCCATTGCCAAACGGGCTCGGCTCGGATGCGGTCGGTGTTGTCGAGGCAGTCGGGCCCGGCGTCACCGAGGTCAGGGTCGGGGACCGAGTCGGCTATCTGCTCGGCCCGCAGGGGGCCTATGCGGACGTGCGGGTCATGCCGGCGGATGTGCTGATCCCGCTGCCCGACGGGATTTCCGACCGCACCGCATCGACCTTGATGATGAAGGGCATGACCGTGCAATACCTGTTCCGTCAGGTCTATCCGCTGCACGGCGGGGAGACGATTCTCTTCCACGCCGCCGCCGGCGGTGTCGGGGTGATCGCCTGCCAATGGGCGCGCGCGCTCGGCGTCACGATGATCGGCGCCGTCAGCACCGACGAGAAGGCTGAGATCGCACGGGCAAACGGCTGTGCCCACACGATCGTCACCTCGCGCGAGGACATCGCGGCCCGGGTGTGCGAGGTCACCGACGGCAAGGGGGTCCCGGTTGTTTACGATTCGGTCGGCAAGGATACGCTGCAGGCCTCACTCGACAGCCTGCAGCCGCGCGGCGTGCTGGTCAGCAACGGCACCTCGTCGGGCCCGGTAGTCATCGACACGATGCAATTGGCGGTGAAGGGCTCGCTATGGCTGACCCGGCCGGCCATGATCCACTACGCCACGCCGCGCTCCCAAATGCTGCAAATGGCCGAGGAACTGTTCGACTTGGTATTGGCCGGCAAGATCAGCAGCGAACCGAGTAATTTCTTTCCGCTCGAAGAGACAGCCGAAGCCCATCGGCTGCTTGAAGCACGCAAGACCACCGGCGCAACCGTCCTGGTGCCATGACGGCGCACCCAATATCATCGGGGAGAGCAATGCAGCCGCAGATCGCAGCTCCGCGAACCGTCGCATCGAACAGCTATCTCTTCGGGCGCGGTCCAGCCTGGTTCGCGTATTTGATGACGATCGCCTTGATGATGTTCGACTACATCGACCGGCAGATCATCGCCTCGATGTTTCCGTTTCTGAAAAGCGACTGGATGCTTACGGACTGGCAATTGGGCGCTCTCGTGTCGGTCGTCTCGGTGACTGTGGCGGTGTTTGGCATCCCGGTGGCCTGGATCGCCGACCGGTACAGCCGCGTCAAGAGCATCATGGCGATGGCCACGACGTGGAGCATCGCGACGATCGCATGCATGTTCGCTCAGGGCTACGCCCAACTGCTGGTTGCTCGCGCATTTGTCGGTTTGGGTGAGGCCGGGTACGGCTCGGTCGGGGCGGCGATGGTCGCGACGCATTTTCCGCAGCGCATGCGCAGCAGGATTCTGGGCGGGTTCTTCGCTTCGGCTTCCGTCGGCTCGGTACTCGGCGTCGTCCTGGGTGGGGTAATCGCCTCGCGATTTGGCTGGCGGGCAGGCTTTGGGGTCGCCGGATTTCCGGGCCTGGTCCTCGCGCTGCTGTACTTTTTGGTGCGTGACTACAAAACCGTCGAGGCTGCCGATGCTGCGAGCCCGTCCGCGCGAGGAGCAGCCGCCACTGCGAGCCGGAGCGAATTGATCCGGTCGATTTTTCGGTCATGGACGGTACGATGGGTCTGCATCGGCGGGGCGGCACAGCTGATCGCCCTCTCCGCTCTTTGGTCATGGCTGCCGAGCTACCTCAATCGCGCGCAACAGCTGCCGCCAGAGAAGGCCAGCCTTCAGGCCGCCCTGGTCGTGCTTGCCGGAGCCGTCGGCAGCGTCGTAATGGGGACAGTCGCCGACCGGGCCGGCCTGCGTCGCCCCGGTGGCAAATTCATCGCTGTTGCGTCCTTGAGCATTCTGACGGCGATCGTCCTGGTGCTCGCCTTCGGAGGCAAGCATTGGGGTCTAGGTTTGACCCGGGGCATCCAATTCAGCCTGATCGTGCTGGGCGGCTTCGTCGCCACCTGCACCGTCGGACCCGCTGCAGCGATCGTGATTGGGGTCATCCATCCGGGCGTGCGAGCGACCGGGGCATCGGTGCTGTCGCTGTTCCAGAACCTGTTCGGATTGGCCGCGGGACCGTTCATCGCCGGGGCGTTGTCGGATGCGTTCGGATTGGAAATGGCGCTGACGTTGACCCCGCTGGGCTGCGTCGTCGCGGCGCTGTCGTTCCTCGCCGCTCGCCGCACCCACTCGGCCGAATACGAGGACGACTGGCGGCACGATCCCAGCCGGCGCCGGGAGCGCAAAGTCCGCGTTCGACGCGTGTTCACAATACGCCCTTGGCGCGCAGTTCCTTGATCCCCGCCTCGGTCACGCCGAAGCGGCCAAAGATCTCGGCGTTGTGCTGGCCGAGCTTGGGCGCCACATTGCGCACCCGCACACCCTCGCCGATCTTGACCGGGGTGCGGATGTGCGGCACCTCGCCCAGCTCCGCGTCGCTCGCGTATTGCACAAGCCCGCGGTGGCGCACCTGCGGGTCGGCGAACATCTGCGCGTAATCATAGACCGGACCGCATGGCACACCGGCGGCTTCGAGCGCCTCGACCCAATCGCTGGTGGTCTTGGTCATCAGCACCGCGTTCATCGCGGTCTCCAATGCCTCACGGTTCGCCATGCGCGCTTGGTTGGTCACAAAGCGCGGATCCTCGCACCATTCCGGGTGCCCCAGGGCCTCGGCACAGCGCACCCAGATCGCCTCGCCGGCGGCCTCCACCATCAGATAGCCGTCCTTGGTCTGCATGCGCTAGTAGGGAGCGTTCTGGCGATGACGCGAGCCCTGGCGGGTTGGCTCCTCGTGGTCGGCGAGCCATTGCGCCGAGGTCCATGAGCTGAAGCCGATCGCGGTCTCCAATAGCGAGCATTCGACCAGCCGGCCCTTGCCGGTGCGCTGGCGCT
>Ga0306921_10007093_pt1 | contig 11724 bp, 11 predicted proteins | sample sta12Cox44000080_FD_203760 | JGI IMG/M metagenome (GOLD analysis project Ga0306921, IMG submission 203760) | Lab enrichment of tropical soil microbial communities from Luquillo Experimental Forest, Puerto Rico - statoxic.12C.oxic.44.000.080 (v2)... | ecosystem: Environmental > Terrestrial >... | reverse complement strand
CCAGTCCACCGCCGATGCCGATGGCGAGGGCGCGGTTGCTCTGCCAGCCTTGCTGATTCAGCGACAGGAACAGCCATGCCGCCGCCAGAAGCACGATAGCTACGATCACCCCCATGGCAGTCCCATTCTTGATGGCTTCGACCGGGGACATCAGGAGACCCATTTCGACGGCGAACGCGAGGGTCCAAATCACGAAGAACGTGGCGAACATAGTGCTGCCTGAAACCTGCTGTCCACCTGCAACGGCGTTGCGCGCATCGGTGGCGACGATGTGCATCCAGTAGGCGATGCCTGCCACTACGGTGACCACCGAACTCCAGCGGAACCACCACAGAGCTTTCCCCATCAGGTTGGGGACCACCACCCTCCTTGTTTCGGCATCCAACTCGTTCAGGAAGGGAACGTTAACCAGATTAAAGAAGTAGAGCAGACCGATCCAGGTAATTCCGGCAACGAAATGCACCCAGCGCAGCAACATAAGGGCGGCCGGCTCGCCGCCGGACAAGTTGATTTGCGGCACGACCAGAATGGCGGGGGGAACTCCGGTCATCGGTTCTCCTGTTAAAACCCCTTTGGGCGGCAGCAGGGGGGGTTGACGCCTTTCTGTGCGCCCGGGCGAATTCTACATCAATGCGAAAATTGCTGGTTTTAGTTGAAATTGCGGCGGCGCCGACTTATCGTAAGCTTGCTGGAGTTCACCCTTTCGGGCGGAAGTTCTGCCTGCCCGGAAAGCGGCCTGGATCAACAGACCCAGGTGCGTTTCTTGGGGCCCCGATCGCTGGGCTGCGCTGTTTTTTTTGCCGGTTGTAAGGAGGTTACCGATGGAAAGCAAGCCAGCACAGAACATTCAGGATTCCTTTCTCAACACGGCTCGCAAGGACAAGTCTGTCATCACTATTTATCTGCTGAGCGGGGTAAAGCTGTCGGGCCGCATTCGCTCCTTCGACAAGTATTCGGTGGTGTTAGACACCAACAACCAGGAGCAACTGATCTTCAAGCACGCGATTTCGACGGTGGTTATGTCGCGTGTCGCGCATTCCTATGAACGTCACGTGGAACCGAAGCCAGCCGCCGATACCCACGCCGCGCCGCCCGAGGCTCCTGCTCCAGCACCCAACCCGGAGAGTTGACGTATTCCTCATCCTGGTGGAACCGAATTCAGATCGCGCGACCGATCCCAAAGCAATCGCGAAGGCGGGGCTGAACGCGTTTTGCTGGTAGGGGTAGAGTTTTTTGCCCGAAACCTTAACCGCGGCAATCGCCAGCATGCTGCGGCAGCACATGAACCCGACCCAGAGAACGCGCCGCCGGCTATTCCACACTCAAAGTGGCCAGTTAGAGTCCCGCCTGTCGCCCAGGTCGCTCGCAGTGTCGCCGACGCGCGACTGCACGCCGCGGACGTTGATCTTGAAGCCTTTTCTGCCGAGGAATCGATGGCCGAATTGCGGGAGCTGGCGGGCAGCGCAGGCGCGGAGATTGCCGGCGAGATTCGGCAGCGGCGCCAGCGACCTGATTCGGCGACGCTGATCGGCAGTGGGAAAGTGCTGGAGCTAAAGCAAGCGGTCGCCTCAGTCGTACCCGACCTGATTATTTTCGATCATGAACTGACGCCCTCGCAGCAGCGGAACCTGGAGAACGAGCTGAATGTTCGCGTGATCGATCGCACCCAGCTTATCCTCGATATTTTTGCCCGCCACGCTCGCACTCGCGAAGGGCAACTGCAGGTTGAGCTGGCGCAACTCGAGTACCTGCTGCCTCGCCTGGCCGGGCGAGGGGTGGGGATGTCGCAGCTCGGTGGCGGCATCGGTACCCGCGGACCGGGTGAAACACAGCTGGAGACCGATCGCCGCAAGATCTACCGTCGCGTGCGGCATCTGAAGGAACAACTTGAAAACGTGCGGCGCATTCGCGGCCAGCAGAGGCAAAGGCGCGAATCCGTGCCGGTAGCGGTGGTGGCGCTGGTAGGCTACACCAATGCGGGCAAGTCGACGCTATTTAATGCCCTAACCCGCGCCGGGGTGCTGGAGAGCCCCCGCATGTTCGCCACTCTTGATCCCACATTGCGGCATGTCAAGCTGCCATCCAAGCGCCAAGTATTGTTATCTGACACTGTGGGATTCATTCGCCACTTGCCGCACACACTCGTGTCAGCCTTTCGCGCCACCCTGGAAGAGGTACAGCGCGCTACGCTGCTGCTGCACGTGGCCGATGTCACCAGCCCTACTGCCTCGGAACAGCAGGCGCAAGTGGAGGAAGTGCTGCGCGACTTGGAAGTGCAACACAAGCCGCGTCTCTACGTGATGAACAAGCTCGACCTCTTGCCCGCGTCCAAACGCGACTGCCTGATCGACGGGGCGACCGTGGTGCACGTCTCGGCCCTCGAAGGCACGGGTATGGACGCGTTGCTGCGGCGCATCGACGAGATGATCGAGCAGGACCCGGTGCGCCAAGTTCGCCTGCAGGTACCCCAATCGGAAGGCAAGGCGTTGGCGACGCTCGATGCCAAGTCGGTAATTCTGTCTCGCGCCTATCGCGACGGGTACGTCGACCTCGAGGTGCAGGCGCCCGCCTCGGTGCTGAGGCTGATGATGAATTTCCTGCGCGGCTGATTCTCCCAGGAATGAGCGGAATCCGTTTTTCGGGCTGGGATGGCGAGACCAAGCTTAGGGCGTGCGAGCCATGCTGTAAGATACAGTCCACAGGGGAAACTCCCATGCCGCTCGAGGCTGACTTTCCGGAATTCTCACGGCGGTCGTTCCTGCAGATGTCCTCCGCTGCCTTGGCCTGTCGTTTTCTGACCGAACCTATGCTGGCCCATGCGGCCGTGGAAGGCGGGGAATACCCCAAGGACGCCATTCGCCTTAATTCCAACGAGAATCCACTGGGCCCGTGTGCAGTGGCGCGCGATGCGGTGGCAGCCGTCGCGCCTGATGGCGGGCGGTATGAGTTCCACTTTACCGAAAAGCTGCTGAAGACCTTCTGCGATCAGCAAGGACTCACAAAGGAATACGTGCACCCGGTTGAGGGGTCGACCCCGGCTTTAAGCTTCGCGGTTGGGGCGTTCACGTCGCCAAAGGCGAGTTGTGTTACCGCCGAACCAGGCTACGATGCAGTGGCCCACCTGACCCAAGCCCGCGGTGCCCGACTAGTGGCAGTGCCGCTTACCAGGACGTGGTCCCACGATGTGCGCGCCATGCTGGCCGCCGCACCCGACGCGGGCATCTTTTACATTTGCATGCCCAATAATCCCACCGGCACGCTGACCAGCCACGACGACATCGAGTACCTGCTCGAGCACAAGCCGAAGGGCTCAATGGTAATGGTGGATGAAGCATACATACATTTCTCGGACGCGCCGTCCGTGCTGGACCTGGTCAAGGCAGACAAGGACATCATTGTCCTGCGGACCTTTTCCAAGCTTTACGGCATGGCTGGGCTGCGTTGCGGCTTCGCTATCGCTCGCCCGGACCTCTTGAACAGGATCGTCACTTACGGCGGATCCAATCCCATGCCCATTACCGCCTGCGCCGCCGCGACCGCCAGCCTTAACCAGGCGAACCTCGTCGCCGAACGCAAGGCCATCAATACGGCAGTGCGGCAAGCTACGTTTGACTGGCTCGACCGGAACGGTTACCAGTACTCCCCGTCGGTATCGAATTGCTTCATGTTGAACGCGGGCAAACCCGCGCACGAGGTGATCTCCGCCATGGCGCAGCAGAACGTGTTCATCGGGCGGCCGTGGCCTTCCATGCCCAACTGGGTGCGTATCACTGTGGGCACGCAGGCGGAAATGGAACATTTCCAGATCGCATTCCGGCAGGTGATGAAGGGCAAGGTCGTGGGACGACTGCACGACCCCCTGGTGGCACGGAATCTGGATGGAGTGATGCTCCCTGCGTAGCGCCAACGGCTGACGCCCGCCCGGGCGCCGGCATGGATGTCCCCACGCCGGGCAGCCTTGCAGGACTTCGCTGGGCTCCGATGGTTGCGGTTACATCTTCGCCTGAAACAGCGCCAGCACCGCGCCGGTGGGATCGGTGAAGATGCTGAACCATCCGACATTGGGAATCTCGGTAACATCCTTGATGAAGTCGGCACCCAGCGACTTGGCTTTGGCGGTAGCGGCTTTGATATCGTTCACCCCGACATAGGCCAGCCAAAACGACGGAGCCCCCGGCATGGGATGCTTCATGATCCCGCCAGCGGTACCCTCGCCGACCTTGATCAGGGTGTATTCCATACCGGGCATCGGCGTGTCTTCCAGCTTCCAATCGAAGAGTTTGCCGTAAAAGTTCTTCGCCTTGGCTACGTCCTGGGTGTTCAGTTCTACGTGTACAAAAGGATTTGCCATTTCATTTCTCCTTGGTTTGTAAGGTGAGGCGGTCTGGCAGCAAAGCCGCGCCAATTCCGCCCTTTTTGTATCACTTCGACGTTTGAGAAGGATAAAAATCGACGGCTGCGAGCAGAATTCTTTTGCTCATCCGGTGATTAATCGCTTAAATAATACCCGCCAAAAGACTGCACGATAGGCGCCGACTTCCAGTACAGCGTGGTTCCTACTGTTGTCGGCGTGCGTTCGAGGAGGAATCATGTTGGCCGTCGATCGACGCGGGGCCGCTTGTGTGCTCCTGTTACCGTCGGTCGCGCTGCTTCTCGGCTTCCAAGTCGCATGCGGGCCGGAAGATTACCAGAAGCCCATCAAGGATTTTCAGGACGCTTCCTCCATCGTGATTACCGCAACAGAGGCGTTCTTGAACAATATGAATACCATCGAGCAGAATAAGCTCCTCGACGAGATGGTATTCGAGAAGAAGCCACTGAATTTGCCCGAGCTGGACTCGGTGGAGATCATCTCGCCGGAAGAAATCAGGCTTCGCACCGACGCTCTGAGCGCCTTGACGCAGTACACGGCCAATCTCGGCGCGCTGGCGTCGGGCAGCGCAGGATCGGCAGTTGCTGACAGTACCAAGAAATGCAGCAGTTCGCTGAAAGACCTGGCGGATGACGCGAAGAAACTTCCGGGGGCTAAAGGAACACCGCTGGCGAGCGCGAAGTTTTCCGGCCTGGCGAGCGCCGCGGCCACCGCGATCGGCACGGTTGCGCAGTTAATGGTGGAAAAGAAAGCGCGGCGCGAAATCGCAGATTCCGTCGTCGAGAACGATGCTGCCGTAACGGCCCTTATTGAGCAGATCAGGACTGATGCCACCTTGGCGTACGAACGCCAACGGAACCAGCTGGGCGAATACGGCGACGAGTTGGCTAAGGACTATTCCGACGAGCTCAAACGCAATCCTGATCCCATTCTGATGCTGAGTTTCACACAAACAGTCAAAGCCTATCGAACTCAGCAGTCGCAGCTTAAGGCCGCCAATCCGGCGGAAGCAATTGACAAGATGTCAAAGGCACACCGGGCGCTGGTTGCCTATGTCCAGTCCAACAAGAATCCAACAACATTTGGGCAGCTCGTTACAGCCGTGCAGCAATTCGAAAGCGCGGCCCGGCTGCTGAATCTTGCCATTCCGGAGAAAGCTGCTGCCAAATGAAAAACCGCTGACTAGGGATAACCGATGACCTTGGTAAATGTGGTGACGATGATCGGCGATGATTTAACGCTGATTGACAAGCGGCTCCAGAGCCCTGGCCTGTCGGACGCGGACTGGCAGGCCTTCTACGCGCTAAGAAAGCACCTGGACGACCAACAACGCCAACTTGTGGGTAAAGCGATCAAAGAAGGCGATGCAACCTACAAGAACCTGACCAAACAGCTGACCGAGGCAAGCGCTCAGCTCAAAACAACCATCAAGGACCTGTCCAAAGTCTCGTCGGCTATCACCATCATTTCCCAAATCGCCGCCTGCGTCGATCAGATCGGTAAGCTGGCGTGACCTCGGATGGGTTCGGCAACCTGCCGAGAAAGCCAAGTTAAGTGGCAGATTGGCGGCCGTCGTCTTTTTCTGCGTCTGGAGGCCGGAAACACACCTCTTCAATGAGGTGTAAAATCTGTTTGCCGGTTGGTTGCCCTTCGCTGTGAGTCCTCAGCCAGCACGGGGACATCTAGAATCAAAGAAAGGTCACCGGCTCTATCCTTAGCCTCTGAAAAGGACGCACTTATGGCAACTGTTACTCAACCTGCGCGCGAGGCGAATCGCGCCACCGATAAACCGACTTTCGTTGCTCCTCCCGAACAGTTCACCAACGAGCCCATGATTGACTGGACGAACCCCGAGAACCTGCGCCGCATGCAGGCCGCCATCGAGAAGGTTCGTAGTGAACTGGGACGGGAATATGACCTGGTCATCGGTGGACGCCGCATCAAGACTGGCGACATCGCCCCTTCGATCAACCCGGCGAAGCCCTCGGAGGTCGTCGGTTTGCATCACCAAGCCGGCCCGGCGGAGGTTGAGCCCGCCATGCAGGCCGCGCTCAAGGCATTTGAAACCTGGAGCCGCACGTCGTTGGAAGAACGAACGCAGCTTCTGTTCCGGGCGGGACAAATCCTGCAAGAGCGCAAGTTCGAGCTGGAGGCCTGGCTGGTGTTCGAGGTTGGCAAGAATTACACAGAGGCCGACGCTGACGTCGCCGAACTGATCGACTTCTGCCACCTGTATGCTTTGGAAGCCTTGCGGCTCGCCCAGGCCAAAACCCTGGTGCAGCTGCCAGGCGAATACGACCAATTCCGGTATATTCCCCTGGGCGTGGGCGCGGTGATTTCGCCGTGGAATTTCCCTGCGGCCATCATGGGGGGTATGACACTGGCCTCCATCGTTAGCGGTAACACCGTGGTGCTCAAGCCCTCGGGCGACTCGCCTACCATCGCCGCGAAATTCATGGAGATCCTGGAAGAGGCGGGCCTGCCCGATGGGGTGGTGAACTACTGCCCCGGTCATGGTGTTGATTTCGGAAGTGCCGTTGTGGCGCATCCCAAGACGCGGTACATCGCGTTCACCGGATCGAAGGAAGTCGGTCTGGACATCAACCGGCGGGCGGCCACGCAGCAGCCCGGCCAGCTGTGGATTAAGCGCACGATTCTCGAGATGGGCGGCAAGGATTCGATGGTGGTGGATGCCGACGCTGACTTCGATGCAGCCGTCGAAGGAACTGCCCAGGCCGCCTTTGGCTTCAGCGGACAGAAATGCTCGGCGTGCTCGCGCGTCATTGTGGATGAGCGTATTTACGATCGCTTCATCCAAGCCCTGAAGGCGCGGGTGGAGAAGATCACGGTCGGTGATCCCACCACCAATCCCGGCATGGGGCCGGTGGTCAATGAGAAGTCGATGAAGTCGATCCTCGGCTACATCGACAAGGGAATTGCCGAAGGTGGACGCCTCATCACGGGCGGCGGTTCGGCTAATGGGGCGGGGGATGGCTATTTCATTCAACCCACCGTCATCGCTGACGTTGACCCGCAGGGAACCATCGCACAGCAGGAGATTTTTGGACCGGTACTCGCTGTCATTAAGTCACGCAACTTTGAACATGGCGTGGAAATCGCCAACAATACTGAGTTTGGGCTGACGGGCGCGGTCTATACCTCGTCGCGCGACAAGATCGAGTGGGCGAAGCGCGAGTTTTACGTCGGCAACCTGTACATTAACCGCAAATGCACCGGTGCCATTGTGGGCGCGCATCCCTTCGGCGGATTCAACATGTCGGGCACCGACTCAAAGGCCGGCGGGCAGGATTATCTGCTGCTCTTTACCCAGGGGAAATCGATTGGGGAGAAGATCGTGAAATAGAAAACCGCGACTGCCCGATATCCTCAAACTGAGAAGCGCCCCGCTCCGGCGCAGGCTGGAGCGGGGTTTCGTGTCTGAGCGCCGTTATCGCCAGGCCAAAGGATACGTCGGGTTGGCACCATTCGGTAGTTGCCGCCAAAGCGAGCCTCGATTAATCTCCCGGCATGAACCGAGGCGCCGCTGTTCGCGTGTCTTGCTGCCTATCAGCCTGTCTGTTGTCAGGTGTGGGATCAGCACAAACCATGGCCAACTCCGAAGGCAACTATCAGCAGTTGCGCAACATATCTTTGCAAGGCGGGGAGCTCGCAGTTGAAAAGATTGCCTTCAAGCGTGATGCAGCGAGTTTCCAGCTTGATTCCGGTATGCTCTGCTTTCTTCCGGCGGTCAATAACAAGGTCACCGGCGCCGTATTTATTGGAGACGGCCGGCTGCTCATCGATCCCCCTCTTGCCGCCGAACGGGCCAGCCTCTCGCTGCTGACGAAGGAGAAGGAATACAAGGAATTTTGACACCCTGGTGCTGCGGTTTACCGACGGAACCTACGACGAGCTTAAGGGCGCCAGCAAGCAGGCAACGGGAACCTGTGACGCAGCGCCCTTGCGTAACAGTGCCAAGGCGATGCGCAAGGAGCTCAACTACAACCTCGACGCCCGCATCCTGCAGGATGTAATCAGCCCGGAGCAGGGAGGATTATTTGTCGCCTTTGTGCACGGTAAGCACTATGACGGCAAAACCCTGCTCACCATCGATCCCCACGGCGCTCACGGGGTTTACCCCGAAGAGATATCGCTCGAAACCTATGACGAAGGCAAGCGCGGCATCTGGAGTGCGTTCCACTATTCCGCGGAGTATGCCAAAGGAACTGCAAGCAGCTCGGGAAAAAATGCTGTCGTCCATATCGAACACCAACAATTGGAGACCGAGATCGACAAGAGCGGACGCTTGCAGGGGAAGGCGGTTATCAGCATGGTGGCGCGTGTGCCGGGCGTCAGGGCCGTTCCCCTCGCGCTTTTCGCAAGCCTGCGAGTGTCGAGCGTAACCGGGCAATCAGGCGAGGCACTCAACTTCGTGCAGGAGAACAAGCAGGAGGACCCGGAATTCTGGGTGATTCTGTCGAAGGCCATGGCCAAAGACGAGCGATTTAACATCACCGTGCATTACGGCGGCAGTGACGCCATTCAATCCGAGGGCAGCGGCAATTACTACCCGGTAGCGCGGAATAATTGGTACCCCAACTTTGCATCCGGAGAGTTCGGTGAATATACGACTTATGACATGACCTTTCGCATTCCCAAGCGAATGACGATGGTGGCCACTGGGAATCTTGTCAGTGATACGAATGATGGCAATCATAACGTTACGGTGTGGAAGGCGGAGCCGCCCATAACAGTGGCTGGCTTTAATTTTGGAACCTTCAAGAAGGAGGATACTAAGCTGGAGAAACCTCCGATGGAGGTAGCGTCGTTTGCCAACTCGGATCCTCCCGACTGGGTCAATCGCGTAAAGCAGAACAGCTCCACCGCCGGGACTTACTTCGGTGGCCCGGTGGGCGGGACCGGCCAGGCGCTGTGCTCCATGAACACGACGAGCCTCAACAAGAAAGCCCTTGGCGAGGCACAATTCTCTCTGGCAGTCTACTCCGAATACTTCGGCGCCCTGCCCTTCAAGAACCTGGCGATGACCCAGCAAACCGCTACTAACTATGGGCAGTCATGGCCGATGCTCGTATATCTTCCTATGAGTTACTTGCTGGATGAAACCACGCGGCACTATCTGGGGATGAGCGAGGCCTATGGCTATTTCACGGTGGTCGCTCCTCATGAGGTGGCGCATCAGTGGTGGGGGCATGATGTGGGCTTTAACAGTTATCGCGATCAGTGGATGAGCGAGGGCTTCGCCGAGATGTCGGCCTCGCTGTATATCCAGTATGTTTATAGCAAAGAGCCACAAAGGTTTACCAAGTTCTGGAATGACTAGCTCCGGCTTCTGACGGAACGCAACAAGGAAGGCTATCGTCCCATCGACGCCGGCCCCCTCACCATAGGCTATCGGCTGAGCAACAGCCGCGAGGGGTTTGATGTCTACCGGCGTCTCATTTATCCCAAGGGAGCCTACGTTCTGCAAATGGTCCGCATGATGATGTGGGACCGCCAAAGTGGCGACCAGCGGTTCAAGGACACCATGCGTGATCGGGTGACTACTTATTCCGGCCAAGCTGCTACCACGGAAGATTTCAAGGCAGTTCTGGAGAAGCACATGACGCCGGCCATGGACCTGACGGGCAACCACAAAATGGACTGGTTCTTTAACGAATACGTCTATGGCACTCAGCTGCCGAACTACAAGTTTGACTACAGCTTCGATTCCGGTCCCGACGGAGACTACGTCCTGAATATGAAGCTCACTCAGTCTGGGGTCACCGAGGAGTTCCGCATGCTTGTTCCCGTGTACCTGGAACTTGCCAATGGGCAAGTAACACGATTGGGGTTGGTGCATCCGGTAGGGAACCCGACCTTAAATGAGAAGGTTACGCCAAAAGGAGTAAAAGAAAAGCCCAGGCGCGCCGTCATCAATTACCACAACGACGTGCTGGCTACCGCCAACTAGGGCGAGTCGGGAGTTGATTCTCGACAACAGTGACTATGTCCCGAATGTTTTGCAGGCGGCGACATCACCGTTAGCGAATCCTGTCTGAAACCACTTCACGCGGTGGGCCGAGCTGCCGTGGGTGAATGAGTCAGGGTTGACGCCGCGTCCGGCCATGCGCTGCAGGCGGTCGTCGCCGATGGCAGAGGCATCAGAGCTTTATTCACATCGCCAGCTTCAAGAATATTGCGCTGCTCGGTCGAGTGTCCCCAAACACCGGCGAGACAATCGGCTTGCAACTCCAGCCGCACGGAAAGCTGGTTGGCCATATCGGGACGTGCGCGCTGCATCTGCCGCACCTTGCTGTCGATACCGAGCAGGTTTTGCACATGATGCCCGATCTCGTGTGCCAATACGTAAGCCTGGGCGAAGTCACCGCCGGCACCGAAGCGCTGTTTCAGCTCGTCGTAGAAGCCTAGATCAATGTATACCTTCTGGTCCGCTGGACAATAAAACGGCCCGGTAGCCGATTGTGCTACGCCGCATCCAGAGTTGATGACGTCGCGGAACAATACAAGTTTGGCGTCGCGGTATTGCGCACCGCACTTGGGCAGCACCTGCTTCCAGGTGTTTTGCGCATCGTCGAGTACGAAGCTGACGAACTGTACCTCACGTTGTTCTCGGGGATCATTAAGCGGGCGGTTCTGTGTAGAACTGGGCTGGCCGACGCTGGCCACGCCGCCGCCGCCTCCGCCCAGCAATGAGAAGAAGTCGGTCTTAAAGATGATGCTAAGCACCGCCAGCAGGATGAAGCCACCCAACCCAAGGCGGAGTCCGCCGCCACCGAATCCCATTCCGCCGCTGCTGCCGCGCCGGTCCTCAATGTTGCCGCTGATGCCACCCGGACTCCAACGCATGGCTACCTCCCAAAATGCAGGCAAGCCATTATGCTTCTCCGCGCGGCCAGCTGCAAGCCACATCTCCCGACTCGGGCGCGCTATTCATCGTAGCAAGTCGTGGTATTTGAAGGCTACACATGCGCAGAACCGGTAGGGTCGCGATCATGTTTCGTTTATCTCTTATCTTTCTTGACAGCAATGCGGCTGGCCCCGAACCGAGCGTCCACTCCGTGCTCCCGCCCGGTTGAAGTCGGAAAGATTCTCAATCCGGCGAAGCGATGCTGCGAGTGGCGGCTCAAGCAGCAAACATTAGCCGCTTATTGCGAAAATTGAAAAAAGGATTGTCGATTTCCTCCCAGTAGGGCTATGCAGCCATGCCCAAATCCTTTAAGAGATGCTGCATGTCAGCTTGAAGGCGTTCGTAGTGAGTGTCGAGGAGGGAAGGGTTCCTGGGCTTGGGTCCCCGTTTGCGCTGGCAGGAGCTGGCGAGTAGGGGCTTGAGA
>Ga0306921_10007092_pt1 | contig 11724 bp, 12 predicted proteins | sample sta12Cox44000080_FD_203760 | JGI IMG/M metagenome (GOLD analysis project Ga0306921, IMG submission 203760) | Lab enrichment of tropical soil microbial communities from Luquillo Experimental Forest, Puerto Rico - statoxic.12C.oxic.44.000.080 (v2)... | ecosystem: Environmental > Terrestrial >... | reverse complement strand
GCATCGCTCGATCCGCTCGCAGTGATTTTGCTCAGTATGACCAAACGATTATCGCCAAACCGATGACGAGCCCGAGTATCCAACCCAAAACGATCATCCTGGATGTCGAGTCGAGTGGGAGACGTTCATGATCGTCGGCATACGCGATCTGACGTTGCGCCTTCCAACGTCCTACCAATATGATCGTAAGTCCGATGGCACTCAGCAGCGTCCACACTAGTCCGATAATCTCGACAAAAATCATTTTGGCCTTGCTCCCTCCGTGAACGGGGCGCGCCATCGCCGCAACGCCACCAAGCGATACTATTAGCTCGCTCGCTTCATTCGATCACCTCGTCGGCGAGTCCAAGCAGCGGTAGTGGATAGGTCAAGCTAAGCAATTTTGCGGTCTTCTGATTGATCGACCCGACGCACTTCTTACGGCGGCGCTTGGCAAGCACATTGAAAAACATCGGTTATCACGATCCCGCGAGTAACAGACTTGGCGTTTGACCCGAAATGAAAGTTTCCTTTAGGTTCGCGACAAGCCGCTAACGGCGACTAATCTTTACGCATTGCTGAAACGCGGCCACACGCTCCATTGCCGAATGAACCTATCAAGGCGTGGAGCATTAATTGTGTGAGGAGATGCCATGAGGAAGATCCTGACAGCTTTGGTTACGGCCGGGAGTATCGCCGTCGCATCGATGGCGACGTCAACATCGGCCAATGCCCAATGGCGCGGATGGGGATGGGGATGGGGATGGGGCGGTGTCGGTCTTGGATTGGCTGCCGGCGCAATAATCGGCAGCGCAATCGCTGCGCATAACTACTATGGCTCTGGCTACTACTACGGCGGTTATCCAGCAGGCGGTTACTACCAGCCCCCATATGGCTATTACGGCCACGCTTACGCCCCGGCGTACGGATACGCCACCGCAGCCTATGCTCCTGGCTACGGCTACGGGTACGGCGACACTTACGCTCATCCCTACGGCTATGTCGCTCCGGTGCGACCGTATGTCGGCTACCGAGTGCGCCACTACGCCCGGCATTACGTTCAGCATTATTGAAATAATTTCGCGGCCGAACGTGACACACGAAGCGAACGGTGAAAGGGGTGGCCCCGGCCCCCTGGGGAGGGGCGCTGACCGGGGCCACCACGCGCGGGAACGGCGGGTAACCAATTCAGCCCCGCACGTTGGTCACAGCATCCGACTACCGATGGACGTCTGTCCAATAGTTGCGACTGACGCTTTTGATAGTTGCAGGCTATAGCGAGGAGGACTTCCCCTCGCAAAGTTTGACGGACCCCGATTTTATCAGATTTAATTTAGCCCTTGATCTCATTCCGAGGTCATTGGGGGGCTACAATGTTCACGAAATCCCTGTGTATCGCCGCAATAACCGTCTCAATGGCGACGGCAGCACATGCTCGCGCCCGTGTGTTTGTTGCCTCATACGGCAACGACAGTAATCCCTGCACTTTTGGATCGCGGTGTAAGACTTTTCAGCAGGCTCACGATGTTATGGACGCTGGCGGCGAGGTCACGGCCATCGACAGCGCGGGGTTCGGCCCGATCAACATCACCAAGGCGGTTACCATCACAAGTCCGGATGGTGTCGAAGCGGGTGTCGTTCGATTGCGGGTGGCAATGCCATTGACATCAATGCCGGACAAGTGACGCAATCGTGCTGCACGGGCTAACGCTGAACGGCTCTGGTGTCGGCGCTAACGGCATCGTCTTTAACTCGGGCAGCATCCTGACGGTTCAAAATTGCGTCATTCGCAATCTAACCGGTCAAGGGATTGACTTCGTTCCCTCGACGTCCAGCAGCTTGTCTGTTTTATACACTTATGTTGGCAGTAACGGCGGCTATGGCATCTTGGTCCAGCCCAGCGGTTCAGCATCAGCATCAGCAGTCGTTGATCATGTGGAAGCGCAATACAATGGCGCGTTTGCTTATGGGATAGCGTTGGATGGCCACTCAACTTCCGGATTGGTCAACGGCACAGTCACGGACTCTGTTTCATCCAACAACGGCGACGGATTTCTCGTGCTGAGTAACGGTACCATGGGGATTAACGGCAATCTGATGGTAATGCGCTCGTTGGCCGCGAACAATCACACTGGCCTGCAATCAAGCGCCGGCGCAGGGTATGATCTAAATGCTCCATTCCTTCGCATTAGCCAAACGATCGTTACGAACAATGTGATTCCTTGCTCCGGCCTTGTGCAATCGTATGGAGACAATACCGTCAACAACAATCAACAACAAGATACTTGTGGTATAGGCCTTATCCAAAAAGAGTAAGGCAGGCGGCAGGGCGGCGGCAACCAGCCCCCGCACGTTGGTCAAAGCATCCAAGTTTCTTGGCTGGTGACTAGCGTACTTGCGTTGTCCGCGGATATAGCAGCGGCCGATCAAAGTTTGCCGCGCTTTGCGGCCGTCGAGGAGCTCGGCGCGCTAGCCGTCTTTCTGGCGAGCGAAGCTGCGGCATCCATCACTGGCGTCGCGCTACTGGTCGACGGCGGCTAGACCGCGCATTGACCGGATCATGCGTCGCCGGGTACGGTGCCAAATGACGACGCGATCAGCGATTTCGCTAAGCCCTTGGAGAGAGTCATGGCAAGCGCGCCGCTCAGACAATCGGTTGATGAGTTTTGCAAGAAGACGGGCGGACAAGTCGTCTTGGTCCTTCAGGGCGGCGGCGCGCTCGGCGCTTATCAGGTCGGCGCCTATCAAGCGCTGCACGAGGCGGGAGTCGAACCCGACTGGATCATCGGCACCTCGATCGGCGCGATCAATGCTGGCTTAATCGCTGGTAACAGGCCCCCCGATCGCCTCGCCAGGCTCGATGCCTTCTGGAAGAAGATGGAGCGTTCCAAGACGGCTGGCTGGGCAGGCGGTTGGCCGGGCCTGACTGAGCTGTGGACCAGCTGGTCGATCCTCGCCCACGGCATTCCCGGTTTCTTCAGCCCCAATCCGCGTGCATTCTGGGGCGCGCATCTGCTGTTGGGAGAAAGCCAGGCGGCGTTCTATTCGACCGAAGCGCTCGGCAAGACGCTTGCCGAGCTGATCGATCTCGAAATCGTCAACAAAGGGTTGCCTCGGCTCACGGTCGGCGCCGCGAACGTGCGCACCAGCACGATGCATTATTTCGACAGCCGGATATCGCCCATTTCGATCGCGCAGATAATGGCATCCGGGGCGCTGCCGCCGGCGTTCCCCGCGGTTGAGATCGACGGCGAATACTATTGGGATGGCGGCATTCTATCGAACACGCCGACGGAGGTGATCTTTGAAGACTTTCCCCGTCGCAACTCGCTGATCTTCGCAGTCCATCTCTGGAACCCGATAGGACCGGTGCCGCGCTCAATTTGGGAGGTTCTGCACCGCCAGAAAGACATCCAGTACTCGAGCCGTATCGCGAACCACATCGCTCGGCAGCAGCAAACCCATCGGTTGCGCCATGTAGTCAGCAAGCTGGTGCGTCAGATGACACCGGAGCAGCGCGACAACCCGGTGGTCCGTGATCTTGCCGATTATGGTTGCGTGACCCAGATGCACGTGGTCCGCCTGCTGGCGCCGCGCATCGACAACGAAAACCACACCAAGGATATTGACTTCACTCCGGCCGGAATCCGAGGGCGTCGGCAAGCAGGCTATGACTCCACGACGAAAGCGCTCTCACAGGCACCCTGGCAGGGCGAGTTCGATCCTATCGAAGGCGTTATTCTCCATGAGGAGCAGCCGAACCTTGCCATCGCCGCCGAGTAGGCAGGAGCGCGAACCGTGATCGTCTAAAAGGCCGCTTTTTCTGGGTTGGCGCCCAGTCGGCTTTTCACGAGATTGCCATGCCGAACTTTGACGCGATCATTATTGGAGCCGGACAATCTGGCCCCTCGTTGGCGCGGCGCCTGGTGGCGGCCGGGCAAAAGGTCGCGATCGTCGAACGCAAGTTCTTCGGCGGTACCTGCGTTAACACCGGCTGTACACCGACCAAGACGCTTGTCGCCAGCGCCTATGCTGCACATCTGGCGCGCCGCGCCAAGGAGTACGGCGTGAGGATCGAGGGGCCTGTCACCATTGACATGCAGGCGGTGAAGGCGCGCAAAGACGCTGTCTCGGAAACATCGCGCCGAGCGGTCGAGCGATCCTTGAAGACCTTGGACGGCTGCACCGTCTATGAAGGACACGCGCATCTCAAGACCGCGAAAACGCTGACGGTCGGCGACCTCGAGCTGCGCGCCGACAACATCTTCATCAATGTGGGCGGGCGGGCGGCCATCCCGCCCATTCCGGGCCTCAATGAGGTTCCGTACTTCACCAACAGTTCGATGATGGGCGTGGATTTTCTTCCGCAACATCTCATCATCCTTGGCGGCAGCTATATCGGTCTTGAATTCGCGCAGATCTTCCGCCGTTTCGGCAGTGAGGTGACGGTGATCGAGCTGGCGCCGCGCTTGATCGCGCGCGAGGACGAGGACGTATCGCGCGCTGTTGCAGAGATTCTTGATGCCGAAGGCATCAATCTGCTACTCAATAGCAAGGTTGTCGCCGTCGAAGAAAAGGGCAAGCGTATCGCCGTGCGGTCTGCGTCGGCCGGTACGACTTCGCTAACGCTCGGCACCCATCTATTGGTGGCAATTGGGCGTCGGCCCAACACCGACGATCTCGGTCTGGAAAAGGCGGGGATCGCAGCCGATGCCCGAGGTTACATTGTAGTCGACGATCAGCTGCGTACCAACATTCCAGGGATCTGGGCGCTTGGAGACTGCAACGGACGCGGCGCCTTCACCCACACATCATATAACGATTTCGAGATCGTCGCCGCCAATCTCCTCGACCAGGGGCAAAGGTGCCTCAGCGACCGCATCCTTGCTTACGCGCTTTATACCGACCCCCCTCTGGGTCGGGTCGGTATGACTGAGGCCGAGGTGCGCAACAGCGGCAGAGCGGCCTTGATGGCGACGATGCCCATGGAAGACGTAAGCCGTGCCTACGAAAGAGGCGAAACCAAGGGCTTCATGAAAATCCTGGTTGAGCGCGATACGGCACAGATTCTGGGTGCTTCCATCCTGGGCTTGTCGGGCGATGAGGTCATTCATGCCATTCTCGACCTCATGTACGCCAAGGTGCCTTACACTACATTGCTGAGGGCGACCCACATTCATCCGACCGTATCGGAATTCATTCCGACAATGCTAAGTGATTTGAAGCCGCTGCAGTGAACATTGCCGGATCACCGCCGCTGGGCATGCCAACGAGACTCACTCGACGACTGTGGGCGGCCCGCCACTGCAGAGCGCAGTTACCAAAGTCGCCGAGAAGGTGCATAATTCGTCGTTATTTGCAGGACATGCGGGGCGCGTCTTGACCGCGCCGTCGCTCCATTGCGGAACAGCGTCCATGGAGATGCACCAAGTTCGTTATTTTCTGGCGGTCGCGCGTCATTTGAATTTTTCGCGCGCCGCGGAGGACTGCAACGTCACGCAGCCTTCGCTGTCGCGCGCCATCCAGCAGCTGGAGGCCGAATTCGGCGGTCCGCTTTTTCATCGCGAGCACAAATTCACGCACCTTACGGATCTCGGCCAAATGGTGCGTCCGCACCTCGAAACCATCTATAGCGCTGCGCTCAAGGCAAAGCGCGTCTCGCGGGACTTAAGTCAGCTCAACACGGTGCCCCTAAAGCTAGGCATCATGAGTACCATATCGCCGCTCGAGATCGTTGATTTGATCACCGCACTGAAGGGCCGACACAAGGGGCTCGAATTGCGGCTGAGCGACGCCAATGCCAAGGACTTACGCGGCCGCTTGTTGGAAGGCGAGCTCGAAGCTGCAGTCTATGCGCTGCCCGGCGAGCAGGTCGACGAGCGTATCCACGCACTGCCGCTTTTCGAGGAGCAAATGGTCATAGCCGTCCATCGGGGTCATCGGCTTGCCAACCAGCGATCCTACCCGGTCAAAGAATTAAACGGCGAATCATACATTCATCGGATGAACTGTGAGTTCGCCGGTTATGCGGATCATATCCTGAAGGAGAAGGGCGTCACGTGTACGCCGACCTACTGGAGCGAGCGAGACGACTGGACGTTGGCCATGGTGGCGGCGGGATTGGGCTTTGCATTCATGCCAGAGAATGCGGCCCAGCATCCTGGCGTGGTCGCACTTCCAGTGGTCGAGCCGGAGTTCTGGCGGCGGGTCAACCTGGTAACGGTCCGCGGCAGGCCGTACTCGCCCGGTGTCGGCGCTCTGGTGCAAGAGGCAATGCGGAAGAAATGGTTCGGCAGCAGGGCGATTGCGCTGAATTCATCGCTGCGCAGATCGGAGGATCGCGAGACCGATGAGAGTTCGCGAGGGAAGGGCTCGCGCCGCGGCGCGCGTCCCTGAAACGCCCGCGGTTGGACAACGAGCACTGTCCTAGGAAGAGGCACGGCTGATCGCTGCCCGTGGGGGCGCGTGAAGCGAGACTTAATGCCGATGCGGTGCGAGTTCCTGAGGGAGCGCCCTACGCGTCAGCCCGCCTTCATCGATCCACTTCTGCGTCGACTGGGCTGCCCGTTCGATAAGCTCCTTCGACTTTGAGAAATCAAAGGGCGATACTGCAAGCGGGCAGAGCGGCGGCACGAGATGCACCTCGACGTGCTCGGGCATCCACTCCATCTCGTGCATAAGCTGCCGAGCGATCATCAGCGCGATCGCGTGCAGGGCCTTGCCGATGGCCTGCGTGGGCGGCTCCTTCAAGGCGCAGGCGTAGCCTGTCGGCAGGATAATGATCCGCGACGCCCCCAGTTCGACCGCGAGACGCAGCGGCGTGTTGGCCGCGATGGCGCCATCCATCAATATGTCGCCGTCGAGATGCACATGTGGAAAGATGCCGGGAATCGCTGCGCTTGCCATAATGGCCTCGACCGCCGGGCCTTTGGAGAGGCGAACGCTTTGCCCCTGCTGGTTCGTCGCCATAACACTGAGAGGAATTTGCGCTTCTTCAAGGTTGCCATAGGGCAAATTGGCTTGGATGACACGGCGCAATCCTTTCGGATCGACGACATGCCCTGAGCTTCTGACGAGGCCAAAGGCGCTTGCCAGGGTGAATGGGAAAATGTCGGCGCGCCTTAACCCCGACCAGATCCGCTCCAATGCCGTCACCCCCGCTGCGTCTGGGGTGCCGGCAAAGTAGCTCGCATTGAGAGCACCTGCGGACGCGCCAACCACGAAATCCGGCTGAACGCCGAAAGCCACTAGCGTGCGCAGCATACCGACCTGGACTGCGCCGAGGCTTCCTCCGCCGGTGAGGACAAACGCGGTTTTTGCTGCAGTGTGCGCCATCGGGGAAGCCTATTGCGTCCACACAGGTCTGAATTTCTGGACCGAGCGATCGAATTCGTGGAGCAAAAACCCGGCGTTTCTACCGGGTTTTTGTCCGTGGCAGGCATCGTAAGTACCCGAATTAACGCTGCGTCTTGATGCTCGGATCGTAGCCGCCGGCCATCTGGTCGCTCGGGACCATGTTGTAGATGTGAACGCCCTGCTGCGCTGCCCGGTCCACCGCGTTGGCGAAAACAGGCGACGCGACGCTCACGGCCGCAAGCGCGGCGAGAAGGACGATTTTCGACGAGTTCATCATGGCTTTCTCCTTGATAACCGACAAAGGCGGGATGCCTTTGTTGGCCTCAAGATGAATTGTCTCGCCGTAAAGCTCCAATACCTTCAGTCTATGAATTCGATATCGATATCGCGCTTTTATTCCCGATGACCGCCCCGGGACAGAGAGATAACATGCCTTTCAAATTGGTATCGTCGGCCGTTCTTTACCCGATCCGGCAGGTCGCGGATGCTCTCTACCCAGAGATGACCATTACCCAGCTTCATGACGCCGGCTCCCACAGGAGGGAAAATGCAAATCGTTCTGTACTATGCCCCGATCACCTGCGCGCTCGCGCCCTATGTCACGTTGACTGAGGCTGGTGCGGCGTTTGAGGTGCGTCCTCTGAATCTGCGAAAGAACCAACAGCACTCGCCCGATTACTTGAGACTCAACCCCAAGCACAAGGTTCCAGTACTTATCATCGATGGACAAGCGCTTACAGAAAGTGCGGCGATCCAAACTTGGATTGCACGTACCTTCCCGCAGGCAAAGCTGCTGCCGAGTGATCCCTGGGAGGAGCTGAAGGCTCTGTCGCTGATGTCCTGGTGTTCTTCCGGGATCCACCCATTTCTCGCCCGGGTCAATTCGCCAGCCAAGGTTTGTGACACGCCGAACACAGCCGACAGCGTGCGCCGACTTGCGGAGGGGCAACTACGGGAAAACTTCCAAATCGCCGACGATTTGCTAGCCGGTCGAGAATTCTTTTTTGATCACTTCACGGCGCCTGATGCTCACTTTTTCTGGTGCATGCGTCGCGCAAAGCAGTTCGAGCTCAATTTCTCCTCATTCCGGCACTGCACGGCACACTTCGATCGGATGAGCGTACGGCCAAGCGTGCAGAAGCTGCTCGCCTTCGAAAAAACAGTGATGGATGAATTTGCCAAAGCGGCCTAGCCTTTTTTTGAAACGCTCTTTTTTATTTTTGAAAACCAGATCTCCGTTTGCGGAATTCTTTTTTGGAAAGAGATCAGAGACAGAGGCCCTGTGACGTTTTCGCGATTGTCCCGGATCGTTAACGCGACCCCGTAGCTCAAGTACCAGTGGGTCTAATAGTCCCGGTTCGTAAAATGTTTCACCGATTTGCCATGCCACCGGCATGTCGGCCTTGCACCCAACATCGGAAGTCAAAGCGAAATTTCCAAAGATCAGCTATCCTTGGCGCGTCGCGCGTGCTCGATAGCGGCCCACACGCGGGCGGGCGTCGCCGGCATGTCGATGTTCGTGACGCCAAGCGCTGTGAGTGCATCGAGCACCGCGCTGATTGCAGCGCAAGGCGCGGCGACAGTCCCCGCCTCGCCAGCGCCCTTGACGCCAAGCGCATTGGTGCGGGTCGGCGTATCGTCAAGCCATGTCTCGATGTTCGGCAGGTCTTCTGCCCGCGGCAGGCTGTAGTCCATCAACGATCCGCTGAGCAGTTGACCAGAGCCACGCTCATAGATGCAATGCTCGAACAGCGCTTGCCCGAGTCCCTGTGCGACCGCACCCATGGTCTGGCCGTGCACGATCATCGGGTTCACAGCACGGCCGACGTCGTCGACCGCGACATAGCGCACCAGAACCGACTGCCCGGTCTCCGGGTCGATCTCGACCTCGCATACATGGCATCCGTTCGGCCATGCGACGTTGTCGTTCCGATGTACCTTCTCGGCCGAGAGCGGCTGGATCGCCGCGAGTTCATCGAGCCCGACGCCGCGATCGGTGCCGGCGACCACGAAACGTCCGCCAGTGTAGGCGATGTCCTCGGCCGAGGCTTCCAGATACGCCGAGGCGCGGCTGCGTCCCTCGGCGATCAGAAGCTGCATCGCGTCAAAGGCGGCGCCCCCCGCCTTGATCATCGAGCGCGAGGCGAACGTACCCCAGCCCTGTGCAATCTTATCGGTGTCGCCGGCGATGATGCTGATCTTGTCGAATGGCACGTCCAGCGTCTCGGCGACGAGTTGCCCGAACGTGGTCTCGTGACCCTGACCCTGCGACTGCGAGCCGATGCCAACCACGATCGTTCCGTCGGGCTTCGCCTCGGCCATGGCGTACTCCTGCGCCATGCCGCCCGCACCTTCGATGGTGTAGACGAGGCCGATACCGCGCAACTGGCCACGCCTGGCAGCCTCCGCTTTCCGCGCCTGGAATCCGGCCCAGTCGGCGTAGCGTAGTGCGGACTCCATTAGGCGCGGAAAATCGCCGCAGTCGCAGATCCCGCCGGTCGGTGTGGTGAACGGCATCGCGGACGGCTTTACCAAATTGCGGTGACGAATCTCCGCGCGGTCGAGACCGAACCGCGACGCGGCGAGGTCCATGAGCCGCTCGACGACGTAGATGTCCTCGAACCGGCCGACGCCGCGATAGACGTTGATCGGCACGGTGTTTGATACATAGCCTTTGAAGTCGAGGTAAGCTTCCGAAACAGCGTAGGCGCCCACCAGCATCCGGATGACGTTGCCGACCGTCGAATTTGGCTGCCGCGGGACAACATGCGCGCCCATGTTGCAATGACCATGCACGCGCAACCCGATTATCTTGCCGTCGCGATCGAACGCCATTGCGGCTTTGGTCACGTGATCGCGCGCCTGGGTGTCGCTAATGAAGCACTCGGAGCGAGTGGCGGACCAGCGTACCGCGCGGCCGAGCTTGTAGGCTGCATAGGCGCACGCGATGTATTCAGGATACGTGGTCGAGCGTGCGCCGAAGCCGCCGCCGACGTCGCCGGTCGACACCCGCACGCGTTCAAGCGGCAGGTTGAGCGCATGGGCAATGCGCATCGCCTGTTGATGCACGCCCTGTGAGCCGATCTGCACCAGTAGCCGCTCTGTCCCTGGGTCATAGGACGCAATGCAGCTGCGTGGCTCTATGAAACTGATGATAACTCTATTGTTGATGGCCTCGATCTCGACGATCTGAGCAGCGCGCGCAAACGCGGCTTCGGTCGCTACCTTGTCACCAGCCTCGATGGCGAACAGCCGGTTGCCGGGTAGCTCGTCCCATACGAGCGGCGCACCCGCCTTCTGCGCATCGTCGATCTCGATCACCGATTCCAGTGGCGCGTAATCGACCCGTATCGCCTCGGCAGCATCGCGCGCGCTCGACTCCGTTGGCGCTACCACGAGCGCAACCGCCTCGCCCACATGACGCGCCCTTCCGACAGCAAGCGCACGCCACGGCGGAATGACCAGACCGTCCGTGAAGCTCGGAAAGCCAACCCCGAGCGAATCGATGGGGTTGAGGATCGGCTTCACGCCGGCCGCCTGGAGATCGGCGCCGGTCATCACGACTACGTCCGGCAGCTTGAGGGCCGCGGTTGGATCGATCTCACGGATCTTCGCATGCGCGTGGGGCGAACGGACAAACGCGATATAGCGACAGCCGGATGGCGCCGTGTCGTCGGTGTAGCGCCCCTGTCCGGTCAGCAAACGCAGATCCTCGACGCGGGGAATGGAGTCGCCAATACGTCCGAATTTCGCGCTCCCCGCCGACGAAGAGTTTTGTGGCATTGCTCACCTGCCGTTTCCGAAAATCATATCCGAATATCCCCAGACCCGGGCAGTCAAAACATGTCAGCAGCGGTTGTGCTGCAGCAAGTGAGAGATCGATATGAAGAAAAGCCGGTTCGATCTTGCTAGCCCCGGTGGCTTTATGGTCGCCCCCGCAGGACTGACTTAGCTGATGTGCATTCTTGCCGCTGCCGAGCTGTAGCGGTCTTGGCGTCTTAGGTAACCCGCGTTTCATCCGCGATCGATTGCAATGAGCCACGCAAAGTTTTTTGGCGATTTGCGGTGGTCAAATATCGTGTCGGACAGTCCTGGATGAGGGAATGATGTTAGTAGCAGGTGAGCTTCTGCGCGGCGCGGGCGCGCTTGGATCGAACGCAGGAACTTAAGGAGGGCCGTGGGCACAAGCAGTGAACTAGGCCTCGCCCGACTACGAACTCGTAGCGACTGTTACCCCGGTGTTACCCCAAAAGAGGTGCGCTGAATCAATGGTCATCTAAGTTATTGATTTATTGGAGCGGGCGAAGGGATTCGAACCCTCGACCCCAACCTTGGCAAGGTTGTGCTCTACCCCTGAGCTACACCCGCATCCGAGAGAAGGGTAAGCGG
>Ga0306921_10007091_pt1 | contig 11725 bp, 10 predicted proteins | sample sta12Cox44000080_FD_203760 | JGI IMG/M metagenome (GOLD analysis project Ga0306921, IMG submission 203760) | Lab enrichment of tropical soil microbial communities from Luquillo Experimental Forest, Puerto Rico - statoxic.12C.oxic.44.000.080 (v2)... | ecosystem: Environmental > Terrestrial >... | reverse complement strand
GTGTAATCCTCGACCACCGCCTTGCCACCATTGCGGGGGTCCAGCGCCCGTCGAGTAACGCGGGCAAAACCTGACTGTGCGAAGGCGCCATGATACATGTTGCTGGCGAAGTCGGTCTCTTTCACCACGGTATAAACGACGTCGCCGCTAGCGGCGTCCATCAGGTTGATGTCGTAGAAGCCAACCGTGTCCGCGGCCCGTTTTAAAAGCGGGTGGTAGCGAGCGTGTACAGCGTCGTAGCGCGAGCCGCCCGGAGCGGCAAGGAGCTTGTTCTTTTCGCCGACTGGGTTCGGGTTGCGGGCGATGTAGTCGGCCTGTAAACGCCGGCCGACTGGGTCGCTGGGCATTAACCCTTCTACAGGCGTGTGGCCACCGGCGACCTTGTCCAAGCGCGGCAATAAATCCCTGTTGTACCAGGCTTCGAGCGCGAACGTGTCTGCCTGCATGGCAGCAGGGTTCGCCAGCGTCTCCGCACGCATTTCCCGAAAGGCCGCGATGAATGCCTTGGTAGCTTCAATCGTCTCGGGCAAGCCGCCGATCGCGGCCGTAAGCCGGAGCTGGTTTTTTATATAGCTCTCAACCCGCCGGCGCTTGAGCTCGCGCTGCGCTGTTAGCCGTAGCTCCACCGACCGCGCTAGGGCCCTTTCGCCCGCCCGGTAGCCGATGATGCCGCCTGCCGCGAGGCAGGCCAGACCGGTCAGCAGCAGTACCAGAATGATCTTAGAGCGGATCGAAAGCTGCCACATGCTAGAATTCCGAGTTCAGGTTACTCGCAGGTGAACTTTCGTCTGAACTCTTGGAAGGCCGTGACCAGTTTAGTCCTACATGGAGAGATACAGCAAGCTCATTTCGCCACAGGCTCCGAAGCCTCAAATCACCTCATCCGCTTGGAGCCGTGGTACAGCGCTCGTCTCACGAAAGCCATGATCGGGAAACGTTTTCAGCCTTTTCCCGGGCCCTTCTCAACTCAATCCTCGAGACCCAGCCAGCCAGCTGCGACAGGTACGATTTTATTGTGACTGAAAATCCTTCTCAATTGCGAAGAGCCGGGCTTGGCAATGGCGTTGTCCGGGCCTTAAGCATAGAGTTGCTGGAGCGCCACCGAAGGGTCACCGACAGATTTCCTGGAAGTGTTTTGGCGGCGCTGAACACGTGGAACCCGTTTACAGATGACCATTCCCGTAGAACCCTCTGCCAAGCATGATCCTTTTGTAGCGGCCCTCGCGCTCCAGGCTGAGCACGGGCGGGCTTATGCTGAATTAGCGGATCGGATTCGGGCAGAGAGTCCCGCGGCCGCTTCTGTTCTCTTGACTATGCGCCAACGCCAGGAGGCACAGATACGTCAACTAATGTGCATTTACGGCTTCCCGTCACGTAGAGAGCTGCCATCTGCATATGCTACACGCGCCCGGCCGACAGCTGATACCTCCATCGACGAAGCCGTGCAGAGGTCGGCTCGCGACCCTGAATTGAAGCGAAAAATGTTTGTGCTCCAGACCGTGCAACCAGGCCTTGCTGGCCTGATGGACGGTTCAGTATCGACTCTCGCGCCGGTCTTTGCTGCTGCGTTTGCCACCCACAGCTCTAGTACGGCGTTTCTCGTCGGGATTGCGGCTTCGTTGGGCGCGGGGATCAGTATGGGGTTTGCCGAGGCTCTCTCTGACGATGGGATCCTAAGCGGCAGAGGCCGTCCGTGGATACGCGGGGGAATCTGTGGGGCTATGACCACTTTGGGCGGTATCGGTCACACGCTGCCCTTTTTGCTGCCTGATTTCTATCTGGCTACCTGGTTTGCTGTAGCAGTCGTCGCTGCTGAGCTTGGTGCGATTGCGTGGATCAGGAACCACTATATGGATACGCCCCTTCTCAGAGCCATTTTTCAAGTAGTGCTCGGCGGGATTCTCGTTTTCCTGACGGGTATCCTCATCGGCAGCTTATGATGGCTCGAGACCGGCCTTGGAAAGGCCTCCAGATCTCGAATTCGTTTATCGCGAAAAACACCTGTGTTTGGGAAATCTCAAATGACCGAATATAATCTGCACGGCAAAGTAGCGGTGATCACCGGGGCCAGCAAAGGACTGGGCAAAGCAATGGCTTTGGCGCTGAGTTCCGCCGGGGCAACCGTTGCGCTTGTGTCGCGGGACATGGAGCAATTGGGCGGAGTGAAAAAAGCGGTGGAGACTGGGGGCGGCAAAGCGCAAGTCTTTCAGGCCGACGTCTCACAAGAAGACCAGGTTCGTAATCTCGAGCGAGACGTGCTGAGAAGCTTGAATGGAGTTCACATCTTGATCAACAACGCGGGGATCAATCTTCGGAAGAACCTCGTCGATTTTACCCTGGAAGAGTGGCGCAGCGTTCTAGATGCTAACCTGACGAGCGTATTCCTCATGTGTCGGTCGTTTGTGCCGCACCTGAAGGGCAGGGGATACGGACGGATCATTAACCTGGCCTCGATCATGAGCCACGTGTCCCTGGCCGGTCGCTCGGCCTACTCGGCAAGCAAGACCGCTTTACTGGGCCTGACCCGCGCGCTCGCGCTCGAGCTTGCTGCCGAGGGCATTACCGTCAACGCAATTAGCCCGGGTCCGTTTGCTACAGAGATGAACACAGCGTTGATCCAGAATCCGGAGCTCAACCAGCAATTCGTTTCGAAAATCCCGCTCGGCCGCTGGGGACGGGTGGAGGAGATTGGGCAACTTGCTCTCTATCTGTGCTCCGATGCCGCAGCATTCGTTACCGGAACGGATATTCTCATTGATGGGGGCTGGACGGCGCAATAGCACTGCGCCCGCGACGCATTTGCGCGGCAGCAAGACTTCAACGACAGTTCAGCAGGGGGATAACCCCCTTCTAAGGGCGTGCTCAGAGCTGTGAAGGGGGAAAACCACGAACCGTCTTCAAAAGCTATGAGCCAGAACCTCAACCTGCTCCGGCAAAACTACTGCCGGCCTGCCACCGTGGCTGGCAAGAGAATCCCTTACCTCTTTCCTTTGGAGAAAGAGTCCGAGGAGGGGAAAGCCCTGCTCGCTAAGGCAGCGACATCAGTCCATCACCTGCAAAAATTCAGTCCGTACGGTCTTCAACAGACGTATCAAGACGAAGCGACCGGCGCTGAACTGCCGGTCTTCGCGGTCTTCGATCTTGATGGCGATCACAAGAGCACTTTCGAAATCACTACAGACTCGATCCCCGCAATCGCTCAGTTAGGAAGTCTTCCCGGCTACATCCCATTTCAGAGAACCCGGGACTTCGTTCGAAGGCTGAACGAGCGTCGGATAAAGGCTGAACGAGCGATGACCTGGATCTCGCTGATCCTGGGGAGCCTTCCCGCGTTCGCCTATCTCTACTCGCGCCTTGCTGCCATGACCGGCACCAGTGTGCTAGCGATCTTCATAGTATGGATTGTTGGCGTATTTCTTGCCTTCGCTGCAGGCCTGCTCGTACTTGATCGGCTCTGCCCATGGCAAAAACTCATCATCACTGCGGAATTTGACGGTATCCTTCCAAAACGGGCTAGGGAAAACGCGCGCGCGGCCCGACACCACTTCGACAGCCTGTACATCGTTGTCGACCAGCAGAACCGGTGGAAAAGTACATTCTTGCCAGACCCAAGACCGCGTGCGTTAGATCCGCTTTTGATTGGGGAGCTTAAGCATGGTCGTCGGTACCAATTCTTCCTGATCGATCAATTTGATCTCACAAGTGCGGAGCAGTACCTTTCCGACGAATTTGCTGTCAGCTCCGCTTAAGCCCGCAACAGCAACCCGATTTCGGTTCCGGATTATGACCGGCGCATTTGTAGCTTGGAATGAATAAGACCCTGATCGCCCTCGCAGCCGGGGTTGTTGTCCTTGGCGTTTCAGGAGAACAATCAAGCGGTTCAGACAATCCTGATTCCACTTCCGGCTACGGCAGTTTTGGTAACAAATCCAAACCGCTCATGCGGGGTGAGACCATGGCGCAAGTCAGAGCGCAGTTTCGTGATCCGGACCAGGTCACGCATGATGCTGAGCATGGGGAGAGTTGGGTCTATGTGTTCGGAAAAGACAGACTTCTGGGAAATAAGCCCTTTGTTTCCGAGCAACTCATTCGCGTCCGCGTGCTCAGGATCAATTTCGATCGGGAGGGGCGAGTAACTGACTGGAAGGCGGCGCTCGTTACTACAGCCGCCTTGTAAGCTACTTCTTTGGCGTTGGAGAGTCGCTAGCCGAGCTGGTTGCCCAGCTTTGCGAAGAACTCGTCGAGCATCTTTTTGGCCATCGGCTCCACGAGGCGCGACCCGACGGCGGCGATGACTCCACCGACCTTGCCCTCTGACTCACAGTGAACCTCGCTCCCTTCTCCCGCAGGTGAGATCTTCATCTTTGCCACTCCTTTTACCCAGCCCGGTCCCCCTTTGCCTTCAGCCTGAAGCGTGAAAGACTGAGGCGGGTTTTTGTCCTCGATCCGGATTTTCCCGACGTAGCTGCCTTTAATGCCAGCGACGCCGATCTTAAGATGTGCGTCATAGCTATCTTGCCCCGTTTTCTCCATCTTCTCGCATCCGTCGATGCACTTCTGAAGGACAATGGGATCGAGGAGCGCCGCGAAGACTTTCTCCGGCGGGGCGTTGAATGCGTATCTGGCTGTAAGTTTCATCAAAGGTTCAAGACAAAGGCGGGAAAAGACCTTCCAGCCGCTTGGACGACATCATGCGCGGCTGGCCGCCAGCTCCAGTGCCCGCTTCGTCTGGACGCACGCAAGGTGCGCCCGGAACTCTGCGGAAGCATGGATGTCCGAGAGTGGATCGACTCCGTCGGCCGCCTGCCGGGCCGCCGTAGCGATCGTCGCTGCCGAAAGTTCCAACCCGTGCAACGATGCTTCCACTCCGGTGGCGCGATATGCCTTTGGCGCCACACCCGTTACCGCGACTGCGACACCCTTTTCTGTCTTGTCTACCACGGCCGCTACGCCCGCTATCGCGAACCCACTCGCTTTTTGGGCGAACTTGACATATGCAGCCGTTTTCGCGGTCACAGGCACGTGGATTGACTTGAGAATCTCGTCTGGTTTGGTGGCCGAAGTGAGCATGTCTACAAAGAAATCCTTCGCGGTCACAATTCGGCTCCCGCCCTGCCCGGCAAGCTCAAACTCGGCGTTGAGGGCCAGCATTGCCGCCGGCCAGTCGGCCGCGGGATCCGCATGGACACAGCTCCCGCCGATCGTCCCTTTGTTGCGTACCTGAACGTCACCGATCTTACCTGCGACCTCGGGAAGGAGTGGGCAAGAGCGTTGGAGAACATCGGAAGACTCAATTTCGTAATGCGTCACGAGCGCGCCGATAGCAATCTTCCCGTCCTGTTTTGCGATCGAATGGAGATCAGGAATCCGTCCAATGTCGACAACGAACTTCGGCTGCGAAAGCCGGAGCTTCATTGCCGGAATCAAACTGTGACCGCCGGCGAGCACTTTGGCATCTTCCCGGTGCTTGGCGAGGAGGCCGAGCGCCTCGTCGAGCGTTGCAGGCCGGACGTAATCGAACGTAGCAGGGATCATGGCCGGCCTCCCTTCTGCTGGATAGCGCGCCAGACCCGCTCCGGCGTGAACGGCAGGTCGAGGTGCCGGATGCCCAGCGGCGAGAGCGCATCAACGACGGCGTTGGCGATCGCAGGCGTCGAGCCGATCGTTCCCGCCTCGCCAACACCCTTCACCCCAAGCGGATTCGAAGGCGAGGGTGTCACGGTGCTTCCGAGGACAAAATCGGGGATGTCGGTTGCGCGTGGGATTGCGTAATCCATGAATTCGCCGGTGAGCAGTTGGCCGCTCTCGTCATAGACTGTTTGTTCCATGAGGGCGGCGCCGATCGACTGAGCGATCCCCCCCTGCACCTGGCCTTCGATCAGGAGCGGGTTGACCTGTTTGCCGCAGTCGTCGACTGCAACATACTTGACGATCTTTACCTGACCTGTGTCGCGATCCACCTCGACCGCAGCGATATGCGTCCCAAAGGGGAACGTGCAGTTTGACGGTTCAAAGAAACTCGACGCCTCGAGGCCCGGCTCGAATCCAGGTGGCAGGTTTTTCGCGATATAGGCCTCGCTTGCCAGCTGAGTCCAACCGATAGAGTTCTTTGGTTTCTCCTTCACGAAGAACTTCCCGTCCTTGAACTCCACCTTTTTCGAGGTCGATTTGAGAAGCGCTGCAGCGAGTGTTTTAGCCTTTTCGATGATCTTGTCGATCGACATAACGATAGCCGTGCCGCCAAGCGCCGTCGCGCGGCTGCCGTAAGTATCGCGACCATAGTGTGCCGTAGCGGTATCGCCGCGGAAAACGACGACGTCCTCGATCGGGACACCCAGCTTATCGGCCGCGATCTGGGCAAAGCTCGTCTCCTGTCCCTGGCCATGTGGCGTCGCACCAGTGATAACGGTGACCTTCCCGGAGATCTCGATCCGAACGCACCCCCATTCCCAACCACCAGCGGCCATTGCCTTGGAAGGGCCGAGCGCACATATCTCAACATACGTCGAAAGGCCGATCCCGAAGAGCCGGCCCGCCTTACGTGCCGCGTCTCGCTGTTTAAGAAGCTTCGGCCAAACGGCGAGCTCCTGGGCCTTTTTGAGCGCGGCCTGATAGTTACCGCTGTCGTACAGTTGCCCGGTGACGGTTTTGAACGGGAACTCCGCTGGCTTGGGCATGTTCTTCAGCCGCACCTGTACCGGGTCGAGGCCGAGCTCCGCAGCTACGAGGTCCATGATGCGCTCGATGATATAGGCCGCCTCGGGCCGCCCTGCGCCTCGGTACGCGTCGGTGCACATTTTGTTTGTGTGGACGCCAGTGATATCCATCCGCACGGCCTTCAGCTTGTAACAGCCGGGCAGCATGACGCCGGTTAACGTTGGGATCGCAGGCGTCAGGAGCTGGCAGTATGAGCCGACGTCGGCTATTGTCTTCGACCGGATCGCGAGCACCGTGCCATCCTTCCGGATGGCAACCTCGTTGAGTCCAATCTGATCGCGGCCGTGGATGGTCGCCGACGCGTTTTCGCGCCGACCTTCGATCCACTTGACCGGCCGATTGAGGCGAATCGCAAGGTGACTAACGACGACCTCTTCCGCGTACAGATTGAGCTTCGAACCGAAACCGCCGCCGACCTCGGGGGCCACGACGCGGAGCTTGTTCTCCGGAATGCGTATGAGACCCGGGAGAAGAGTCCGAATGAGGTGCGGCACCTGGGTCGAGGTCCAGAGCGTGAGCGACGCTTCGCCTGCATGCCAGGACGCCGCGCAGCCGCGCGGCTCGAGCGCCATGGGGGTCAGCCGCGGATGCACTATCCGCAGCTTGAGGACTTTGTCAGCCTTCTTAAAAGCGCCATCCACGTCTCCGGCGGGAAGGCTCCAGGTGAAAGCGACATTCGTTCCAAGCTCGGGGTGAGTGAGGGGCGAGCCTTTTTCAAGCGCTTTTTCGGGGTCAATCACCGCTGGCAGCGGCTCATAGTCGACTTCCACGAGGTCCAGCGCATCCCGTGCGATCGCTCGCTTCTCGGCCACAACGACCGCGACCGGGTGGCCCACGAAATAGACGCGGGCGCCTGCCAGCACCGTGTGTTCGGGCGACTTTCCACCCGGGAGCGGCGAGGCGCAGGGGACCGCCCCCACTTTGTCGTTCAAGTCCGCACCAGTAAAGACACCGACAACACCCGGATGCTTCTTCGCCGCGTCGGTATGGATTGCCTTGATTTTGGCGTGGGCATGCGGGCTTCGCACGAACTCCGCGTGGAGCACATTCGGGAGCTTCAGATCGTCGACATAGGTCGCGATACCTTTAATGAGGCGCGGGTCCTCCACGCGCTTCATCGGGCGACCCACATATCCACGAACGGCTTTCTTTTTGACGGCCTTCCGTTTCGTCTTAGCCATTTTCACGCCCCGCCTTTCTTCGCTGCCTGCTCGATCGCGTCAACGATGTGCAAATAGCCGGTGCAACGGCAGAGGTTGCCTTCAAGCGCGTGGCGGATCTCATCACGGGAAGGCGAGCTGGTCCGCTCCAGAAGCTGGACGGCGGTCATTATCATGCCCGGTGTGCAGTAGCCGCACTGGAGCCCGTGGCATTCCCAGAAGCTTTCCTGGACAGCGTGCAGCTTCCCGTCGTGCGAGAGCCCCTCGACGGTTGTGACCTCTGAGCCGTCAGCCTGGACGGCCAGCATAGTACATGACTTGACCGACTTTCCATCGACAAGGACGGTGCAGGCACCGCAGACGCTCGTTTCGCATGCCACGTGCGTCCCGGTCAGGCCGCACGCCTCGCGCAGAAACTGGACGAGCAGCAGTCGCGGCTCGACCTCGCTTTCTTGCAATGTTCCGTTGACACGGATCTTAACGGGGATGTTCACGGGGGTGGACTCGTTCAGTAACGGAGTTAGGAGTTTAGGAAGCTGTAGCGTATTCTGCGAGGCGAGGCCCTGTCAATTAAATGAGAGGGACGGTCAATGGAAAGTCAGGGAATAAAGCTGGTTACAGCTTGATTTGAACCGGGGAATGGGCCGGAACATTTTCGCGGATGACAGGAGTGTAATCTGCGGAAACAATATGTTCTTGCCATCGTCTAAGAGAAAAATGTCGACATCCAGTCCATTGCAACCACAGAGTCACGCTTATCCAGATTTGCTAGCGGCGCAGAGCTGGCAGACCTGGCTAGAGCGAGAGAAAAAACATTTTGCTCTGAGGACGGTCGAGTCGTTCAGCGGTTTCTTAAGCGTCGCCTACCAAGCCAGCTTGTTGAACGAGGAGGGTCAACCAGTGATTTGCCGGATTGCCCTTTGCCATCTGTCAGAGTTGGAAGCGGCAAATCTATCTTTGTATTCCTTCAACGGTTCTTTTCTTCAGAAACCGCGTCCCTTTGACCAGCAAGAAATCCGGCGGCTTAGCCCAGCGGCGAGCTTTTACCGATCTATGATCGCTGTGACTTGGTCCCCACAGAAGGGCTTTGTCATCTGCGGGACGGTGCAGACCGGCCAGTGGTCCAGAGACTTGGTGTCAGATCTTCAGGGAATGATGCACCCGATTCCGGACTGGCTGATAATCCACGTTCGGGGCCCGGGAAATCTTGTCGTTTATCGAGGGGCAGAACGCTTGGCGACGCTATTGAATGGGCGAGTTGAAGGACACGGGTTCAACGTATTCGCGTCCACGTGGATGAGAGAGCGCTATTGGAATGAACGGGATAGGTTGACCGATTTTCGCAGCCTCGCCGCAGACTCAGACGTCGAACTCCGCCCTGATCTGCTGGAAAACTTTGACGCCAATTTCTTCAAACGCGTCGTTCGGGAGATACGCGATCGACGTCATGGCGGTACGCTCGTTTTTGGTCCGGAAGCGTTGCTGGCTCGACTTCTTGATCCAGGGGGTCCCATCTGCGCCAAATATCGGGTGGACCGGAAACAATCATCCAGGCCGTACCAGGCACTCCTGGACAAAATCGTTGGAAAGTTCATCGCAGTCGCCAAAATGAAGGGCAGAAAAACGGTTGGTTGGTTGGAATTTCTGAAATGGAGCGAAGAAATGCCCTACAGTTTTTCCGTGCAGTATCTGGATCTGGCTGGCTGGTTGGCCGATATGGCGACTGTCGATGGCTGTCTACTGCTTGACCCTCGGTTTTCCGTCTCTGGTTACGGCGCCGAGATTCAAGTGCCGGGCTTTGAGGACGAGATTGTGCACCGAGCGCTGGATCTGGAAGCGGAGGTTACGATTCCAGAGTCTGCTGAACACGCCGGCACCCGCCACCGCACGGCTTATCGACTCTGCCGCGATTTTCCGCAGTGCCTTGCGGTCGTGGTCTCTCAAGACGGCACGGTGCAGTTTGTCACAAGCCGCAATGGCTTGGTGACTTGCTGGAGTCATCTCAATTTCTAGCCTGTGGCCTGAGAACCGAGCGCCTGGCGTATTCCCTTCTCTAATTCGGCGGGCAGGGGATGACGTCCCATCCATCCGACGTGTCCGTCAGGCCGGAGCAAGGCAGCTGTGCCACCGGCAACCCCCCATGACCTCCAGAGCGAACCGTTTGAGCCGTCGACGTAAGCTTCGGGCTGTTTCGGCACGCCGATTGGTGAAAATAGCGCAATCTTCAAGTCATGAATGTTCTGGAAGCTATTTGCGATCCTGGCGCCGTCCCAAGTCGGCAACCGCCCGTCATCGAAGAGCAGCAAGACCGGGGCTGGACCAGCCAGGTCCAACAGCCGGGTCGGTGTGCCGTTCGGAGAAACTAATTCGCCATCTGGTGCGCGACGCCCGATCCAGGCACCTCGGCCCGACACTATAGGCGAGCGGGTGTAACTTGTGTCAAGCATACCCATTTTAGGAGCGAGATGGGACATCATGCCGAATCTCGGGAGAGCAAACACGAATGCCCGGATCACATTCTGTGCCATACGCGGCGCAAGCAGCCCGAACCGGGTGAGAAAGTCAGTGTACCGATCCACGTTCTTAACGACCGCTTCGCGGCGCTCGGCTTCGTAGGAGGTTAGCAAGAGTTCCGCATCGGCGCCGGCAAGCACCCGGGCCAATTTCCAAGCCAGATTGTGCGCGTCCTGGATTCCGCTGTTCATTCCTTGACCACCGGCTGGGCTATTGATGTGCGCAGCATCTCCTGCCAGAAGAACCCGATCCCGCCGAAAGTGGGGACTCGTCCGGCAATGGATCTGGAATGCGCTGGACCAGAGATGTTCATAGGCGCAAGAGCCGAACAGCTCTTGGACTCGTCTGTCGATCGCCGATTTTTCCGCGGGCCCCTGTTCCGCTTCGTTGTGATCGAGCGTAGAGATGATCCGCCAGTGTCCGGGTTCATAACGCAAGGCTGCCAGGACTCCTCGCTTGACAGGCGCGAAGATTGGCCCAGCTACTTGCTCGTCGTTGTCAGGAACCTCGACATCAGCAAGCAGAACGCGAGCGGGGTAAGTCTTTCCCTGCAGCTCCCAGCCGAGCGTCTTGCGCACCACGCTGTGGGCCCCATCGCAGCCCACTAGATACTGACCGTGAAAGGCTTGAGCGATGCCGTTTGAAGCCGCAATGTCTGCGGACACGCCATTCGCATCCTGCTCGAAACCCGTAACCGTGTGTCCCGGCAAGACTTCGGTCAACCCGGTCTCTTTGACCTGATTCAGGAGGAGGGCTTCGGTCCGATTTTGCGGCAAGATCAGGACTCCAGGCACCGCGCTGATCTTGCTGAAGACACCGAGGTCGATTCCCGCGACCGGCTTCGGCTGTCCGGCAACCCAGAAATCCACCCTCGTTCGGAGCTGGCCTTGGGCGACAAAACGTTCATAAATTCCCCAACTACGAAATATTTCCAGTGTGCGGGGAAGAATACCGAGCGCGCGCGAGTGCGAGTCGATTCCGGATTTAGTCTCGAACAAGATCGAGCGCACACCGTGGCGCGCCAGGCCTAAGGCAAGGGATAAGCCCACCGGACCACCTCCGGCGATGAGAACTGGTGCTTCATTCATGAGGCGAATCAGCTGGAATCTCTGCTGCCCGGGTCGCCAATGTGTGGCCTTCCGTCTGAGGCAACCAGCGACCAGAGTTTCAGCAATTCGATTCTCATAGCGATGATTTCCTCGGTTAGCAAACCCTCTGGATCTGCACCGAAGTCATAACAGGTTCGGAAGCGCCGGATACATCGTTCAATTCTCCTTAACGACTCGGCGACTCCAGGCGAGATTAAACGGTGTGACATATGTTCATATGAACAT
>Ga0306921_10007090_pt1 | contig 11726 bp, 12 predicted proteins | sample sta12Cox44000080_FD_203760 | JGI IMG/M metagenome (GOLD analysis project Ga0306921, IMG submission 203760) | Lab enrichment of tropical soil microbial communities from Luquillo Experimental Forest, Puerto Rico - statoxic.12C.oxic.44.000.080 (v2)... | ecosystem: Environmental > Terrestrial >... | reverse complement strand
GCCATTCTTTCCCCGCCCCCCCGCCCCCGGCGCCCCCCCCCCCCCCCCCCCCCCCCCCCCCCCCCCCCCCCCCCCCCCCGTCCACGCTCGCTGTCGGGCTTAGCCCTGTCAGAGCCCGTCCGGGCCCAGTTACTCAGCGAACTGGGCGGCGCGCCAGCGTAGGGCCGCGCCGAGACCTTCTTTCTCGCGGATCTCGTCGAACTTGACGCCGACCTCGGTACGGGCGGCGTAGAGGGCGGCGAGGATGTCCAGCCCGGCGTTGATCGCGCTCCGGAAACCAGCCGACTCGGCGCCGCGATTGATAGAGAGCTTGGTGGCCGCGAGCGCTTCCGGGGAGATCAGCGCCATCCGCCGCGCGTACTTCATGGTCGCGGCGGCGAGCTCGGCCCGGGAGACAACGCGATTGACCATCCCGTACCGGAGCGCCGTCTGCGCGTCGATCGGGTCGCCGAAGAAGAGAATCTCCCGGGCGCGCTTGAGGCCGATGATGAACGGCATGACCAGCGCGGGCCCGACGTTCGAGAAGCGGATTTCCGGCTCGCCGAAGAGCGCATCGTCGGCGGCGATTGTGAGATCGCACATCATCACGAGCTCGCAGCCGCCGCCCAGGCAGTGGCCCTGGACGGACGCGATGACCGGCTTCTTCATCTCCCACGGCGTCATCTCGAGCTGCACGTCATCGGTGAGCGACTCGTGCCACGCCAGCGCGTTCCCTCGCCGGACCGCTCGGGCCGGGTTCGGCGAGATGTCGTAGCCGGCGCAGAAGCTGCGGCCCTCGGCGCGGAGGACGACCACGCTGGTGGCCGGGTCGCGGTCGGCCTCGTGGAGGCGCTCGACGAGCGCCTTCTTGAGCTCGGCGCTGATGGCGTTGAGCTTGTCGGCCCTGTTCAGGCTGACGATGCCGACGCGTCCGTCGGCGGCGTAGGTGACGATCGGCGTAGTCATGGACGGCTCCTCAGGAATCAGACGGTGTCGGGATCACGAGCGAGATGCGGTTCTTGCCGGCGACGTGTACGTACTCGACGCGATCGGCGATGGCTGCGACCAGCGCGACACCGAGCCCGCCGACGGGCCGGTCCTCGACGCCGAGGCTATCGTCGGGCACCCGCACGCGCGCGAACGGATCGAAGGGTCGCGCGGTGTCCTCGTAGGTGAGCGCGACCGAGCCGGGCTGGATCGCGAACGCGAGATACACCGGCGCCTCGCTGTCGGCGCCGTGGCCATGCACGACCGTGTTCGTGAACAGCTCCTCCACGAGCAAGGTCAGACGCAGACATGCCTTGCGCGGCACGCCGTTCATCGCGCAGATGTCGGCGATGAACTGCGCCACTGCGGGTAGGGTGTCCCGACGTGCCGGGAAGGTCCTGTGGTGGTTTCCGGTATGTGCGTCGTGACTCGTGCACGGCCTCCGGATCTCGGGAGATGTCGAGACCGACTCGGCTACTATATATACATCGGGTTGTGCGTCGGGCGGCTGTGCATTCCGGAATCGGCCCGACGATTGCGAGAGGTATGAGGAGGGACACCATGCGATCCACGTTGATTGCTGTGACCTTGCCGATACTGCTGGCGTTCGGTGTCGCGGTCGCCGCGGCCCAGGATGCCGGCCAGATCAAGACCTCCAAGGGCTCGGCCCAGATCGAGCGCTCCGGCCAGAGGCTCCCCGCCACCGTCGGCCAGGTCGTGCAACAGGGCGACGTGGTGGTCACCGGCGCCGACGGCTCGGTCGGCCTCACGTTCCGCGACAACAGCCTGGTCTCGATCGGTCCCGACAGCGTGCTCGCGATCGATCGCTTCGTGTTCGACTCGACGACCCACCAGGGCAACTTCGACGCCTCGCTGAAGCAGGGGACCCTGGCCGTCGTTTCCGGAAAGCTGGCCAAGCAGTCGCCCGAGGCGATGAAGTTCAAGACGCCGGCGGCGATTCTTGGCGTGCGCGGGACCGAGTTCCTTGTTCGCACGAGCCCGGCGAAAGACTGATCCCCTGCCCGCCCGGGTGCGGCATCTCGTCTGGCTGGCGCCCCTCGCGCTGACCGCGCTGGTGGGCTGCGCCACCCGGAACGATCTCTACGTCCTCTTGCCCGGCAAGGACGGAAAGACCGGTGCCCTGATCGTCGAGAGCCAGGGCCAGAAACAAACGCTCGATACGCCCTACGCCGCCGCGCGCGTGAAGAACGTCGGCAGCGTGGACGGCTTCAAGAGCTCCGAGACCGAGGTGAAGCAGGACTTCGGCCCGGCGCTCGAGGCGCTGCCCAAGCGGCCGGTGTCGTTCTTCCTGTATTTCCGGAGGGACACCGACGAGTTCGCGTCCGAGTCCAAGGCGCTCGTCAACCAGATCTTCGCCGAGATCGCGCGGCGGCCGGCACCCGAGGTCGTCATCATCGGTCATACGGATCGTGTCGGCACCGAGCAGCACAACGACGCACTCTCGCTCCGGCGCGCCGAGCGCTGCCGCGACGAGCTGATCAAGCTCGGAATCCCCAAGGTGCGGATCTCGGTAGCCGGTCGGGGCGAGCGCGAGCCGGAAGTGCCGACGGCCGACGAGGTCGCCGAGCCCCGGAACCGGCGCGTCGAGATCAGCGTCCGCTAGGCCCCTTCCAGCGAAGCACGAGGATCGCCATGTCGTCGGTTTGCTCGACGCCATCGGCGAACCGGCCGACCTCGAGGCGGACCGCCTCACCGATCTCGGCGGCCCCCGCTGCGCGACCGACTTTCTCCAGCAGCGTCTCGAAGCGGGACCGTCCGAACGCCTCGGCCTTGGGGCTCATCGCGTCGAGCACACCGTCGGTCACCAGACAGATCGCGTCGCCCGGTACGAGCTGGCGTGACCTCGCCGTGTAGGCAAAGCGCTCCAGCACGCAGAGCGGCGGGCCGCCGCTGTCCCCGAGGCGGACCAGTGGCCGGTCACCCTTCGGGAGCAGATAGAGCGGCTCGTGGCCGGCGTTGCAGTAATCCAGCAGACCGGTCTGCAGATCGAGCACCCCCGCCAGCATCGTGACGAAGAGCCCTTCCGCGTTGTCGCGCGAGATCTCGGCGTCCGCCGCGCGCATGACGGCGTCGACGGACCCGACGCCCCGCAGCGCCGCGCTCTTGTAGAGCGCCTTGCTCACCGCCATGAAGAGGCTGCCCGGCAGCCCCTTGCCGGAGACGTCGCCGATCAGGAGACAGAGCCGGTCGCGGTCGAGCGCGAAGAAATCGTAGAGATCGCCGCCGACCTCGCGCGCCGGCTCGAGGAAGGCGTAGAGATCGAGGCGCGCGTCGCCGGCGAGCGCGGTCGCCGGGTCCGGCAGGCTGCCCATCTGGATACGCCGCGCGGCCTCGAGCTCGCCGGCCAGGCGCGCGGCCTGCTCTTTCTGCAGCTCGACCTGACGGCGCAGTGACTGACGGTGGCGCTCGGTCTCGGCCAGCGTGACGACCAGCATCGCGGTGAAGAGCGTGCCGAGCGCGAGCGACGGGAACGCCGCGTCGAGCAGGATTCCGCGCTTGAGATAGAGCAGGATCCCTGCGGTGACGATCGCCCCGACTATCAGCGCGTAGAGCGCCACGGAGGCCGGCGCCGACGATCGCGGCATGATCAGGACCAGCAGGAGGCCGCCGGCCAGCAACAGGCCGGCCTCGGCCCACGCGACCGCGCGCGGGCGTGAGAGCAGGTCGTTGTCGAAGATGTTCTCGAGCAGCTGGGCGTGGATCTCGACACCGGGCATCCGGTCGGCAACCGGGGTCGCCTGATAGTCCGACAGACCGAGCGCGGTGACGCCGATCAGGACCAGCTTGCGCTCGAGCAGGTGGTGGTCGACCTTGCCGGCAAGCACGTCGGCTGCCGAGACGAACCGTTCCGGATCCGACCGCCCGAAGTGGACGCGCACGCTGCCGTCGGGCTCGGTGGGGACGACGAGGTCGCCGACCGCCACCGCCTCGACGCCCGTCGCGCCCGTGCGGACGGTCACCACGGGTCCGCCGGCCGCGACGCGGAGAATCTCGAGGCCGAACGCCGGAATCAGCGCGTCGCCGACCGCGGCGACGAGCGGCATTCGCCGCACGACGCCGCGCTCGGTGTCCACGCTCAACAGACCGTGCCCCTTGACGACCCGGTCGATCTCCTCGGCGCTGTGCAGGGTCGCGTCGAACCGGCGCACGAGCGGGCGCGGGTCGGGGCCGACGGTGCGAAATGGCACGCGGCGCACGTTGCGTCGCACCCCGCCAGCGTCCGCTTCCAGGCCGGCGATGCCGAGCACGACCCGAGACGACTGGAGCGTCCGCGCGAGGACCGTGTCGTTGCTCGGCAGGCTCGACAGGCGCTGAACGAGGTCCGGGCCCATGTCCGGCACGAACTCGGGCAGCCGCGCCGGCGAGAGACGATCCGCCTCGGGCATCACGATGTCGACGCCGATCGCGGCCGGATCGGCCTCGGCAATTTTGGCCACGAGATGCGCCAGCCAGGTCCGCGGCCACGGCCACTGTCCGTGCCGCCGGAGGCTCTCCTCGTCGATCGCCACGATGATGGCCGGGCCGGAGTGCCGGGGGCGCGGAGCCCAGCGCTGGTAGGCGTCGAAGGCCGCGAGCCGGACGAAGCCGAGGCCGAACAGGTCGGGGGCGAGCTCGATCGCGAGGAGCAGCGCCAGCAGCGCGATCCCGAGCGGCTGGCCGTGACTGCCGCAGAGAACCCGGATCCACCGCCGCTCCGACCAGTGCATCGAGCTCAGGCCGGAAGGCTCAGAGAGCGATCTCCATGCCGTCGTAGGCCGCCAGGATCTCGACCCGCCGGTCCGCGCGGGTGATCTCCTCGAGCCGCCGCGTCTCGGCCAGGAGCGCGGCGATTCGCTCGTCGTCCGAAACGGGCTCGTGGTGGTAGAGACACAGGCGCTTGGCGCCCGCCATCTGGCAGAGCTCGAGCCCGACGACGTTGCTCGAGTGTCCCCAGTCCTCCTTGATCGAGGTCGCTTCGGCCAACGAGTATTGCGAGTCGAAGATCACGAGATCGGCGTCGCGGAAGAACTCGGCGAATGCCTTGATCTCCGCGATGTCGTCCTGCTTGTGCTCGGCGTCGGTCGAGTAGACGACGACCTTGTCGCCCCGCTGGAACCGGTAGCCGTACGAGTCGCCGCCGTGACGCTGGAGCTTGGGCCGCACGCGCAGCCCCGCGATCTCGTACTCGCGCTCCGGCTCGAGCCGCACGAACTCGATCGAGGCCGATAGCCCCGAGAAATCGACCGGGAAGGACGGCGCCGCGTGCTGGCCGCGAAAGGCCTCCTCCAGATCGCCGTGGCAGCCGTAGATGCGGATGTGATTGCCGGGCGAGTACGCCGGCATGAAGAACGGAAAGCCCATGATGTGGTCCCAGTGGACATGGGACATGAACGCATGAAACCGCTGGCCTGACGGTCCGCGCGTGGCGAGCACCTCGTTGCCGAAGACCCGGGCGCCCGATCCCAGGTCACAGAGGACGTAATCCGGCTGACCGGTGATGATCTCCACGCACGACGAGTTACCGCCGAACGTGTGCGAGCCGGCGAAGTCGACCTCGCGGTCGAGGAAGTCCGCCGCTTGCTCCGGCGTCTCGAACCGACGACCGGACGCGTGCGTGAGAGCCGCGATCAGCTTGCGCCGGACCTCGGCCGACGTCATGGCGACCGGGATGGAGCCGCGCGTCCCCCAGAACTTTATCTTCAGACGGTCGTCAGGCGGCATCGAACGCCGTCAGTGCCTCGGGCGAGAGCCGGGCGAGCCCCTCGCGGACCGACGGAAAAACGTCGAGGACCATCGTGAACCGGCTGATGTCGAAGATCTCGCGGACGGCCGGCTGCAACGCGGCAACCCCGAGCGAGCCCCGCTGCGCCTTGGCCTGCTTGGAGGCGAGCATGAGCACCCGGAGCCCCACGCTACTGATGTACTCCACACCCGCGAAGTCGAGGATCACCCGGTCCTGGCCCTCGGCACAGCGAGCCATGTAGGGCGCCAGGGCCGCTTTGAAGGCCTCGGAACTGGAGTGATCGATGCGGCCCGCGGGGGATAGCACCACCGTGTCCACGTAGCGCTTCTGCCTCAGGTCCATGTCGGCTCCATGGGAAATGGCCTGCCGTGCAGGATTCAATGCTATCACTCGCCCGGTTAGAAGCTGGCATCCTGCCATTCCGGCTCACCGGCCGGTTGACCCGGCCCCCCGGCCCGGCGCACTATCGCCGGAGCGGCGCGAGCTTTGGCCGCCAGCGAGGGCACATGAAGCAGGCGCTGAGCGACGTCACGGTTCTGGACCTCGGGCAGGTCATCGCGATGCCGTTCTGCACGATGCTCCTGGCCGACATGGGAGCCCGGGTGATCAAGGTCGAGTCGCGGGAGCGCGGACGGGAGCGCGTCTCCCTCGGCATCAAGCGCAAGCGCAACGGCGTCGAGGAGCGCGTGCCGGCGGCACAGTACCGGGATCGCAACAAGCTGTGTATCACCCTCGAGCTCAAAACCCCGCGTGGCGTCGAGCTTTTCAAGGAGCTCGTCCGTCACTCGGACGTCGTGACCGAGAACTTCAGCGTCGGCACCCTCGACCGGCTGGGGCTCGGCTACGAGGAGCTCAAGCGGGTGAAGCCTGACATCATCTATGCCTCGATCACCGCGTTCGGCCAGCACGGCCCCTACGCCGCCCAGCGCGGCTACGACATGCTGGCGCAGGCGATCAGCGGCTACATGAGCATCACCGGCTTTCCAGATCACCCGCCCACCCGATCGGGCCAGTCGATCTCGGACTACTACGCCGGCATGCTCTGCGCGTTCAGCGTCGTGTCCGCCCTGCACTACCGCCAGCGGACGGGCGAGGGCCAGCGGATCGATCTCGCGCTCCTGGACAGCCTGCTCATCGCGCTCGACAACCTGGGCGAACGCTACACGGTCGGTGGCGAGCTGCTCACGCGCGCGGGCAACGTCTCGTTCGGCGGGTCGAGCTCGGGCGTCTACCCGACGACCGACGGCCACGTGGCGATCGCCGCCGGGGCCAGCGACGCGGTCTGGCGCCGATTCTGCGAGATCATCGGCCGGAGCGATCTCACCAAGGATGCCGGATTCGCGACCGCGGCCGCCCGCCGCGACCGGCGGGATCAGGTCGCCGCGATCATCCAGGGGTGGACGAGCACGCGCTCGAAGGCCGAAATCGTCAAGACCTTGTCCGCAGGCGGCGTGCCGGCGGCCCCGGTCAACAACGTCGCCGAGATGATCGCCGATCCCCAGGTCCAGGCCCGCGAGATGTTCGTCGAGCTGGACCATCCCATCTACGGGCCCCTCAAGACCACCGGCACCCCGTTGAAGCTCTCGAAAACTCCGGGGCGCGTCAAGTGGCTGGCGCCCAGCCCGGGCGAGCACAATCGGGACGTTTTCGTCGACCTCCTCGGACATTCACCGGACGATCTGGCGCGGTGGCGCGGCGAGGGCGTCATCTAGCCGGGTACCGCATGCACCCCGGATCGTTTCAGTCCGGGCTCGGTCCCGCGGAGACGACGACAGCGAGAGACTGGCCTGCGAATCCCTGGCTCATCGAGAGAGCGTGTCGTGCGGCGATGCGCCGATGCTGCGCGACGATGTCGATGCCCTCGAACTCGGCGTCCGCGGTCCGGAAGTTGGGCGTCGCCGGCGCCAAGCCGTTCTCCAGCGCGATGAGCGCGAGAGCGATCTCGGCGATGTCGCTCGCCGCTCCCATGTAGCCGGTGTATGGCTTCATCGCCGAGATCGGGGTCACCGCGCGGTTACGGCCCAAGGACTCTGCGATCGCGGAGAGTTCGACCCGATCACCCTCTCGCGTGCCGCTTCCGTGAGGCGAAACGAAAGCAATCTCCTCCGCGCGCGTGCCCGCTTCGTCGAGCGCCGCAGTGATCGTTCGCCGCGCTGTCTCCACGGATACACCCAGATTTCGGGTATCACTCCCGTCCGTGAAGCTGGCGAGGCCTCGAACGCATCCGAACACGCGCGCCCCTCGCGCGCGTGCCCGCCCCAGCGGCTCCAGAACGAGCGCGGCGGCACCATCGCCGGCAATGAACCCGTCCCTGCGTTGGTCGAAGGGTCTGAAGGACATCGATCCGTCTCGGCATTGCGACAAGAGCCCCAACGCGTCGAGATCGAACAAGGGAACGAACCGGCTCCAAGCGCACACCCCAACAACGATCGCGGCGTCGGCTTCGTCCTGCAGCAGGCTCCGGCAGGCGAGGTCGAGCGCCTGGACACCGCAGGGCGAATGGCTGGCGAGCGTCGTGTTGGGTCCCTGAAGCTGATAGCGGCGGGAGACGAAAGCCACCAGATTGTTGGTGAGGCCTTCGAGCAGGAAGAACGGGTCGACGCTGTGGATCGTGGCCCTGTTGACGTGTTCCGCGTCGATGGCCCGATCCAGGCTCACCCCGGCCTCGCGGAAGGCTTGGTAGAAGTCCTGATAATCGCCCTTACTGTAATCGGCAGCGCCGATATAGAGTGCCTTTCGCGCTGCCGGCATCTGCAGCAGGTCCATTCTCGACGAGTGCACGGCCTCGTCGACCGCCCGGAGCCCGAGCCGTGAGCTTGGGCTGATGAGTCGTCTCGCCTTCAACAGCTCGGGAGGAGTGTCCGGCGGCAGTCCGTCGTCGTCCACCCGGCCCGCGTAGCGGAGGGCCGGCGGTACATCCTCGCCGGCAACCTGCCGAATGCCCGTCGCGAGCTGAAGCACCCGTTGCCAGTGCCCCTCGAGGGACGGGGCAAGAGATGAGATCAACCCCATACCGGTGATCGCGGGAGCCCGCTCGCTCATCGGCCCGCGACGTCCGGGTTTGGAGTGAGCGAGAAGGTGCCGGCATTCGTGAGCACCTCGAAGAGCTGGCGATGACTCGACGGGGCTTCGATGGTGGCGAGCGGAATCACCTGCCCGTCGAACTCGGCGACGACGCGCCGCTTGCCGTCGACACTGCCGGTCCCGCGATAGCGGCGGTGAGATCCCTCGGCCGGTGGCACGAGATCGATGACGAATTCGACCCGGTCGCCGGGCCCCGTAAGGTCGTAAAACTTGCAGCTCGTGACATGCTCGAGCAGGAACCAGCGGGTGAACTCGGAGCTGACGGCCTCCAGCCAGCCGGCAAGCTGCGTCATCGATTCGAGAAGGAGGACTCCCGGCATCGTCGGCCTTCGCGGAAAGTGATACTGAAGGAAGTCTTCGGTCATTGCGACGTTCTTGACGCCGCGGATGCGCGTGTCGACCTCCCACGCCGAAATGCGATCAACGAGGTAGTAGCGCATTGGCGGCCGTCAGGAAGCGCTGAGACCGCCATCGATGGCGATCGCCTGTCCCACGATGTACTCGGAGGCATCCGAGGCGAGGAAGGCGACCAGGTTGGCGACCTCGTCAACGCGGCCGAATCGACGGGACGGAATGCGCTCAAGTAGCTTACTCGCAGCCCGCTGACGCACCGGCAGGCTCATGTCGGTCTCGATGATGCCGGGGAGCACGGCGTTGACGCGGATCCCCTTACGGGCGAGCTCGACGGCGGCCGCCCGGCTGAAAGCCACGAGCCCGCCCTTCGAAGCCGCGTAGTTGGTCTGGCCGCGTCCACCGACATCGGCGCTCGCCGACGCGATGTTGACGATCTTGCCACCGCCTTGCCGCAGCATCATCTCCACGGCGTGGCGGGTGCAGAGGAAGGCCCCGGTCAGATTGGTGGTTTGGACTGAGGTCCAGTCCTGCAGCGTCATGGAGAGCAAGAGCGTGTCTTGAATGATCCCCGCGTTGTTCACCAGGATGTCGAGGCGTCGATATTCCTGGCGGATGAACTGGAACATCGCGTCGACCGCTGCTGAGTCTGATACGTCGGCCTGATACACGTGCCCGTCGCCGCCCTCGTCGACGATGTCCTTCGCGAGCCGTTCGGCCGAATCGCGGGAGCGCCGGTAGTTGATGATGACCTTGGCCCCGAGTCGCGCGAGGGCCACGCTACAGGCTCGACCAATGCCGCGGCCGCCTCCCGTGACCAGTGCCACCTGCCCCGTCAGGTCGGTCTTCATGCAGGGCGCTCGAGAGACGACAGGTCGTCGACGCCAGCGTAGTAGAGGAAGAACTCCCGCGCCGTCTCCCCCTTCGGAAGCGGCACGTGGTGCAGAATCAGTCGACTCACCCGGGCGATCGTCTCGCCTTCAACCGTGGCGGTGGCCGCGCCGAGCGAGTCGCGCTCGGTGCTGGACAGCAGCCTTCCTTCGATCTCCACGCGGGCTCCCGGCTTCAGGGCCGCCGGGACCGTCACGTCCGAGATAAGGGCGAGAACAGCCACGTAGCGGAAATCGTACGAATAGCTGGCCAGCCAGCCGAGCAGCTGCGCCATCGCCTCGATCAGGAGCACGCCCGGAACCAGGGCTCTCCTGGTGAAGTGCGACTCCAGAGACGGCTCGGAGGAGCTGAACGACTTGATCCCTGTGATGCGGCGCCCTCGCTCGAGACTCGTGACGCGGTCGATGAAGAGGAAGCGCATCAGCCGTCTTCGTACGCGCCGATGCACACCGAGGCGTTGTGCCCGCCGAACCCGAAGGAGTTGCTGAGGGCGATCCGGTGGGGGACCCGACGCGATTCGTTCGGCACGTAGTCCAGGTCGCACCGAGGATCCGGCGTCTTGTAGTTGATCGTGGGGAGGAGCAGCGATTGACGGATGCCCTCGAGCGTGAGACCGGCCTCGATGGCCCCCGCCGCACCGATGGTGTGACCCAGCATCGACTTGTTCGAGCTGAGCGGGACAGAGGTGGCGTGCCCGGCGAAGACTCGCTTGACGGCAAGGGTCTCGAGGGCATCGTTCTGCACGGTCGAGGTCCCGTGCGCATTGATATAGTCAACCTGGTCGCGCTCGATCCCGGCGTCCTCGATCGCGCGGACCATCGCCAGCACGGCGCCCTCGGCCTGCGGGTGGATGTCCGTGATGCGGTAGGCATCAGTCGAGTCGCCATAGCCCAGGAGCTCACCCAGGATCGACGCTCCGCGGTCCCGGGCGTGCGTGAGCTCTTCGAGGACCAGCGCGCCCGCTCCCTCGGAAATCACGAAGCCGCTTCGCTTGCGATCGAACGGTCGGGACGCCGTCGATGGAGCGTTGTAGTTCTCGGTCAGGGCCTTCAGGAGTATGAAGCCTGAGAGTCCCAGGTAGGTGAGCGATGCCTCGCATCCCCCCGCCAGCGCGGCATCCAGTCGCCTCGACTTGATGAGCCGGTAGGCCTCACCGATCGCCTGACCTCCGGCGGCACACGCCGAGGCGATGCCGATGCTGGGCCCGCGACAATCGAATACGCGCGAAACGAGCGACGGCCCGACGTCGACCCTTCGCCGTATCGATGCGAACACGTCGTAGCCGTCCTGGCGGAGCCAGGCGGGGTCCCATCGACCATCGCCGGCCGACGCCCGAAAGATCCGGACGAGATCGTCAAGGCCGGCCGTCTCTCCGTGATGGCCGAGGACGACACCGATCCGGTAGCGATCACGTATCTGGTCGAGCTTCGCCTGCTCGGTTGCTTCCATGCCCGCAGTCCACATGAATCGGATCGCCCTGGAGGCCCGGCTCTCGAGCGCCGCCGCCGATTCGGCACGTGGCCGCACGATCCACTCGTCCGAGATCTCGCCACCGATTCGAACAGGAAGACCTCGAGTGTCGAAGCGACGGATGTAATCAATTCCCGAGGCGCCCCGGCTGGCCCGCTCGAAGGTTTCGGCCACGTTCCGTCCGAGGGGAGTGATCATCCCCACGCCGGTGACGACAACG
>Ga0306921_10007085_pt1 | contig 11733 bp, 11 predicted proteins | sample sta12Cox44000080_FD_203760 | JGI IMG/M metagenome (GOLD analysis project Ga0306921, IMG submission 203760) | Lab enrichment of tropical soil microbial communities from Luquillo Experimental Forest, Puerto Rico - statoxic.12C.oxic.44.000.080 (v2)... | ecosystem: Environmental > Terrestrial >... | reverse complement strand
CAGACGGTACATGTCGGCGACTTTCGCGCGCAGCAACGCCATACTTACAAGAATATTACCGCATTGCTCGAAGCCGAGGGTGCGACATGGAAGGACATCGTTCGTACGACATGCTACCTGCGCGACATCGATCGCGACTATGCGGCGTTCAACGAGGAGCGTACGGCCTTCTACCGGGAGCAGGGGCTCGATCCGCTGCCCGCGTCGACGGGAATCCAGGCGAAGCTGTGCCGTCCCGAGCTGCTGGTAGAAATCGAAGCCATTGCGATGCTCCGGCGAATCAACCCGGAGGAATAGCCATGCGTCGTGCGTTGTTGGTGGTCGCAGGGCTGGCGCTCGCGTGCTCGACGTGGGCGCAGCCGTTCAAGGGTTGCGAGTGCGGCAAGAATCCGCCAGGTCGTCCCGCTGCTCGGTCGCTGAAACCGTATGCGCAGGAGCCTGAGGACCTGCAGCCGTTCTCCAAGTTCACGCAGCCGTACTATCAGCATTACGTGGACTTGGTGGAGTACAACGGCGCCGCGCGCGATATTCCAGTGGTGAAGGTCAGCGACATCAGCGAGGTACGCATCGGCTTCATCGGACCGCTGGAGAACCATCCCGATGCGGCGCTGGGCAAAAAGATGCTGAGCGGGGCAGAGATGGCGATCGACGAAGCCAATGCCGCCGGCGGGTACGGCGGGAAGCCGTTCAAGCTCATGCTGCACAACGATTCAGCCACGTGGGGCGCATCGAGCAACGAAGTCGTCAAGATGGTTTACGACGACGAAGATTGGGCTATGTTTGGCTCCATCAGCGGCGATACTACGCACATCGCATTGCGCGCGTCGTTGAAGGCCGAGCTTCCCATCGTAAACAGCGCTTCCACGGACCCAACCATCGTCGAGACCATCATCCCCTGGTACTTCACAGTGTTGCAGGATGACCGTACGCAGGGCTACACGCTGGCGCGACACATCTTCACCGAATTGGGACTAAAGCGCGTGGCCTTACTGCGCGTGAATGACCGCTACGGCCGCTTTGGAGTGGGCAAGTTCCGCGACGCCTCCCGCAGACTGGGCCACCCCGTGGTGATCGAGCAGAAGTTTCTGTCTTACGAAACCGACTTTGCACCGCAACTCAAGGTCATCCAGGAGTCGCGCGTGGACGGCATCGTGCTGTGGACGGACGAGCCGAAGGCAGCGATGATCCTGAAGCAGATGCGAGACATGGGGATGAAGCAGCCGGTGTTCGGCAGCCACCGGACGCTGGGCACGGACCTCGTGAAGCTGGCAGGGCCGGCGGCTGAGGGTTTTCAGGCGGTCTATCCCTATAACTCGAACAGCACCGATCCTCGATGGTTACAGTTCAAGCTGCGTTATGAAGCCAAGTATCATCAGCAGCCCGACCATTTCTCCGCCCTGGCGTATGACCAGATGAACATTCTGCTCCAGGCCATTTGCAAGGCTGGACTGAACCGTGGCATGATCCGCGACGCGCTGTATGGCACGCTGACCTACAACGGTGTGACCGGCGCGATGCAGTTCGATCCCAACGACAAGCAACTTCGCGAGATGTATCTCGGCACCGTCCACGACGGGAAAATCGATTACCGCAAGATCTCGATGCAGAAGGAGTACGCGCGCGTCGGTGAAGACGGCGTGCAGTTTGCCGGGCCGCCCCAAAGTGACATTTCGAGCCCAACGCTCAAGATTGCGGTGTTTGGACCATCGGCCGACAGACGCGTCCGTTCACTCTCGCTGCCGCCTGGCGGTGACAGGAAGTGGGAACTCGTCGGAATTTCGGCCGACGTGCCCTGGGGCAAGGCATCAGACGAGTTGGTTCGCGCTGTGTACGACCAGAATGTCATCGCGATGATCGCGCTCGACCGCGCCTCAAGCCACCTGGCTGAACAGATTGGAGTGAAGGCATTTGTGCCGGTCCTTGCCCTTTCGTCAGACCAGACGCTGACGTCAATTAATATTCCCTGGATCTTCCGCTTGCCCGACGGCACCTCGCTCGAACAGGCGTTGCGCATCGTAACAACGGCGGAGCAACAGTCGGGAGCAAACCGATCGAAGCTCCGCGATGTGCTGTCGTCCGGAAGGCAAATCGCGGGAGTAGGCTTCCAGCCTACAGGGGAGCCGCGCTAGCCAGGAGTGGGTAGCATCCCCAACTGTCGAAACCAATCGCGATTTTCTGAGAAATTCGCAGCCTTTCTCAATTCCGCTCATCTACTACCTGCACGTTCGATATGATGGCGGAATCATGTCTAGCGACACGCAGCAACCTGTCAGCATCGTCGAGTTACCTCCTCTTCCCCTGGCTGAGTGGCAAGCCACCTACGACACGCTGCACATGTGGACGCAGATGGGCGGCAAGGTGGCACTCGAACAAAGCCCGAATATCAATCACTATTGGAGCGTTGCGTTCCACGTCACTGCCAGCGGCCTGGCGACAAATCCGATGCCTTACGGGAACATCACCTTCGAAGTCGGCTTCGATTTTGTCGACCACAAGCTAGTGATTGAAACCAGCACAGGCGACATCAGGGAGCTGAAACTCGAGCCCCAAACGGTCGCCGAGTTTTACCGAAGGTTCATGGCTGCATTGCACGACCTTGGAATCGATGTGAGCATTTACACCATGCCTGTCGAGTTTCCCAACCCCATTCGCTTCGATCAGGACGTGGTGCACGCCTCATACGATGCCGAGGCGGTTGGCCGGTTCTGGCGGATTCTCCAGTGGAGCGATGCCGTGCTCAGGGAATTTCGTGCAGGATTCATCGGCAAAGCGAGCCCGGTTCATTTCTTCTGGGGCAGCTTCGACCTGGCGGTATCGCGGTTCAGCGGTCGGCCCGCGCCTCCCAGACCAGGAGCGGATGCGGTTACCGCTGAAGCATACTCCCACGAGGTGAGCAGTGCGGGTTTCTGGCCCGGCGGAAGCGGAGTCGACGGCGCGGCCTATTACTCTTATGCGGCGCCGGAGCCGTCTGGTTTCGCGCAATACGCAGTCGAACCCGCCGGGGCGTTTTATCATCCCGAACTGCATGAATACATACTGATGTATGACGATGTCCGTCGGGCAAGCTCGCCCAAGGAATTTTTGATGCAGTTCCTCGAGACAAGTTATGACGCAGCGGCGACGCTTGGAAAGTGGGACCGCAAGGCATTGGAACGTCGAGTTGCCTAGTGGAGGATCAGAATGGCTCAGAGTTGCCCTCATCTGCACGAGATCAAGTTTACAAAGCCCGGCGTGCACGTTTGCGAGGAGTGCGTGAAGATGGGCGACAACTGGGTCCACCTCCGCATGTGCCTCATCTGCGGACATGTCGCGTGCTGCGATTCGTCGAAGAACAAACACGCGACCAAGCACTTCAAGCACATTGGACATCCGCTCATCCGTTCGATTGAGCCTGGCGAGCGGTGGATGTGGTGCTACGTCGATCAGATGGAACCGGGCGAACTCGAAGCATAGCGGTTCATGTAGTCCTGCGCCCGAGCGCGAACCAAACTACCCAGCCTATCGCCAGCACCACAATCAGGGCGATAACCACCTGTGAGATCACGCAGTACAAGCACCATACGCCGAGAATTTTCGCCTCGATGGTGGTCAGGTAGAGCGCGAAAGCCATTCCTGTAAGCGCCACCAATAGGAGCAATCCACGCCGGCGCAATAGCGCGATAATCCCTATCAGCAGGTAGCCTGCGATGCCGATAGCCGCGACTGGAACGCCACGAATCTCAGCGTACGGGCTGTGGTTCACAATGCCGCAATCCCATTTCTCATTAATGTTGCAAGGCTGGGTTTCGGTGCTGTAATGCACACGGAGCGCGAGGCCCGAGACAATGATTCCAGCAATAGCTAACAGGGCAATGAGGTACCGCAAGGACTTCCTCCGTAACTATACGTAACAGTGGTCTTTGGTCAGAACAACACAACCAGCACAACTTGTCGCGGCCACGAAATTGGCGTGGTAAAGTCCGTACACTCTGTGAGGCGTGGCATTTCCATTTCAATCGTACTGGTCTTGCTGTCCAGTGTAATTGTGCCGCTGGCACAACCTGTGTCGGCTCGACCCCTCTGTGTTGCCGCGTCGGCGGACGCCACCACTGCAGGGATATAACGGGGAGAGAGGGGCTTCCACTGGCTGCCCAGCAACTGTCCGTGCCGAGTTGGGCCGGCAGTCACCGACGCGCAGCGCTTGTATCGCTCAGGTTGCCTGAGTCGCTATTCGTGGGCCCAACGATATACCGCCGCAATTCCCGTCCCCGTTTCTCTTCCTATCGCTCTTGGCTTTTCCCCAAAGCGCGGACCTCCCATCGCATCGCCGAAGTCGCCATGCGATCACCGCTCCTTGCTCACCGCGACAACGCGCACCTGGTGTATTCGAACATGGAGGTCGTGGGGTATGGCGGCGTGACCGGCGGGATGACGATTTCGCCGCCTCCCGTGGACGGATACTACCTCGACCACGACCTGCGATACACGTTGTCTGCGGGAATCGAAGGCCAGCTCCCATGGCGCAGCACGGGATGGTTCACCTACAACTACGGCTCGAGATTTCTCGAGGATTACCCTCCCGGCCGTCTGCCGCCGCGCAGCACGATTTTTAGGATCAAGCTTTACGTAGTAAATTGTTCGTAAGCTACTTAATCTACGCTAGTTATACTTTGCATAGTGGTAGTAGGGTTGTCAAGGAGCAAGAAATCGTGCGCCGATCGGGCAGAGGCGCAAGGCAAAATACTCCCCCTGCCTCACGGATTCAAACGTCGGCCTTCGGGATCAAGACGACCAGGGCTCCGCAGATTTAGCCATCGTTAAACGGCTCTAGTGCTCGTGTCTGGCATGGGAGTGCAGATGCGGATGGGAGTGGACCATGTCGCCGTGCTTGTGGCGGTGGGCATGGACGAGATTGGCGCGCAGCAGCAGTTCGCCGTTGGACAGGATCTCCGACGGAGTTCCGTCGGCCGCGACGCTTCCTTGCTCGAGCACCACAACGCGCTCGGCGATGTCTTCAACGATCTCGAGCTGATGGGTCGAGGTGATGACAGTCTTGGATGTTCCCTTCCAATTCTGAACGAGGTCGATAAGCTGGCTCTGGCTGCGAGGATCGAGCATAGAGGTCGGCTCGTCGAGTAGGAGAACTTCGGGATCGAGAACAATGACCGAGGCCAACGCGACACGTTTCTTTTCGCCGGCGGAGAGACGGTACGGCGCGCGGTCGCGAAGATGCGAGATGACCATCGTTTCGAGCATGGAATTGACTCGCGCAATAACCTCGGTGCTAGCCCATCCCAATTGCAGCGGCCCGAAGGCGACTTCATCGAAGACGGTCGGGTTGAACAGTTGTACGTCGGGATTTTGAAAGAGCAAAGCAACCCTACGGCGAAACCACAGGTCATAGCCATCGGCCCGAAGGCGTTCAGGGGTGAGCGGATTGCCTGAGAAGCTGATCGATCCCGAGGAGGGAAAACATAGGGCATCGAGCAGGCGCAGCAGGGTCGACTTGCCGGAGCCATTTGCGCCTACCAGCGCAAGGGAACGCCCGGCTTCCATGCTCAACGATAGATCGCGTAAAGCGGGAATTGCTTCGTAAGAGAAGCTGACCTGCTTTGCCTCGAAGATGGGGGCGGTCATGCGCGGCCTACCCAAACCGCGACCACGCCGACCAGCAGAAAAGACAACAGACCGATGTAGTCCAGTGAGCGCATACGGAATTCGGAAAGAGTCTTGGCGTCCCCGCGAAACCCGCGAGATTGCATCGCGAGAAAGACGTCATTGCTAAGTTCGACGCTCTTGCTGAGCAAAACGCCACCCGTGCGGGTGGTCATGTGCCGCGCTGCCGAGTGGGCAATAACGCCAACGGTGCGGCTCTGGCGCGATTCGAACATCTGCGCAGCGGTCTCGGCTAGCAGAAAGATGTAGCGGTGAGTCATTGCCAGCATCATGACCACTTCCTGTGGAATGCGAAAGGCGCGAAGGGCCTTCAGAATCTGCATCCAGGGCGTGGTGAGCACCAGCAGCGTAGTAAGCGTCACCGCCGTTTCAACACGGGTGATCAAGAGCACTGCCGTCGTCACACCCTGCGCGGTGATGTGCAGTGCGCCAGCCGGGAAAGTGACGATCGGGTCGCCCGGCGTAAGAAAAACTGACGGCAAGGCAATCACACTCGTAAACAGGAGCACCATAAGCCAAACACGGATGGCCAGCGACTTAAGGTTCACTTGCGAAAGCACCGCAAGTAAAACCGCGACGACAAACAGCGCAACGATTACGCTAATCCGGTGCGACAGAATGACGGCCAGCACAAGTGCAAACAGTCCGATGACACGCACGCGCGGATCAAAGGCCTGCAACAGCCCAGGACGGCGGGCGACCTGTTCGGAGACTAGAGCAGTTCCAAAAGCGTGCGTCAGGCTGAGAAGCGTGGCGGCGATTGTGTCGTGGCGCCTCATCGTCGTTATGGCTGACCTGCGGTGCGCCGCCGTTGCAGAATGCGTTGGATGACCAGCGAGAACGCCATCAGCATCCCAACGCCAAACATAGCGGAAAGCAAATAACCGAACCGGGGGCTCTTCACGAATTCGGGAGCGTAGTTGGGAATCGGCGCCGTCCACAGCGAGCAGAGCCTCTGAAGGCCTGCAGGAGGCGACGACGGTTGAGCCTGATCGTGGCTCGTGGTGGGAATTGCCTTCTGGTCCGCGGCGGCGCTGACCTGGCTCATCGACCATTCACCCCAGGCGGTTCCACCCGCAAGGATGCCAAGTGGTGTCAACAGCATAAGAAGCGCGACGGTGAGCCAAAGCTTACGAAGCGATTTTTGCGGAACGAAGACTGGTGTTGAGGTAGCGCTGTCGCTAAGCCCGGACGTGTTTCCCAGGAGCAAAGGATCCGCGACCTGCAGATATGCCACCAATCCCGCAGCGATTACAGCCTCGGCGATGCCAGCGACCGCGAGGTGCCCGATCATCATCGCCGGAATGGCAACGCTAAGAGGATACGGGGCGTACAGCGGAACCCCGCGGGCGTTGTGGAAGAAGAGGGGCTGAATGCCGAACTCCACCGCAGCGACGAAAGCAGCAGTGTTGGCGGCGAGATAGCCGGCGATGGCCGCGGCAACTACGCGACGGCGCGAGCTGATAGCAGCGCCGGCCGCCACTAGACGATATGTCACATAGGCCATAAGCGATCCGACGATGGCCATGTTAAAGCAGTTGGCACCAAGTGTGGTGATGCCTCCGTCGCCAAAGAACAGCGCCTGGATGGCAACTGCGATGGAGATGGACAAGATTGCGCCCGAAGGGCCAAGAATGATGGAGGCTATGGTCACGCCAATCGCGTGGCCGGTGGTTCCACCGGGCAGTGGAAGGTTGAACATCATCAGGACGAAGGAAAAAGCTGCGAAAACCGAAATCAGTGGAATGAGGCGAGTGGTGAAGACGCACTTGACGCGCCGAAGCGCAGCATACCAGCCGACACCAGCACTTGCGTAGAGTGCTGCGCAAGTGGAAGGGCTGAGGTATCCGTCGGGAATGTGCATCGTCGCGCTCGGAGCTACCGTAGGCGATTGTAAATGAGGGGAATGGAGCTCTTCCGGCGGTCTCGGCTCAGGATGACGCTTCGAGATTGTTGCTCCCACCCCATCGCCAACGACGCGGTGGAGCACCTGCGGTGCCAATTATCCCAAAATTAAGGATATGTCTACTTGGGGGCTGGCGGGCGGGATGATGTTGTTCATGCGGAGGTACACGATCATCTGACCGTAGTGATCCAAGGGATGGCCGATGATAGTGGTCGCCAACGCAAGACGGGTGGTCATGTTATTGCCGAACGGGGGCCTTGATTGGCTCGAGAACGTTGGCGTCGGTAATGCTGTTAAGCGCCTTGTGGGCGTAGGCCAATGAATCATTGAGGAACTTCATGATTTCGCCCTTCGATTTGATCTCCGGCGGCGTGTCGGGACCCGAGAGATTAATCGGTGGCTTCTCAACAGGGATTCCACCGCCCAGAGCGTAGTTCGCAACTGCGATGTGCTTGACCTCGGCTCCGAACGTGCGGACGCCCTTGAAATCGCCTTGCGTCGGGGCAAAGTCGTACCTGTCGGCGGGGCATGGCATCGGCCGCGGCAATGACCGTCTTTTCGGTGCTAGCTGGGCTGATGATCGAGGACGGAGGCGAGGGTCGGTTTTTCGTCAGGATCGGCAGCGAATGCCGCTGCCGCGATGATGAGGGTCAATAGGGCAGAAACCGGTTACGGTGCGCAGCTACATGGTAACTCCTTCTGGGTTCGTACTGTGAGAGGTTGCGGGCCAAGCTGCCAAAGCACTTTAGTCCATGCCAATGGCATTCGGCTCGACCGGAACAGGATGAAGCCGGAACCAGATTGTGGCGGCAATGCCGACGAGCAATCCGACAGCGGCGTATTCCATTGACTGCTCGACGCCGACCCGCTCTGCCACAGCGCCCCAGAGTGCTGCTCCGAGCGCGAATCCGCCCTGCAAGACCAGCAAGTACATCGAGATCGCGCGGGCACGCATGTGGTGCGGACACATTGTCTGCGCGGCAACATTCAGACTCGCCAGGATCTGGATCCAGGCGATGCCGGCGAGCGGCAATGTGAAACTGAGCGTGGAAAAACTGGGCCAGCGTCCGGCAGCATAGGTGGAAAATGCAAAAACAGCGGTCGAGGTTGCGACGAGCGCGTCGACGGACATCATGCGGCGCAGATACGGGATGATGGCTGCGCCTGCCAGCGCCCCAACGCCGAACAGGCCCAGCAACATGCCGAAGCCGAGCGAACCAAAGCAGTGCGAGTAGAGGGGCAGTAAAGCCAACAACGCGCTGGCGGAGATGCTGAATACGGCGCTCCGCACGAGTACGGCACGCGTCGTACGAGAGCTGCGCATATGACGGAAGCCTTCGAACATCGTGTTCAGCGCATGTGACACTGACAGCGAGGTGCGACCGGGTTGGCATTTCCAGCGATACAGAAAGAGGATGACACCGAAGAACGAAACTGCATTGAGCAGGAAGGCGACACCGGATCCGGCGGCGTAGATAACCAATCCGCCTAGCGCGGGACCGATGGCGCGGGCAACGTTGAATCCGGCAGAGTTGAGGGCGATTCCGGCGGCGAAATTCTCGCGCGAGACGACTTCCGGCGTGATGGCCTGCCAGGCCGGGTCGTTCAGAACGGCGCCGAATCCCATCAGGAATGTGAACAGCAAAAGCAGCGCCGGCGTCACAAGCCCTGCGATGGCGAGCAAGCCGAGCACGGCGGCAGCCAGGACCATCCAGATCTGAGTGAGCAAGAGAAGCTTGCGACGGTCCACGACGTCGGCGATCGCGCCCGCGGGCAATACGACCAAAAAGACTGCGATGCTGTTGGCGGCCTGCACCAGTCCGACCATCAGCGGCGACATGGTGAGCGAGGCCATCATCCAGCCGGCGCCGACGTTTTGCATCCAGGTGCCGATGTAGCTGATGACCGCGGCAATCCAGAGGCTGCGGAAGAGCGGCTCGTATAAGGGCCCAAGGAGCTTGTGACGAGGCGGGGTTACCAGCGGAACTGGTGAAACGGAGCTGAGCTCCGACATGTAGCTCTTAGGTGGTGCGGGTGGGGACTGGCCGCCGGTCACACGGATGAGTGGACGACGCCATGTGCCCAACGAAGCCATCGGGATTCAGACTGCGTGGCATAGAAAAGGTAAGCCGCGCAAGCGAGATGGTAAATGCTTGTGGTTTCAACCGCGTGCAATGCGTGATCGAATGCAGCGACGGAAGGGCGGTCAGGCGGTTGCTTTCGCAGTGCCGCGTGGCATTGCGAAGGGCCACTCTTGATTTTTCCAAGCGCGGAGGAGGTAGACCACCAGGCCGACGATGAGGATGACAATCGCGTACTTGATTTCGCGCTGAAAGTTTTTGCGGGCCAGCAGAATGTAAAGGAATCCGGCAATTGCCATGACAGCAGGGAGGGGATAGAGCCACATGCGGAAGGGGCGTGGTAGATCGGGCTGGCGCTGGCGGAGGACTATTACTCCGACGGCTTGCACGATGAATTGCAACAGAATGCGAATCACCACCAGGGCGGCGATTAGATCGGCAAGACGCAACAGGCAGAAGGCAATGGCGACCGCGCCGAGCGCCAAAAGCGAGACCGTGGGGAAACGCTTCTCCGGATGTACGCGCGCGAAGGCGCGAAAGTAATTGCCATCTATTGCTGCGGCGTAGGGCACGCGCGAGTAGCCAAGAAGAGTCGAAAAGACGGAGGCAATAGCAGTCCACATGATGAGCACCGTGATCATGTGAGCGGCCCAAGTACCATAAGTACGCTCCATAAAGATTGAAATGATGTAGTTGTTCTGATCGCCGCTGTGCGACGACATCTCACGCCAGGGCACCACACCGAGCACACTGATGTTCATGGCGAGGTAGATCGCGGCTACGGCTACGATGGAGAGAATGAGCGCACGCGGGATCGTACGTCCCGGGTCCTTCACTTCCCCGCCGAGAAAGCAGACGTTGTAGTAACCCCAATAGTCGTAGGTGGCGATCAACATTGCCGCACCCATTCCCGTGAAGAAGGCTGGCGACAGGTGAAATGCATCCGGCGGGAAGTCGAAGGCCCGCGTAGAGCTGAAGTGGGTGAACCCGGCGAAGACGACCCACACGAGTGCGGCGGCGACACCAACCCAAAACACTTCGGCGATTTTCGCAATCACGGTGATGCGGCGGTACAAGAGAAAGACCATAAAGGCGCAGATCGCCATGGCGACCAGCGTGCCGGTCATGAGGATGAGGGAAATTTCCAGTGGGCCGAGAAGCGGCAGGTTGGAGCGGAAGGTGTGCACGAACCAGATGCGATCCAAGCCGGGCCAGATGTATCCAGCGTAGTGGGCGAGGCCGATGCAGCCGGAGGCAATGGAGAGCGGCGCGCTGAAGGAGAGCTGCCAGATGAACAGAAAGGACAGCAGGCGTCCGAGTGAATCGGCGCCGTAGATCTGTTTGAGGTACTGATACGATCCACCGGCCTTCGGCATGGCGGCGCCGAGCTCCGCCCAGACAAGGCCGTCGCATAGGGCTAGTAGTGCGCCGGCAATCCAGCCCAGCAGGGCTTGTGGGCCCCCGGCGGCGGCCACAACCAGCGGCAGCGTGATAAACGGCCCGACGCCGATCATGTCGATCATGTTCAGCGTGGTGGCGCCGGCGAGGCTAACGCCGCGGATTAGTTCGGGTTGTGGCGGCGGCTCACTTGGGCTCATGTCCCACGCTTAGCAGGTTGACGTAGAGACGGATCGCGCCGGGAACGCCGAAAGGCAACTGACGGAAGAAGGCATAAGCGTTATAGATGTAGTGGCCATTGCCGAGAGGGGCGACGAGCAGTCCGCCTTTTTGCGGCGACTCGCTGGGATCGTTGCACGCCAACAGGGGCGTGTAGTGGTCGTCCCACTTGTCCATAAAGTAGAGACCCCGCTCCTGCACCCATCCGGCAAAGTCACTCTCGGCGATGGGATTGGGATAGTGAAAGACGGGACTCTTCGGGTCGAGCACCGTAATTGGCGACTCTTCGACCGAGACGCGTCCGCGGCTGAGGTCGGCAGCATAGGGCATGTAGTTGCCGGCGTTAAAACTCGTAGGGTCGGTGTTGTATTGCACCATCAGCGTTCCGCCATTGCGCGCGTAATCGAGCAGACGCTGGTTGTTTTTTTTCACGTCGTCACGCGTGTCGTAGGCGCGAATGCCAAGAACGATGGT
>Ga0306921_10007084_pt1 | contig 11734 bp, 11 predicted proteins | sample sta12Cox44000080_FD_203760 | JGI IMG/M metagenome (GOLD analysis project Ga0306921, IMG submission 203760) | Lab enrichment of tropical soil microbial communities from Luquillo Experimental Forest, Puerto Rico - statoxic.12C.oxic.44.000.080 (v2)... | ecosystem: Environmental > Terrestrial >... | reverse complement strand
CGCCGCCGGTGAGCGGGTGGCGATGTGCCGCCGAAGCTGGCCGCCCGGGTGCGGCTGCTGCAGTCCGGGAACACCAGCAAGAACGACCCGAATGACGCCTATTCGGTGGCGGTCGCGGCGCTGCGGTCCAAGGCCAGCCGTCCGGTGGTCGCCGAGGACCACGCCGTGGTGCTGAAGATCTGCGCGAAACGGCACCGTGACCTGGCCCGGGCTCGTAACCAGGCCTGCTGCCGGCTGCACGCGGTGCTGTGCGACCTGGTGCCCGGCGGCATCCGCCGGGAGATCAGCGCCGGGAAGGCCGCCCGGATCCTCGAGCAGGTCACCCCCTCGGGCCCGGCTGCCAGGGCGCGCTGCGAGCTGGCCGCCGAGTTCCTGGCCGACCTGCGCCGCCTGGACGCCCAGCTGCGCGAGGCCAACAAGAAGCTGGCCGCCGCGGTCCGGGTCTCGGGCACCAGCCTGACCGGCCTGTTCGGGGTCGGCCCGGTGATCGCCGGCACCGTGATCGGCGACGTGCGCCAGGTCTTCCGGTTCCCGGACCGGGACCACTTCGCCTCCTGGAACGGCACCGCCCCGGTCGAGGTGTCCTGCGGGGACCGCAAGAAGGTCTACCGGCTGTCGCTGCGCGGCAACCGGCGGGTCAATCACGCCATCCACATGGCCGCGATCAGCCAGATCCGGCACAAGCGCAGCGACGGCCGTGCCTTCTATGACAAGAAGGTGGCCGAGGGCAAGACGCACAAGGAGGCGCTGCGGGCACTCAAGCGCCGGATCAGCGACGCCATCTACGCCGCGCTGGTAGCCGACGCCCGGCAAGCCGCAGCAGCCACCGGCCCGGAGGGCCCGGGAGGGCAACCGGGGAACCACTCTGTCGCCAGGGCGGCCGGCTCACACCCCGAACACCGGCTCTTCGGACAAGCCACTCCCGGGCCCCGCCACCACACTACGGCCGCGGCCGGCAGTCAGGGCCGGGCCGGGCATTCCTCGATCGCTGCCACCTTGCCGCCGGCGACGCCGCAGGTCCAGGTGGAGCGCCCGCAGCGTAGCGAGGACGAACGACCTGGAGGTGCGGCAAGGCGACGGCCATACTCCGCCGCGAGGAAGGCCCCGATGGGACCCTCCAGCTCGCCTCCGAAGCCCGAACTTCGAACGAACCCCAGGACAACCGCTTGACAGCAACAGCAAAGAGGACTCGTTATGATCGGCCGCCCGATCGTCAGACGACCGTCTTCGCTGCGTCCTGAACTGGTCGTTATGGCGCTAGTGGCCAGGGCGCTGGGCCAGGTCTTGGCATGCCTGGCGCACCGGGACGCTCGTCGGCTGGCGGATCGGGGATGTAGGCGCTCCAGTCGCGGCGTTGTCCGGGTTACGGGCCTGGGCGCAGTCGCCGAGCGCGGCGATGGCGGCGGGTCGGCGTGGATGTTGAAGGTGCGCGGGTGGGTGGCCGGCATCGGCCTGGCGTAGCTCAGGGCAGCCTGCTATGCCGGCGGCGCTCAGGCCGCGAGCTCCTGCTCGACCCCGGGACCGCAGCGCTGCTGCCGGAGCGGCCGCGACCTGGCGCGACGTCACCTTCCTCTCGCGCATTACCAGCACCGCCGGGATGGACTGCGCGCCGCCTTATGCTATAACGCTGGCCAATATCGCCACAGTCAGCATCGACTTCACGCGGCGGGATTCGCGCGGTGAACTGCCTGTATTAGAGGCCGACGAGCCTATTACCAGCGGGCACCGCCCGCGCCTGACAACGTGAGGGGGCGGAGATGGACCGCTATCGCAGTACCGGCGACCGCGGGTTGATCGGTGACCGGCAGGCCGGGGCGCTGGTCACCAGCGGCGAGACGGTGGACTGGTTCTGCTGCCCGCGGTTCGGCTCGCCGAGCGGGTTTGCTTTCCCTGGCCACGCCGGGGTCAGTTATTCAGGTGCCGCCGGCACTCGGGGGCAGGACGCTTCGGCCATCGGTCTGGTGCCGGATATTTCGGCCATCGCGCTGCTGGCCTTCGCCCTGCACCGATAGGGACCGTTGACCCGCGGCAAGACCGATGCCTGACCGGTGGACTGGTGCCGCGACCGACCACATTGCCGTCGGCGTGCGCGCTGCGCTCAATACAGGCTTTCCTGCCGCCCGAGCCCGGCTGAAGATCCTGGTTCAGGGCGGGATGTTGCCGCGGGCCTGCGAGGTGGCCTACGGCGAGGGCATCGGCGGCTTGGTGGAGTTCGCTGGCCCGGCCGCTGGGCTGACCCGGCTGGCCGGCGTCTGCCTGGAAGACCTGACCGAAACAGATGGCTGCGCGCATATCGCGCTCCAATGGGAGGCCATCGCTGCTGACGGCAAGCTGTTCACTGCCCTGCTTGCCGACCTGATGCTCATTCCGGCCGGGGACCAGGTCACGGTTCTGTCTGTGGCGGGGGCATACTGGCCGCCGCCTGGGCGAGCTGGCGCCGGGCTGGGCCAGGCGGTCGTGCGCTGCTGCGCCGCGGCGGTAATCGGCAGCTTCCTCGACTCGGTGGCCTGCGAGCTCGTCCATCCTGCAGGCGTGGCAGAGCGGTTAGCTGGCCGGTGACGGTTGCCAGAAGGTGCTGCCATGACGGCAGAGAACGTCTGCCACGCATGGACGGCTCTGGACTATCCGCCCAGCGCACGGACCGGAATGGACGGTCCTGGACTGGCGTGCCCTCTCCCACTGATCACCCCGGAAGTGAGGCGGCGGTAAAGATGACGCTGACTGCGTTGGCCGGCGCTGCAGCGCAAAGCCGCCGTCCGCAAGTGCGTCAGGGCGGGCGGTCGTGCTCCGGCGGAGTTTACCGGCCTTGCCGGCCAGGTTAGGCTGCTGCGTGCAGTCGCGACGCGCTGCAGGACTGTCTGCTCGGCAACCATCCCCGGCACAGTGGAATCTGTCGCGGCCGGCGCCCGACGAGCAGGCGCTTAAGGCCGGGGAGGCGGCCTGAGATGCCCGCGCTTCTCCGCCGCCCAGCATGCCCCGGTGCTCGGCCCTGCGCTCCGGCGGAACATAGCAGCTATCGGAAAGCACGGACAGGCACGATCAGCCAATTCGAAGTGTCCACGCTTTCAGGGGAACCCCGGTCCTGTATCGCCGAAGGCTGCGAATGTCAGACTTGGGTTGCGACTGATTTTGCGAAGGTCAGGACTACCTTGCGAGTCGCTGTCAAGGAGTGGGGCAGGCATGCATACGCGATCCGAGCCGCCCCCGGCGCTGGTGGACCGCCAGCCGGAGCGCCGGGCGCTCGACGGCCTGGTCCAGGATCTGCGTTCCGGGCGCGGATGTGCGCTGGTGGTGCGGGGTGAGGCGGGGGTGGGCAAGTCCGCGCTGCTGGAGTACGCGGCCGGGGCGGCGGCGGGGATGCGGCTGGTCCGGGCGGTGGGGGTGGAATCGGAGATGGAGCTGGTGTTCGCCGGGCTGCATCAGTTGTGCGCGCCGCTGCTGGATCGCCTGGAGCGGCTTCCGGCCCCGCAGCGCGACGCGCTAGGGACCGCGTTCGGGCTGCGGAGCGGGGCCGCGCCGGACCGGTTCCTGGTCGGGCTGGCGGTGCTGACCCTGCTGTCCGAGGCGGCGGGGGACCGGCCGCTGCTGTGCCTGGTCGATGATGCGCAGTGGCTGGACCGGACCTCCGCGCAGGTGCTGGCGTTCGCGGCGCGGCGGCTGCTGGCCGAGCCGGTCGGACTGATGTTCGCCGCGCGCGACCCCGGCGAGCAGCTTCGCGGGCTGCCGGACCTGGAGGTCCGGGGGCTGCAAGACGCGGATGCGCGGGGACTGTTGCGCTCGGTGGTCCGGGTCCGGCTGGATGAGCAGGTCCGGGACCGCATCGTGGCCGAGACCCAGGGCAACCCGCTGGCGTTGCTGGAGTTGCCGCGCGGGCTGAGCCCGGCGCAGCTGGCGGGCGGGTTCGGGCTGACGGGCGCGCAGGCGGTAGCCGGGCGGATCGAGCAGAGCTACCGGAACCGGCTCGAGGCGCTGCCCGCCGACACGCGGTTGCTGCTGCTGGTCGCCGCGGCGGAACCGGTCGGCGACGCCGTGCTGGTCTGGCGCGCGGCCGGGCGGCTCGAGATCGCGGCCTCAGCGGCGGCTGCGGCCGAGGCGGACGGGCTGGTGGAGATCGGGACGCGGGTACGGTTCCGGCATCCGCTGGTGCGGTCGGCGGTGTACCGGTCGGCCGCCCTGCCGGACCGCCGGGCGGCGCACCTGGCCCTCGCGGAGGTGACCGACCGCGACCGGGATCCGGACCGGCGGGCATGGCATCTGGCGGCGGCCGCGGCCGGACCCGATGAGGAGATCGCCGCCGAACTGGAGCGGTCGGCGGGCCGGGCGCGGGCCCGCGGCGGGGTGGCCGCGGCGGCGGCGTTCTTGCAGCGCGCGGTCGCGCTGACGGCCGAGCCCGGGCCGCGGGCCGAACGGGCACTGGCGGCCGCGCAACTGAATCTGCAGGCCGGCGCGTTCAACGCGGCGCTGGAGCTGGTGGCCACGGCGGAGGCCGGCCCGCTCGATGACCTCCAACATGCCCAGGTGAGCCTGCTCCGCGGGCAGGTCGCGTTCGCCGCTGGCCCGTTCGGCGAAGCCCCGGCATTGCTGTTGCAGGCGGCCCGGCAGCTCGAGCCTCTAGATGGCGCGCTGGCCCGCCAGACCTACCTGGATGCGTGGACCGCCGCACTGTACGGTGGCCGGTTCGCGCAAGACGGCAGCCTGCGCGACGTGTCCCGGGCCGCCAGGTCCGCCCCGCCGCCGCCGGACCCCCCGGGTCCCGGCGATCTGCTGCTGGACGGCCTGGCCGTCCTGTTCACCGACGGGCGCGCCGCGGCGGCACCAATATTGCGGCGGGTGGTACGCGTCTTCGCCGAGGAGGAGGTCGCGACGCAGGAGGGACTGCGCTGGGGCTGGGTGGCCACGCCCGCCGCGTGCGCGCTGTGGGACGCGGAGAGCTTGCAGTCGATTCTGCTCCGGCAGGTCCAGTCCGCCCGTGAGGCGGGTCTGCTGGTCCACCTGTTGAGGTACCTGAACATGCTGGGGTTTTACGCGACTTGGTGCGGCCGGTTCGCGACAGCTGCGTCGCTAATCGCCGAGGGTGATGCGATCGCGGAGGCGACAGGGACCCGGTTCGCGCCGACGGCGGCCGTGTTTCTCGCTGGCCTGCGGGGGTCGGAAGCCGACGCCACGCGGCTGATCGAGGTCGTGACGAAGGACGCGCGAGCTGCCCGGCAGGGCTTTGTGATCCAGCTCTGCCAGCTGGCATCGGCAATCCTGTACAACGGTCTCGGCCGCTACGAGCAGGCCCTGGAAGAGGCCCGGCAGGCCAGCGAGCAGGCGCCCGAATTGTATGTCGCGGCGTGGGCGCTTCCCGAGCTGATCGAGGCGGCCAGCAGAACCGGGCAGACCCAGGTGGCCGCCGACGCGCTCGACCGGCTGGCCGCGGCCACCAGCATCGGCCAGACCGACTGGGCGCAGGGGATCCAGGCGCGGTCCCGGGCGCTGCTCAGCGACGGCCAGGACGCCGAGACGGCCTATCGCGAGGCGATCGACCGACTGGGCCGCGCACCTCTTCGTCCCGAGCTGGCCCGGGCGCACCTGCTGTACGGGGAATGGCTGCGCCGCGAGGGCCGCCGGGCCGACGCGCGGGCGCAGCTGCGCACCGCCCACGACATGTTCACCGCGATCGGCATGGCGGCGTTCGCCGAACGGGCCCGCCGCGAGCTGGCGGCCAGCGGCGAGACCGCCCGCCAGCGCACCGTCGAAGCGCGCGACACGCTCACCCCGCAAGAGGCCCAGATCGCCCGCCTGGCCCGCGACGGCCTGTCCAACCCGGAGATCGCCGCCCAGCTGTTCCTGTCCGTACACACGGTCGAATGGCACCTGCGCAAGGTGTTCACCAAGCTCGCCATCAGCTCCCGGCGGCAACTGCAGCGGGTCCTGACCGATCAAATCGAGCGGTAGCGACCAGTTCGTAGTGCTTCCCGGGCGCCTAGGTGGGTAAAGTCCGTCGGTCACTGCCCCCCGCGCAAGACAGCCTGATGGCCGCGGTCCGGGGCGTGGGCACCCGAACCGGCCAGCCGCCGGTGTCGGCGCCCGCTGACGCTGGCCAGTTATCACAGATACGCCTGGCTGCCCCGGTCAACGGCGAGCGTGCCCGGACAGCGAGGCCCGGTCGCCGCGAACGCGTACACGCTCTCCGGCCAGGCACTGGTAAGGACGAACGCCCACTTTTGCAAGCCACCGCTGTCGGCGTACCGGATGCGGACTCGATCGAGGGTCCGGAACCGGATTTGGGGGGTTGGTGTCGTCGGCATGCAGACCATCCTCCAAATCCGGGCCGCCCTAGATGCCTGTTGAGGCCCCTGGCCAAGTCCCTGGTCATCCGACCTGCCAAGCGGCTGCGGTGTCCGCCGAGGCCAGTAACCCGGCCGCGAGTGAATGCGACGCTGGCCCCGAGCCAGCAGTGCGGCAACCTCGGGCTCGACCGGGGCGCCCAGGCTGATCGCCGGGGGTCGGCCAGGGTACGGCCAGGGTGTTTAAGGGGTCGCGGCGGACGGCCTAGGGGTGGTACCGGGCGCGACCCGGAAGGCATCGCATGGCTCCTTCGTCGTTGTGGTAGCTCAGCGCCGCCCGGACTCTGGTCCCGACCCGCCTGTCGAAGCCGCTGGTCAATGCCCCGTTCGTGGGGCTTCGGGGCGACGTCGGCTGGGCGCTCCTGGTAGTGACGGCCGGCCTGAACGCGGGTTGCGGTCGCGGGGCAGGTCGGCGCGGACCAGATGACGTCGGTACCCCGACTACGGTGCGCACTAGGGATGTCAAGGGCGCGTCCGCCGTGCCGAGGAGGCAATGCTGAAGCCATGCCTGTTCCGTCGACCGAAGGAGCCGTGGCCATGGCGCAGTTGAAGCACTCGGTGTATGTGGCACCGTCGAAGCTGGCGGTGCCAGGCGATCTTCCTCCGGGTGAGGACCGGCGGACCGCCATGAAGCGAGGGCAAGCGGAGCCGGCCGGGCTGCCCGAGACGGCAGGGGCGCCACAGGCCATCGAGCTGCGGCATCTGCGTTACTTCACCGCGGTCGCCGACGCGGGCAGCTTCACGCACGCCGCGGAGAAGATGTTCATCGCCCAGCCGACCCTGAGCCAGCAGATCCGGCGGCTGGAAGAGATCATCGGCACGCCGCTGCTGCAGCGCCGCCGCGACGGCGTGCGGCTCACCCCGGCCGGCACCGTCCTGCTGGACGCCTCCCGCACCGTGCTGTCGCTGGTGGACCACGAGGTGAACCGAACCCGGCAGGCGGCGGGCCTGGGAAGGCCGCGCCTGCGCGTCGTCCTGCCGCCGCTGCTGCCCGATGCCCTCGCGGTCGAGGCCGCCTCCGCGCTGCGCTCCGCGGCTGCCGCCGCGGACGTGGAGATCGCCTGGCTGGAAGCCCCCCTCGACGCCGAGTTCTCGCTGATCCGGCAGCGCCGGGCCGACGCCGGCGTCGGCTGGCTCACCGACCCCCGCGAGGCGTTGCCCGAACCCTTGGAAGTCATGAGCCTGGGAGATTTCGAACCCGACGTGTGGATTCCCGCGGCGCACCCAGCGGCGCGCCGCGGGACGATCAGCCTGGGCGAATTGGCCCGCCTAGACGTCATCCACGGGCCGCGCCGCCTGGAACCGGGCACCTACGATGCCTGGACTCAGGTCCTACAGACGGTCAACCCGCGCTTCGAGTTCACCGATCCCCCGCTGCGGCATTCACTGCCGATGGCCCTGGCCTTCGCCGCGACCGCGGACCGGCCCACCGCCGTGCTGACCGGCCCCGCCGTCCTCGCCGGAACCCGCCCGGGGCTGATCCGGCTCCCCCGGGCCATGGTCAACCAGGACATGATCCTGGCCTGCCTGGAGCATCATCCGCTGACCGCGACGGCGGCCGTGGTGTGGAACGGCGACCTGCCCCGCCCCCTCCAGCAGGTCCTCTTCGACGCCGCGGACGGCATCACGCCCCCGCCCGCAGCCCAGATGAGCGAGCGAGAGCCCGCCGCTACCGGCCTCTGCCCCCAGGTCGCCTGACCCGCCCTCGGGGCCTGGCGAGAGCATGCTCCGCGAGCCCGCACGACCAAGTACATCCGTAGCCCAGACCAGAGGTGCGCCATGTGTTCACACCAGCCCCCGTGCCCCCCCGCTGACCACCGGGACCGCGATGCCGCCCGCACCGTCGCCTGCCACCCCGAGCAGGGATGGAGCCTGCTGTGCAACGGAGTGATCGTGTTCGACGACATGGGCGAAATCCTTCCCGGCGGCCGGGGGATCCCGCCGCACCGCCCCGCCCACGCCCGGCTGCCCGTCGCGGCGTGACACGCGAGAACGGCAGGAGGACCATCATGCATCCCATGTTCGTGAGGTTGTTCATCGAGACCGACACCGACGATCTGGCTGAGGAGCAGGACAGGAAGCGCCGTGCGCACGCGGCCAGGCGGGCCAGATCAGCTCGGGTCATGAGGGTCGCCGCCGCTAACCCAGACCGCCCGCGCCGCCCCTGAGGCATGAGCCCACTCACGCCAGCAGCCGGATCGCTGGCCCATGCCACCGGCAAGCTGCACGCGCTGCCGCCTCTCTGCCCGCGGGAGCCGTACGGACTGAGTCGCCGGGTACTGGCATCCTTATCCGCGCCTACGCTCAGCAGCACAACATCCAGATCGACGGACTGCCCGAGGACCCAGGCTGGGATCCCTCCGAGCAGGCACTGCACATCATCCACAACTTCGCCGCCTTCCAGTTCCCCTGCCGCACCCGGCCGCCCCGGGACCCGGTGCCGCAACTGACCCCCGGTGTGAGGCAGCCGTGACCGCAGAACAGCAAGCACCTACGCCGGGCCTGCCGGGCCTGCCGGGCCCGCTCGCCCGTTACGAGCAGAACATCATCGACCGCATCAACGACTTCAACGACCCGCGGCAGGAGTGGCGGCGGCTGGCCTCCGAGCTGCTCGGCACCTTCTTCCTGGTGCTGGCCGCCGCCGGCGGGGGCATGATGGGCCACGCCTTCCCCGGCGTGATCAGCCGCTCCGCCGCCGTCACCGCGCCCGCGCTGACGGTCCTGGCCATCATCTTGTTCATGGGCAAGATCTCCGGCGCGCACCTGAACCCGGCCGTCAGCGTCGCCTTCGCGCTGCGCCGCGACTTCCCCGGGGGCCGGGTCCCCGGCTACATCGTGGTGCAGCTGATCGGCGCCACCCTGGCCACCTTGGTCCTGCACGCGATCATCAACGTCTCGGCGATGTACGGGTCCAACTATCCCGCCCACGGCTACTCCGACCTGGCCGCGTTCTGGATGGAACTCATCTTGACCACCGGCCTGGTCAGCGTGATCCTGGGCACCGCGTCGGGCGCCCAGAACGTCAGCATCATCGGCGCGTTCGGGGTCGGGGCCTACATCGCCCTGGCCGGCCTGTGGGGCAGCCCCATCTCCGGCGCCTCGATGAACCCGGCCCGTACCTTCGGGCCCGACCTGGCCAGCAGGACCTTCACCGGCTACTGGGTCTACATCGCCGGGCCGATCGCCGGTGCCGTGCTCGCCGTGGGCATCGCCTTCGTCCTGCGCGGCCGCGGCGGCGACAAGGCCGCCCTGGCGGCTGCGCAAGGTGACCTGTTCACCGAGGCCCACGAGCCCGGCAAGTCCTAAGGATCTGGACATGCCCGGCAATGATCCGGCCCGCCGCGCCCGGCGCCCTACGCCGGCAACCTTCATGAGGACTCCGCTGGGCAGGTCCCCGGCAACCAGTTGCGGAGCGAGGGCACCGGCGTGCCCGGCGTCCCGTCTTTGACCACTTCGGCTAGCATCACCACCGACACCACCGGGCCGTGCGGCGCCAGGTCACCCACCCGGCGCGGACCGCTCGCAGGCAGACGGCGGCATGACCGAGGTCGGCGACCGCGTGACTCGCCACGTTCGCGCCCGGTGTCCTGGTTCATCAGGGTCAATGCAGTGCCGCCGGATGAATTATCCCCTGGGGGGATCCCCGATGCCACGCGACTTGCTTACTGTGGCGTATCCGTAATGGGCGGAACGGGCATGGGAACTACGGAAAGCGCGGACGCGCAGCGGGTCTTGGACCTCCGTTCGTCGGTCTTTGCCTCCGCGGGATGGTGGCGTCGAGTTCGCCGCTCGCCCTGTTCGACGCCGAAGGCCAGCATGCGTCGGTAGCGCCTGCCGGTGCGGCAGCGGGAAGCGCTACGGACCGGGTGCGGCCTCAGCGCCGGCCACCGGCCGGACCAGTTCTTGGCCGGGTTGGCCGTGCTGAGCCTGCTGGCCCGGTGAAGGGGACACGGGCCGCTCATCTGCGTGCTCGATGACGCTCAGCGGCTGGCCTGCGCGTCCGCGCGGGCGCCGGGATTCCCGGGCGACCAGGAGAGCCGGCAACCCCGACCCGCGCCAGCCGACAACCCGCGGCGCGAATTCTCCGGGCAGCGCGACCGCCCCGGCGAGAAGGCTAGCCTGATCAAAGTCGGGTCAAAGTGCCGTCATTGGAACTGGCGAGGCCGACACCGATCAGTCCGTGACCACAACCCCCATGGACAGGACTGGGCTTGCTCAGGTCGGCCATTGACAGGCCCCGATGCACAATGAATTGACCTATGCGGCTATCACAGTTGCGGTCAGGTCCGGACGGCCCGGAGGAGGATGTACTGAATGATCCGGCGGCGCCACAAGAGCTCGACTTGGCCGAGCAGGAGGCGGGCGGCGGTGCGCTGCCCAGCGGGCGCAGCGGGTGCGGTCAGTGCTGCCCGGAGCCTGTGCCTGATCAGCCGAAGGGCCGGGGCGATGACCAGATCGCCGCACACTGTGACGTGCACAGCAGTAAAGCCGGCCGCGCGGGCGGCCTCGGCGATCTGATCTGCCGTCATGGCCGCGCTCGGGCGCAGCCCGAAAACCCGCATCTGGGTGATGCCCGCTAGCAGTTCCAGGGGACCGAGCGGCAGCCGCTCGGTTGAGAGGTCCGAGATGCTCAGCACCCCGCCGGGCTTGAGCACCCGGAAGCACTCATTGAAGAACGCCCGGCGGGAACGGAAGTGAAATGCTGCCTCGACGCTGATCACCCCATCAATGCTCTGGTCAGCTATCGGCAGCCGCGTCGCGTCGCCCGCCACCCCCTGCGCGGCCGCCTCGCGGAGCCGATCGCGGCCGGCCGACAGCTGCCATTCGGTGATGTTCACCGCGACAAGCCTGCGTGGGCGCAGGACCTCGACGATGACCGGATCCTGCGTGCCAAGGCCGTTTCCGACATCGAGGATCACGCCGCCCTCTGGCAGCGCTGCCGCGACGGTCTGCACCAGCCGGCGGCAAGCGGCGTCGGCCTCCTCCTCACAGCCGGGACCCTCCCACAGGCCCAGGTTGAGCCAGCCGGGCGCCAGCGCCAGGAAGGAATCAGACCCGATGCTCTCGTACACCCGCGCGGCAGGATTCTGGCCCTGCCGGAAGATCCCGGCGATGTGCCGCAGATGCCGGCTTGTCCATCCGGCAGGCCGCAGTGGCTGGGTCACCATTTCGGACTCCAGCGTATGGGAGGGCAGAATCTGGGGTTAGTCCCAGGACGTGCTTGACAGGTGGCCTGAACATGGGCGGTCTTGTGTATCTGCCCGACTGGGCAGGCAGGCGTGGCGTGTGACTGGCCCGTAGCCTCACGCCGAGAGCCCTATGAACTGGGCAACAATGCTCGTGGGCCCGGCGGTACTCAATGGCTGGGACTGGTCCTCGCACGGTTGTTGGCAGCACGCTGG
>Ga0306921_10007079_pt1 | contig 11739 bp, 11 predicted proteins | sample sta12Cox44000080_FD_203760 | JGI IMG/M metagenome (GOLD analysis project Ga0306921, IMG submission 203760) | Lab enrichment of tropical soil microbial communities from Luquillo Experimental Forest, Puerto Rico - statoxic.12C.oxic.44.000.080 (v2)... | ecosystem: Environmental > Terrestrial >... | reverse complement strand
CATCACTCGTCGCTTTCCTGCCCTCGCCCTGAGTAGACTGGCTACACGCAGCGAAGGCCTGCAAAACTTCGTTGTCGGCGCGAGCCAGGTTGGGAAGCAAGCTCAGGCCCATAGCCCGCACGATAAAGAAAGTCGGGCAGATGGCGTCATGCAAGTCGCTCTGACGTGCCGTCTGGAGTGGTGTTGGCTTAGTTTTTCTCTGCTTTATTAGAGCACGTTGATGGGAGCGCCGACGGGTCGTCAATCCTTGCGGCTTTGCTTGGGCAGTGCGACCAGAGTCGTTACGTCGATCACGGGCGGCTCCGCTGGGCGTCGAAACGATCCGTCCACGGCACATTGCCCCTGCGTTGGCTTCAGTTCTGACGTCTTCTTGCTTTGATATAATCAAGGGGAGGGCTCAAGAATGCGGTGCAGCGTGCGCACGCTTTGCATTGAACTGCCCGCCGGCAATCCACAGGCGCACACAAAATCGCAATCAAGTCGGGGAGTGGCTCAGCCTGGTAGAGCACCTGGTTCGGGACCAGGGGGTCGGAGGTTCAAATCCTCTCTCCCCGACCAAAAATCTCCAATAAAAATGCGGCTTCGAGCAACATCAGCTTCGGAGCCGCTTGGCTTCCGGAATCCCTCATGCTAGGCAGATGCTAGTTTTGGGGTCGGGCCATTGAATAGCCGCTGGGGACGCAGCGCTCTTCGAGAGGAGTGCCGCCCGGGCAATCTCGCCCAGCAGTCTCTGCGCTTCCTGGCGAGCCTGCGCGATGGTTAAGTCGGGATAAGAACCGATGGTGATGTGCCGGGGGCGGCCTCCAATCTTGCGGTAGAGAGCGAAGCGGGGTGTTGTCGACAGAAATGGATCGGCAAGAAGTGTTGAAGCAATTTCAACGCGTCGCCATGATGGGACAAAACTTCGCCCGTGGCTGGTTTACCGATGCCCGTAATGACTGGGCGCCCAACGCACCGAGTACGGTACGACGCAAAGGCAGCACGCGACTTTTGATCGATACGGCTCAAACGAGACGCAGCATCATCGGCATCGTCACGAAGATCTGAATACCACTCTGGCTCGTGATCGCCCAGGCGGCGGTGCCTGCGCCTTCGAAGACAAGTGCACACCGCTCGCTTGTTGCTCCAGGCGCAGCTCGACCCAATGTTTCCTCACGCAAGTCAGCGTAATTGTAGTCGCCCCCGGCGTGTCCACGGATTGCTCAGAAGCGATGTGCAAATCGACGAAGGGAGCATCGCAAAACGGGCAGAGCATGTGCAGCTTGGTGCTTGGGCAGCTGAGCCGTGATCCGTTGGCGAGGCGTCGCCGTGCGGATTCGAGCTCGAAGACGCGAATAATGCTGAACACAAAGGCGTTGATTGAAGAGGTTGTGAGCGTGCGCGGGGGCACCGTGAGTCTCATTACTCACCGCCAAACGAGAGGGTGTGAGAAGTGTTGGTCAGCCGAACGACGTGGGCGCCTACCTACCTGGGCGTGCGCGAACTCATCCACATTCGCCTGTGATGGTGTGAGATCAATCCTTCGCAAGACCCTCTCCTCTCCACCGTTGAAGCATAGCGCATTACGCCTCTCCACCTGGCGGAATATTCCGCGCATCGCCGTTGGACTTCTCCCGCACCAGAAGCTCGTACCTGCGACGATACTCATTGGTTAACGCCACGAGCGGATCGGGATTGAGCGAATCAGGGGGATTTTGCCGCTGGTGCAGGAAGTTGCGCCCCAGCCAGATCAACAAGGCTGGATTCTTACCCTTGATCGCCAGCTTGTGCAAAATTGCGCTGAATGGTGCTCACGTTGCATTCGAAAAAGTTGGCGATCTCGCGATACGAGCAACCCAGTGCGGCCAGCTTTCTAACTTGTTCGGCATTAATTTGTCTGCGCGGTCGGCCTGGGCCCCGCTTCACACCTTTGAACTTCACGCCGCGTTGCGTCGCTGCTTGGTCCCCCGATTTGCGTGTTCTGTTTCGACGCATCCAGAACATTCTATGGCGAAGAGCCGCCTGCAGCCTAGAACCCAAGATAGGTTCTAACGTTGGCAGTCATTCATCGCCCTTCTCGTGTTTCAGATCCTGCTCGTCTGCTTCCAAGCACTGCCGAATGTCGCAAACACCCGTCAGCATGAGCGGCAACAGCGTCATCGGCCCCAGGTACCACCAGATCAGGCCAAACAGCCATCCCCAAGCCACACCCGCGCCCAGGTTAGACGACTCGTTGCGAAACAGCAGTCCGAAGGTCATGCCGATCATCGCACTCACCAGCAGGTGTACCAACAACCCGTGCCAGTTGGTGAAACTCGTGTCGAGGCCCGCCACTTTCGTCATCACGCCGGTCTTCAGCATGATGGGGCTGGAGACGATGCCGCCGGCGAATCCCGCCAACGTGCCCCATCCTAGCGACTGCAGGACGCACAGGCCGGGGCCATGCGCTTCGCGGTTCAGAGGGTCCGACTGGATGAACGGGTGCAATTGAAAGTGCGAGTCAGATTCTCACGAGCCAGGCTGCCAGGGGGAGGTAATCTTGGGAGTCCCCCCAGTGTTTGGGCTGGACATTTTCTTGTAGGACGATGAACCTAGAGGAGACACAGCTGCCTAGTTCGTCGTCTCTATTCGCGGGCTTGAGCAATCGACAAGAATTCAACGATGCGAGAACCGTCCGCGCATCGGCCTATCGCGCAGCGCTTGTTGGCTTGACGGTAGTTATAATCGCGTAACCGAGTTGGTGGTTCTCGATGGCAGCCGCTACATCCTTTACCAGTTGCTTGGAGGGAGTGAAGTCGAGGTCTGGTAGATCTAGCCTTTTCAGACCGGCCATGATTTCTGCATCCAGCAGCTTGGTCCTTACTTGCTGCAGCCACTCGTTAAGTGCCTCGTCATGCGGCTCAAGGTGCCCAACCTTCAAGCCCGCACCCGCGAGGTAGGCGGTGTACCTCTGGATCGGCTGTGCGTCCGCAACAAATGCGATCCAGTCAAGGAGAGTGTCCAATTTCTTGGGAAGCAGGTGCTGCACTCGCGTTAGGTCGCTGAGTCCGACTTGGCCCCGCTGACCGATGCAAACCGTCGCCGAAGGAGGGTATCCATCGCAAATAATCCCGGGCCGAGAATCAGGATCAGGAGCGCGGCAAACCAGTAGGTGTAGGGTGTGGCGCCGTAAAAGTCTTCCGGCTTGGAGAGGATGTGAAAGAAGTTGGTGCGGTCGTCGGGGACGCTGAGGTAAGCCATTGTCATGTTTACGAAGAGCACGAGCGACGTAAGACGCGACGCAATGCCGCAGGCAAACAGGGTGCCGCCGACAAGCTCCACGAGCGCAACAAGCAGAGCTGTTGCACCCGGTGCTGGCAGGTTGAGGCTGGTGAAGAACTGCGTTACACGATCGAGATGCGTTAGTTTTCCCCAGCCGTCCTGGACAAACTGCCAGCCCCAGTAGAGGCGAATGGCGAGCAGAAGCGGGCTCTGCAGATGGCTCATCAGCGCGGCAAACGCGTCATACATCTCCGTAATCTTTTGAACAATGCTCTTCATGCCGACTTGGTCTGATGAATACGACCGGTATCGTCCAAGGGGACACGAACGAGCGATCGAATTGCACCCTTCCTTTGATTTCAGTTGCTCGCGTCGACCACCGGAATCGCCGCCGCCAACTGCAGGTTGATCAGCAGGTCAAGCCGACGATCGATTTTATACCAGGGAAGATCCAGATTCGGGATCAGTTTGGGAACGCATGCCGTCAAACCCGGTTGCTGCTTTTCGGCCTTGATATAAGCCGTTTTCGACCTCGAAGTCCAAACGGCGGCCCAACTCATTCACGATATCCTGCAGGACTATGCCACTCTTGTCGAATGCGTTCTCCAGGCAGTAACCGGCATACTCGAAGAGCGACTCGCTCGGGCATATTCGCAGGTATCCGCGAAACTCCGTTGACGCCTCGTTGCCGTCTCGAAGCTGTCCGTCTCCTGCTCGAAACAACTTGCTGGATCGTCACCTTGAGCGCAGCCTCAGGATTGCTGGTCCAGAAATCTAATAGCGGCATGGCGAGATGATAGAACATGGGGTTAGACAGGTATCCGTAACGGGGAGCACTGCCGTGGCTAGAGGCTGCTTATAGAGCGCTCTCCCTGTGGTCTGTACGGCAACCGGAGCCTGAATGGACGCAGCTTCGCGGAGAGGCTCAGGGGGTGGCTTGGGAAATGAGGCCGAGAATCGGATTGCGCCCGCCGAGAGTGGCGAGGCAAAGTTATCGTCTGTGACGCCGCACATCGCTGTCACCAGATCAAATAGCGCAGCGAGCCCACTGCCAACGACCAGGCTCCGGGGAATGCCTAACGGCGCCAGCGAACCGCTCAATGGCATGGACCCGTGCAAAGGCGTGTGGACATTTGTGTGGACACGACCGCTGAAAGGCCTCTGCCGGTCTTGCAAGCTCTTGAAAGAATTGGTCGGCCCTAGCGGACGATTTTAGAACTTTTGTGCAACAGATCAAGTGAAGTTGTGGTCGGCGCGGACCAGCGCCCGTTGCGTTGGCCCTGCCGCCAACATGGCTCAATTCGTAGTTCGGCATCGAAGCTGCCATCCCCGCCGCGACGCCAGCCGCATATTTATCAGCAGGCCGCCTGCGATGTCCTTCCAAATCGAAACCCAATCCATGACGAAGTAGTGGCTGATCGCGGTGCGTCCCCGGGCTGAGAGCATTAGCCGAAACACGGGTCCTTCGGTAACGGCCATGTGCATTTCGGCGTGACCCTCCATCACACCCGCAATGCCTTTGTTGGCCTGCTCTCGCGCCGTCTCGATAATTTCCCGTTTGAGAAAGATCCGAAACAGGACAGCCATGATTGCGAGCATGAGTGGCGCGTCCATGAATTGGGCCAGCCTGAACTGCCAGCCGAGCAGGATCGCCATAATGATGCCCACGTCAGCAACGAGATTCATTGACCCGAGTTCAATCGCCATTGCCGCCGTAAAGTTTGCGCCCTTTCGGAAGAGCGCACGGGCAATCACGACTGCTGCATACGAGCACGATGAAGATGCAGCTCCCAATCCGCAGGTGGTAGCAATCGTTCCTGGTTGACGGCGGCGGACGTTGTCGGACCTGTCATTACGTAACTCAGAGCTGAATTCGCGAGCCTCCCTTTCATTGAGTCGAATCGGATTCATCGGATTCTACGATGCGTATTGGATTCGGGCAGGTCCTGCTCGTTTGCTCAGTCTACGCCACAGATTTGCTCGGCGCTGCTTCGAGAAATGCACGAATTGCAGGCTCATCGCGAAACGGCTGCGCGAGGATCCTTGGTAATGTCACCTGCTCTGGTCGCTCGAATCCCTTTACGCCAATCTGAATTTCCCGTTGCGGGAGCCGCAAGTTAAGTGTGCCATGCAGAGTGTCCCAGACCGTCAATCCGCCCGACCAATTCGAGTTCTGGTTCTGAGGATCGTTCGAATGATGAATTCCATGCATGGGCGGAGTCACAATGAAGCGAACCAAACGATCCTCCCAGGATTTCGGTAGCCGCACATTGGAGTGGTGAAACATGATCGACAGAAGCAGAAATGTCTGCCAGATGAGAAGAATCTGAGGATCAACACCAATGAAGAGAACCTGCGCTGCGCGATACGGTACCGAAAGTGCGATCTCCCCGAAATGGAACCGCAACGCAGTCGAAGCGTCGAGGTCCAGATCAACGTGGTGGACAGCGTGAAACCGCCACAAGAATGGCAGGCGGTGATGCAAGACGTGTTGCAAATAAAGCGTGTAGTCGAGCAGCAGCAGAGCCGAGATGGCTTCCACAATTCGAGGTACTTTCAACCATTTCAGAAGACCCCAACGCCGGCGTTCAACTATTTTGGCTAGCGGGTACACATAAGGCGATTCTGCAAAGTGGATGGTCAGAGCGCCTAATGTTCCTACCATCGTATTTCGCGCTGTCCGGCGGGTTTTGGATCCTCTTTCTGCCCGCAGAGGCCGACGACGCTCAAGGAAGACGAATCCGCCCAATATGCTAAGCAAGCCAGCGATTTTGAAAATGCCCTTCATTGTTGTGGCTTTTCTCCAGTAATGATGGCGTAGCCGAGCTGTCCCTGCCGGACGGCCGTAATTGCGCCCTTGGCCATCTGCTTGGCGGCTGCGAAATCAATTCCAGGCAAGTCAATTTTTTTCAGACCTTTCATGACTTCAGCAGCTAGCAGCTTCGCTTGGATCTGCCGCACCATTTCGAGAAGGGCTTCGTCGTGTGATTCGGTCGCCTGGCGTCCCAATCCGGCGCAACGAAACCACTCTACATAGCTTTCGATTGGCTGTGCGTCGGCGATGCAGGAAATCCATGCAAGCAGTCCTTCCAAGTCGCCGGGAAGTTCGACCGTGCGGGTCAGGTCGCTTATGCCAACCCGACCGCCTGGTTTGAGCACTCGCATAAACTCACTCGCGGCCCTCGATTTGTTGGGAAAAGTACAGAACGCACATTCGCATATAACGGCGTCGAACACGGCTTCCGGAAATGGAATGGCCTCCGCGTCTGCTTGCTCGAATCGCACGCGTGCGGAGAGACCTCGCTCTGCAGCTTCGGCGTTAGCTTGCTCAATGTTTTGCGTTCCATAATCGAGACCGACAATTTCGCATCCGAAACGCTCCGCAAGAAACAATGCGCTTGTCCCAGGCCCAGAGGCAACGTCGAGAACGCGACTATGCTGGCTCAATTGCAGAAGCTGACCAAGCCTTTCGGTCAATTTCAGGGCACCCGGATGAAACGAGTCGCCCAATAGCAGCTTGGCAAAATCGCTCTCGTAGAGATTTGCGCAGCACTGCTTCACTTCTGCGGGAATCGTGATCTCGGCTGGTTTCATTTCTGCACCTGGACCAGACCGGCAGAGTTGAAATCGAAAGTCACTCGCCGCGGTTTGTATCGCGTGCCAGCAGCACGTGCACGACGACGCTCCGGCTCCATCGCTTCGAGTTGGATGCGTGCCTGTTCACGGTAACCAATACTGTTATAGGCGCAGAATGGAATCTGCTTGCCGCCGGGTAGCAGGAATTCTTTGCAGCACTTCATCAGATTCTTTTGATTGAACGTCCACGGGTCCATGAAGTCCTGCAGCATGATCATCAGCATGTGATTGGCAAGGTCGCCAACTGTTGCCGTATCGGGAATACCGCAGGCCTGACAGGAAAATGCAAACTGCTCGGCAGACTTTTTCGAGCCCGGCACCGAGGACGAAGACCATAGCCCCTCCAGCGCCGTCTTGATTTCCACGCTGAAGTCCGGCATTACGCGATTCGTGATGTAGTCGAGATAGTCATTCACATTTAGAATTCGCGGAAGCGGCGTGACCTTGTCCCCTTCGATAAAGGCATAGGTCACGGAGTTGCAAGGTGGAAAGCAGCAGGGGACAGGCACAAAGTCGCCGGCCACAAACTTGCCAACAGTTTGCTCTTCGATAAGTTTGATGATGTCGGGAATCGTCATTCGCGCCATCGGGTCATGATGCACGTGGCGTCCAGCATGGAATGCCGGCTGAAAATTGATGCCCCGAATAGCAGGATGTTTGATAGCGAATTCAACGATCTTGCCGACCTCATGTTCGTTCACGCCCCGTTCGATGGTAGGCACGATGGTCACTGTGAGACCAATTTCTGCCAGCCGGTCGAGAGCGCGGAGCTTTTCGTCAATGACGTTTGGTTCGCCACGCAGGATGCGATAGGTCTCGGGATCGAAGCCGTCGAACTGGAAATACAGCGAAGGCCGTACCTCATTCAGTCGCTCAAGAAACCGATCATCGTGGGCGATGCGCTTGCCATTCGTGTTGATCATGACGAAGGGAATGTCGCGCGCTTTGGCCGCCCGCACAAAGTCGATGATTTGCGGATGAATCGTCGGCTCGCCGCCTGAGAACTGGACCACTTCGGGATTGCCTTCTGTGCGTACCAAATCATCCAGCATTCCTTCGACTTCTTCGAGCGTGAGGCTGAAGCCGGGTCGAGCCTCAGAGAAGCACAGAGGACAATCCATGTTGCAGTTGCTATTGACCTCAATAATGCCCAGGCAAGTGTGCTGCTGATGGTCGGGACAAAGGCCGCAATCGTAGGGGCAGCCGGCGTCAATCTCGGTGCCGCGCGCGAGCGGAATCGTGCCTGGCTTGTTGAATTTGCTCAGTGCGACGTAAGCCGCAGCGTCCCCATACACCAGAGCTTCAAATGGGCCGCATTGCGGACAGCGCTTCCGCATATACACCTTGTTGTCCCGCAGAATGACTTTTGCATCGATGAGTTTGCGGCAATCGGGGCATATGCTGCGAGTCAATTCGTAGAAAACGAAGTCGGCATCTCTCTTTTGTCCTAGACTCATATTCGTTGCTGCGACTGCTTGCGTGCTCATTTTGTCTTTACCTCGTTCTTCCGAAGCCGTTAACGAAAGGCCTTGGATAATCCACGCACCAGCCTGCCCGATGTCCCGGAAAGCAGGTGCTCAACCGCGATATCCGCAGCCATCTGCTGTACAGCGGTCGAATATGTTGGATAGGGATGAATCGCGCCTGCAAGATCGCCAATTTTCATCCGCTGTTTCATAGCCACAATCAGTTCCAAAATTGCTTCGCCAGCTCGCGCTCCCACGATAGTCGCGCCCAGGATTGCACCATCCGGTTTTGTGACAATCTTCAGAAAACCCGATACATCGTTTTCACAGACCGCGCGGTCTACATTGCCCATCTCCCAGCAATGCACCTCAATACGGTCGCCATACTGTGAGCGAGCTTGTTCCTCAGTCGCTCCGATGTGGGCGACCTCGGGGTCGGTGAACGTCACCCAAGGCACGAGATCGCTTACGCCAGTCGAGCTGCCTGGCAACAAGGCGTTGCGAACAGCCTGAAACGCCTGCCAGCCAGCGTAATGCGTGAATTGATAGCTGCCCGTCACATCGCCCGCAGCATAAATGTGCTTCACATTCGTTCGAAGGCGATCATCTACCTGTATGCCCTTCGACGAATACTTCACACCGGCTTTCTCCAACTGCAATCCGTCAACCTTCGGCTTGCGGCCAACGGCGACGAGCAGCAGGTCACCTTGCGCCTTGTGATTATCAGTGATGATAAAAATCGCGTTCGCATGGCGTCGGGCCGACCTCGCTGGCTGCAAAATAAAACGCACGCCTTCGCCCTCCAAGACGCCTTGCATCAATTTCTGCACTTCAGCCTCTTCTTTAGGGAGCAGAGAACTAGTAACGACAGTGACCTCTGAGCCAAGCCGCTGATAAGCCTGAGCCATCTCCATCCCGATCGGTCCGCCGCCTAGAAGAATCATCTTTTTCGGTAAGGTGTCGTTCTCGAAAATCTCTTCGTAGGTGATGAATGGCACGGCATTGAGACCGGGGAGCGCCGGCACGAATGGACGAGCGCCAGTGGTTATCAAGAACGCCTTGGAGCGGGCCGTATGCTCACCAACATTGATTGTCGCGGCGTCTATAAATTGTGCGGCCCCGAAAATTACATCCACCTTTTCGCGGGCGAGGGCCTCGGGAGTCTCGAACTCATAAACTGCGTGCATCGCCTCGCGGACGTACTCGGGCACTGCGGCCATATCTACGGTCGGAGGGTTAACGCCAACGCCATATCGAGCGGCAGTTCGTACTTCATGCGCGACTCTCGCCGCTTTTATCAAAGCTTTGCTAGGTACGCACCCGGTCCAGGTGCAATCGCCGCCTATTCGGTTCTTCTCTATGAGTGCCACCTTTGCTCCGAGCTGGGCTGCGAATCGCGCGCCCACCAAGCCCCCTGAGCCCGCACCAATTACCACCAGGTCGTAACGGCCGAAATCTGTCATGCGTTCTCCGTCGCGTATCTTGAACGGCAAGGTCACGGGGAGTTGCCGGTCCCGACATCGCTCCCGGGAATTCTTGAGCTTCCTAAAAGAACTGGAGAAGGAGGTCCCGGCGGATTTGGAGATCCATCTCATCCTGGATAACTACAGTACCCACAAAAGCCAGGCCGTGCAGCGCTTGGCTCCAACCTAAGAAACGACAGCGCTCCCATCTGCACTTCACCCCCACCAGCAGCTCGTGGCTGAATCAAGTAGAGCGTTGGTTCGCACTGGTTACCGATCGCATGATCCGGCGGGGCACCCTCCTCAGTGTTCGAGAACTGGAGCAGCGATTTATGAATGGTTGGCGAAATGGAATCACGATCCGCAACCTTTCGTTTGGAAAGCTACAGTAGACGTTATTCTTGAAAAGGTAAGACGGTGTAAAGAATTATCCGAGACAGCACACTAGTAATGTTGCTGGCGGGACGAAATCTTCTTCACGACGATCCTCTCTGAAATCAGACACATAATAAGGTATGGCGGAATGACCGCCTAGTACTCTACCAGTGGGTCCAAATGACTTTGGATTGTTGGATTCTTCCGGGGAGCATGAAGAAGAGCAGCGGCAACGTGGACGACAACGATCCATGATGATGATCACGAGGACGACAGCCAGCAGCATGCTGATCATCCTGCATGGATAATCAGCAGCAGCATGATCATCTCATTGCGATTCAGATCCGTGTGGCCGAAAACGCGCAGATCAAGATCGAAGATTAGGCAAAGAGAAGTCTCTGAATCGAACTCGGCTTGCCCGATTCGTGGTAATGTGATAGCATGATATCAACTTAAGAGTGGGAGAGGTGACTCGTGGGACAACTGGTGGTCAGGAACATCGAAAACTTTGTGAAAATGCGTCTGCAGCGCCGGGCTAAACGCCACGGCCATAGCATGGAGGAGGAAGTGCGGGACATTCTCCGCAGCGCCGTCGCGGCGGACGAAACTCCTAGTGGAGGACTGGGAACAGAGATTTCTCGCCTATTTGCCAAGATTGGTCTTTCTGAGGATGTCCCGGAACTCCATGGTCATGCAATTACCCCCGCCGAGTTCGAGCCATGATCATTTTAGACACAAATGTGCTCTCAGCTCTAATGCGAGAGACACCCGACACGAAAGTGATCACTTGGTTAGACACACAGTCTCGAACTTCAGTGTGGACAAGCTCTGTTACGGTTCTGGAAATTCGGTTTGGGCTTCAAATCATGGCAACAGGGAAGAAGAGGTCCCTGTTGTCGCAGGCTTTTGAACGCCTTCTCGAAAGTATTGGGCATAGAATCGCTGCTTTCGATCATGGTGCTGCTGTGCAGGCAGCGAACCTGATGGCTTCACGTCAACGTAAAGGACGGCCGGTTGAGTTGCGCGACACGATGATCGCTGGAATTGTGCTAGCGCGCCACGCGAGCTTGGCGACCCGCAACGTTGCACATTTTGAGGATCTCACAGTACCCGTGCTTAACCCTTGGACCGCTTGATCTGATTGTATGCGCGTCCAACAACACCTACTTAGCGGGTTTTTCAGTTTAAGGGCACATTTCTAATGAAGTCCGAGAGGGACATCGTCAAAGAGTTTCGACGACACGGACGTCGCGGGACGTTGCGGGGGGAGCTCCACAACACGCAGCTCCCCGCGTTACACTTGCGCTGGCCCCAACGCACGGAAAACCCATGCGCGAGATTAAGGAACCTGATTGGAAAGTGCTAAGACGCGTGCATCCGCTCGCGCTCGAACGCTTCTGCGAGCATGCCCTTGCCGAGATCGACCGGGTCTCGCGCGATGGCGCGAAGAGCCACCATGCGCGCTACCTCCAAATCTTCAGGATTATCAAAGAAAGTGATCGGGAGATAGCGCGTCTCTTCGATAATCCGCGGCGCTCTCATGCACTAACGATGCTGGC
>Ga0306921_10007076_pt1 | contig 11743 bp, 9 predicted proteins | sample sta12Cox44000080_FD_203760 | JGI IMG/M metagenome (GOLD analysis project Ga0306921, IMG submission 203760) | Lab enrichment of tropical soil microbial communities from Luquillo Experimental Forest, Puerto Rico - statoxic.12C.oxic.44.000.080 (v2)... | ecosystem: Environmental > Terrestrial > Soil... | reverse complement strand
CCGCACCCCGGCACTGATCCTGAGCGCGCTCGGCAGCGTCGATGACCGGGTCAAGGGTCTGCGGGCCGGCGGTGATGATTATCTCGTCAAACCCTTCGCCTTCAGCGAACTGCTGGCGCGTCTCGAAGCGCTCCTGCGACGTGGCACCGGGGCGCCGACGGCCACCAAGCTGCGGGTCGGCGATCTTGAGCTCGACCTATTGACCCGCACCGTCAGGCGCGGCAGCAAGCCGATCGACGTGCTGCCACGCGAGTTCCAGCTATTGGAATATCTGATGCGCAACGCCGGCCACGTGGTGACTCGCACGATGCTGCTCGAGCATGTCTGGGACTACCACTTTGACCCCCAGACCAATGTCATCGACGTTCACATGAGCCGGCTGCGCCAGAAGATCGACAAGAGCTTCGAACGTCCGTTACTGCACACGGTTCGCGGCGCGGGTTACTCCCTGCGCGCACCGGAGTAGCCCGGCAATGGCGCGGTGCTAGCCGCCGGAAGGCTTCGCCTGACCACCGCTCGACCTTGGTCGGGCCGCGTCTTGTTCGGCACCGCACGGCGGCTGCTCCGAACCCATGCGTTCCGGCTTGCCGCGCTTTACTTTCTCGTCTTCGCAGCTTCGATGCTTGGGGTGTTGCTGTTTATCTACTGGAAGAGCGCGAATTTTATCGAGCGGCAAACCGAAGCGACGCTCGATGCGGAGATCACCGGCCTTGCCGAACAATATGCTCAAAGGGGCTTGAGCGGTCTTGTTCAAATCATGGCGGCGCGCAGCGCGGGAGATCGAGGCGATGCCATGATCTACCTGATGACCGACCCCGACGGGCGGCCGCTTGCCGGCAACATCGCCGCCTGGCCCACCGACGCGCCCACCCATGCTGCGTGGCTTTCCTTTGCGCTCGAAAGAAGGGTGGGTGGTCCCACCGAGACCCACCCGGCGCGAGGCCGGCTGTTCATCATCCCCGGGGGATACCGCCTGCTGGTCGGTCGTGACATCAGCGACGCGGCGGCGTTCCGAAGTCAGGTCAGATCGACGCTGCTGTGGGCAGGATTATTCTCGCTCGGCATTGGGATGCTCGGTGGCACCGTGATGGGCCGCAACTTGTTGCGCCGGGTCGAGCAGGTGAACCGGACGAGCGAGCGTGTGATGGCCGGCAACCTGTCCGACCGCGTTCCGCTCGACGGGACCAGCGACGAATTCGACCAGCTCGCAGTCAACCTCAATCGGATGCTCGATCAGATCGAGCGACTTATGACAGCGATGCGCGAAGTCACCGACGATGTTGCCCACGATCTGAAGACGCCGCTTTCGCGATTGCGCGCTCGGCTGGAACGGGCCTTGGCCGAGCCGCCGGCCGGTTCAAACCAAAACGACGCCATTCGCGCCGCAATCGACGAGGCCGATCGTCTGCTTGCCACATTCAACGCGCTTCTCAGCATCGCAGAACTGGAATCTGGTGCACGCAACGATCAGACGGAGCCGGTGGACCTCTCGGAGATTGCTCACTCTGCGGCCGAACTGTACGAGCCGGTGGCGGAGGAAAGGGGCTTCGTATTCTCGATCGTGACCAAGCCTCGAGTGACGATCCGCGGCGACCGGCACCTGCTATCGCAGGCGGTGGCCAATCTGCTCGACAACGCGCTCAAATATGCGGGCGGCGGCGAGATCGAGGTCCTAGTATTTGCGAGCAACGAGCGTGCCGTCCTGGAGGTGGCAGATCATGGTCCGGGCGTGCCCGAGGCGGATCGGGAGAGCGTGTTCGACCGCTTTGTTCGCCTTGAACCGAGCCGCACCACGCCCGGAAACGGTCTTGGGTTGAGCCTCGTGCGCGCTATTGTACTGCGGCACGGCGGCTCGGTTGCCCTTGAAGACAACCGGCCGGGGTTACGGATCCGCCTCGAATTCACCAAGCTCGCCGCTTGAGCCTCCCCGACCTAACTAATCGGTATCCTTGCGGCCGTCTCGGCCTTCGATGCGCCGCGCGGTTTCCACCATCATCTCGCGGAACTCGTGCGCCTCAAGCCCGGCACTGCGCAGCACAGGCATCATCACCTCGTCCGCAAGCGGATCTTCGAGGCTCGGCTCATAGCGGCAGCACCCAAAGCGCCCGTCCATGATACCCTCCTTACCTGTCAGATTTTACGCAGACTGACTGCAAAGCGTGACCGCTTTATGTCCTCGGATCGAAGATTTCGCGGCAATTTGTATATATGCCGGTACTATTATCTCATCGAGACCGTCAATATGGCGTCAGCGACCGCGCCGATTAGGTCTCAGCCGAGGCCGTCGCCAAATCGCCGTAGCTGACGAGCCGGACGTCGAGTTTGGCAATTAGTGCCTTCAGGGCAGGACTGATCAAAGCCGCCAGCTCCTCGCGGTGACAGTACCCACGCATCGCCGCTGCCAGCGCCGGAGTGTGCTTCGTCGCTGGGTGCAGATAGATCTCGCTGACCCCGTCGGGCAGCTGCGGGATGAGCCGCAACAGGCGCTCTTCGACCATCGCTCCGCTCCACGCGAGGCCGAACAATTGGTCATTGACGAATAGGCCGGCATGCCGCAGCCGACGTCGCAGCAACCCGATCCAGGGGCGATAGAGTGGCGTTCGATAGTGATCCTCGGGGAAAGCGGCGCGTAGGGCGCCGGTCGGCTCGAACGGTACACGCACCGCCTTCACGCCGTAGTTTCGCCCGATCTCGACGATGAGCTGCGCAACCGTCGGATGGACATGCATGTGCTTATGCGCATTCACGTGATCGAGCCGCAAGCCGGTCGCACGAAACGCTTCAAATTGCGCCTGGATCTCCATCGCGAGCTGCCGCCGAATTCCCGGCAGAAAGAAAAACCGGACACCGGCACGGGCCAGGTTCCGGTCGAATTCGCCATCAGCGCGGACGAGTTGCGGGATTTCGGACCTTTGCAGAACCGGCCGCCCGTCGACAAGGACTAGATGCAGGCCGACGCGCAACGCCGGAAGGCGCCACGCGCGCGCCACCGCATCGGCGGCCGCAGGGCCCGCGACCATCAGGCTCGCACTCGATAAAATCCCGTACCTGTGCGCCTCCTCGACGGCCTCGTTGACGGCAATGTCGAGGCCGAAATCATCGGCGCAAACAATTAATTGCTTCACGGCACGGCTGCGGCGCCTTCGCCCTCGGACCGCGGGCCTCTGGCCCGCATGGCGGGTGGGACGCCCGCGGTCACAAAGGCTAGCTTGCGAGCTCTCGATGCCGTAGGAATTGGAAGAACTCGACGCCTTCGCGCAGGCGGCGGCGCATCATTTCCGGGCTCTTGATCATCTCGGCGAGCAAGGAGGCGATCTTGCCGCGCCGGAAATAGAAGCGCTTGTAGAAGGTCTCGAGCGACTCGAAGATCTCGGTGTGCGACAAGTGCGGATAGTGCAAGGGTGCGATCTGCACGCCACGCTCGTCGATGAGTTCGGCGTGACCGAGGTCGAGCCAGCCGTTTTCGACCGCTTGGTGGTGCAGATAGGTGCCCGGATAGGGCGCGGCGAGCGAGACCTGGATCGTGTGCGGGTTGATTTCCGCGGCAAAGCGGATGGTTTCTTCGATTGTCTCCTTGGTCTCACCGGGAAGGCCGAGGATGAAGGTGCCGTGGATAGTGATCCCGAGCTCGTGGCAATCCTTTGTAAAGCGTCGGGCGATGTCGATCCGCATGCCCTTCTTGATGTTGTTCAGAATCTCCTGGTTGCCGGTTTCATAGCCGACGAGCAGCAATCTCAGCCCGTTGTCGCGCAACACCTCCAATGTCGCGCGCGGCACATTGGCCTTTGCGTTGCAGGACCAGGTCACGCCGAGCTTGCCGAGCTCTCGGGCGATCGCCTCGGCGCGAGGCCGGTCGTCGGTGAAGGTGTCGTCGTCGAAGAAGAACTCCTTGACCTGCGGGAAATAGCTCTTCGCGAGGCGAATTTCGTCTATGACATGGCCAACGCTGCGCACCCGGTAGCGATGCCCACCGACGGTCTGCGGCCACAGGCAGAACGTGCATTTAGACCGGCAGCCGCGCCCGGTGTAGAGCGACACATAAGGGTGTTTGAGATAACCGATGAAGTAATCCTCGACCCGCAAATTGCGCTTGTAGACTTCGGTGACGAAGGGCAACCGATCCATATCTTCAAGAACCGCCCGATCACGGTTGTGCGTGATCGCGCCGCTTTGGTTGCGGAAACTCAGACCGTCAATCGCTTCCCAGCGCCGTCCGCCGGCGAGCTCCAGGATCGTGAAGTCGAACTCCTCGCGCGCGACGAAATCGAGGGAGGGAGAAGCCCTGAGGCTGTCCTCGGGATCGACCGCGACCTTGGCGCCGACCATCCCGATCTTTAGCCTCGGGTTCGCCTCTTTGAGCGCTTCGGCGACTCCGACATCGGAGGCGAAGGAAGGTGTCGAGGTGTGCAGCACCGCAAGCTCGTAATCGCTTGCGAGCGGCAACACGTCGTCGAGCCTGAGCCGCGCCGGCGGGGCGTCCACCAGCTTGCTGCCAGGAACGAGCGCGGCGGGCTGCGCCAGCCAGGTAGGATACCAGAAAGAGCGGATCTCACGTTTGGCTTGGTAACGAGAGCCCGCGCCGCCGTCGAAGCCATCGAAAGAGGGGGGGTGGAGGAACAGAGTCTTCATCATGGGGCCTTGTCTCCGTCGACTATCAGGTGCCCTCTCGCTTCGACGCGAAAATTTTCGTCCCGCCAGGAGACAGTTCGCCCGAAAAAACTGGCGATGAACACAGCAAAGGATAAGGCATCTCGCGCTGCAAGCAGCCACGGCTTGGCTGGCGGAAGAACCAAGGTATCCGCGATCGTCCGCGCCGTGGCCCATCTGAGAACGCAGGAAATCACAAGAAAGATCAAGGAGGTCAAGGCAAATCCGGTCGCCGCGGCGCCGAGGACGGCAATCGCGACGGCATGTGACAGGATCGACGCGGCGAAACCGGCGGGTGCGACCGTCCGCTCCGTCCGCGCCCAGCGCAGTTCGTGCTGCCACAGCGCGATAAAAGTCGGCTCCGTGACGCGCGCCTCGACGATGTAAGAAGAAAGCACGACGGCGAGGCCCAAAGCGCGGACCTCCTCCCCGATTCTGTGGTCGTCGGCGAGCTCGTCCCGCAGGCGCTCGAACCCTCCGATGCGGTCGAGGATCTCGCGGCGGAGCGCGATCGTCGCGCCGAAACAGCCGTCGCCGACACCCAAAGCCTCGCCGACCAGCGCGCCCGGCAGAAACCAGAAATTGATGTGCATCGCACCGAGTTGCGCCCAGAGTCCCGCGTTCGGCACACCTTGGTAAAGGCAGGTGACGACGCCGGTCAGTGGGTCGCGCAGCGGGGCGGTGACCGCAGCGAGATAATGCCGCTCGACGCGCATGTCGCTGTCGGCGAGCACGATTATCTCGTGGCGCGCCGCTTCGAGCATGTTTTCCAAATTCGCCACCTTGCGGTTGGAGCCGCGGGCGCGCGGATCGACGATGACCCTGATGTCCTGGTCGGGCAAGTCGCGGATCAAGGCGCGGGCGGCCGGCAATGCGCCATCATCGGGATTATTGACGCCAAGCACGATTTGCCAGGCGGGATAGTCCTGCTCGGCGAACGAGCGAAGGTTCGCATATAGGCCCGGCTCGTCTCCATGCAGCGGCTTCAGCACCGACACCGCTGCAGGGTCCGAAGGGCCCGGCAACGGGCGCCCTACAAACCGGCTAACGGCGACAGCCGACCCGATTAGATAGACCCAAGCAGGCAGCAGGACGATGAGGATGATTAGATTTAGGTCCATCGCGTACGGTACGTGAGGTCGGTCCCACTTCCTCAAGCCGCGACCAGGAGCCACATTTGGATGCGGATGGTCCAGCGGGAAGTGATCAGAGGTCGGGATAATACAATTATGAAATTGTTCACTGCGCTCCGGTGATCGGATAACGGTTCAACGGGAGCAGTATATGAAGCAGACTGGGCGCCGCCCTCGATGCGGTTCCAGCGCGCCGGAGTTCCTTGCGCTATAGCCTTCCCGAGCGCAGCCCGGCTCGCGCTGTGACGACCGCCGCCGGACTGTCGAGATCGGAAATCAGGCGACGGATCACGACGTTCTGCTGAACGAGGCTCTCCCCGGCGCTGACAAGCAAATCCACGTCCTGGTCGGGGATCGTCAATCCGGTCGGGATCGCCTGCAGGCGCTGACGCTCCTGCGGATCGGGAATGCTCGCCAGCGAAATTCGCACCAGCGCGCCCTTCACATCGGCGCAATCATGGCCCTCGATAACCCGCGCCTGCGCGCAACGAACCTTGCGCAAGCTCTCGATCAAGTGACCCAGTTCGTTGTTGGTCAGGGTCAGGGTTTCGAAATTGTAGGCATCAATCTGGGTCCCGGAAACCGCACCAAAGATCTGGCTGAGCCCGGTTACGACGCGCTGCTTCGATAATGCAGGGTCGGGTGCCGATTGGCCGTCGACGCTTAGAACCAGAACCCGCCGCGTGTTCAGCGCGAGTCGTCGAAAGGTGTCCGTCGTGTCGTCCAGAGCAATGCCGCCGTTCGCGACGCCGCGCAGGGCCAGATTGTCGGAAATTCCACCGTCCAGCAGGTGGACGTATTTTGTGCGCTCGGGGTCGAGGTAGCGGTCTGCGCTCCGTGCCAGCGCGGCGCGACGGGACAGCTCGTCGGGCGTCTCGGCCCATTCCGCCGGTGGCGGAGTCGGAGGCCGCACCCCGCGGCAGTCCGGCGTGTGGCTGGTCAAGGTGATCGGCGAAAACAGTACCGGAAAGCCGTTGCTGGCTGCGACCGCGCGCGCCACAGGGAAAGTCGAGAGGTCGGAGCAGATCAAATCGAAAGTGGGCTGGGTGAACGAAAACGGGATGCCGTTAGCGATATCGGTGGAGTCGATTGAAACAATCGGCAAACCCTGCCGCAGAAGGTCGGTATAAGTAGCGCCATGGAACATCAGCCGGTCGTAGACCTCCGCCATGCGGTCGTTGGTGCCGTAGAAGGGGTTGACCAACCATTCCCAATTCCACGGCAAGAGATAAGTGCCCCAGACATAGGCGTTGACATCCACTTTCAGGAACTCGCTGGGGAAAGTCTCGAAGCTCTTGTCGCGGTAGAGCCCGTAGTGCATCGCCGGAAAGCTGCCGCCCGAGACGGCGGTAATCGAGTCGAGCTCGTCGAGCAATGTTCGGATGCGCCCATCCTCCACGACCGGGATCTGCTTGAGCCCACGGAGCACACCATGGGCGAAGGCGGCCGAACGCTTGCCGCCGCCGGAAAACGCCATGATAAACACGATCTCGCCTCGGGGGTGTTGCAGCATCGGCATCAGCGCATAACCGCCGCTGTACACCGGCATCCCCTGCGCATTTTGCGGCAGCGGCTGGTTGGTCGGCACAAACGCAGTTTGGCAGCTCGAAAGCACCAGCACTGCCACTAGTGCCGCGAGGATCTGCTCTAGAGGCTGCCAGCGCCAGCGTCTTGTCATACCCCGTCCCCCCAACTGGATCTGTTTTACTTGTAAGCCATCGACTGCGCCGGCGGCGATGCTGCGGGTGACGGGGGCGAGATCGCGAAGGCCAGCCGTAGGTTCCATCCCGATGGCCGGTTTTGCGCTGCGAACTCGCCATATCCTTTGAGACCCAAGAAACCCTGCATACCGCCAATTGAGAACAGGCAGCCGATCTACGGCCCGATCCCGGCAACCCGCGACTGGAAGCTGCCGAGCTTGGCTCCGGGTCCGCCGTCACCGGCGACTTGGTTGAAGAAATAACCAACGAACCCGGCGATGAAGCGCCTGAGCGGCCGGTCGGTTCGATCGAAGAGGTGGCGTTTTGACAGTTTGTTTCCATGAGGCATCGACCGATGGCTACACTAGTCGGCGAATTTGCTGCTGATTCGCTGCAGATTGCTTAGATGGTAATCTTATGGTTGTCCTCGGTCTTGCTACCTACGCGCTCATCCCGGTCGCGATGCTGCGTATACGGCGAGAGGGATTGTGTCCGGGACGGGGTGCGTTCATATAGTTGACGCGGATGCGGCCGGTAACGGCTCCGGTCCGCTTTAGTGCGGCGACGAGGCGGACTCATGAGAGTGTTGCTGGCCCAGCCACGAGGCTTTTGCGCCGGGGTAGAGCGGGCGATCGAGATCGTCGAGCGCGCGCTCGAAAAATACGGTCCGCCGATTTATGTCCGGCACGAGATCGTTCACAACCGTCACGTCGTCGAGCGGCTGCGCGCCAAAGGCGCGCATTTTGTCGACGAGATCGACGAGATCCCGGAGGGCAGCGTCACAATCTTCAGCGCCCACGGGGTCGCCAAAGTGATCGAGAAGCGTGCGGCGAAGAGGGGGCTCCCAGTCATCGACGCCACCTGTCCGCTGGTCTCCAAGGTCCACATCGAGGGCCAGCGCTACGCGAACCAGGGCCGTGAGATCATCTTGATCGGGCATGCCGGGCATCCGGAGATCGTCGGCACGATGGGCCGGATCACCGGCCGCGTGCATTTGATCTCTGCCCCCGAAGAGGTGGCGCGTCTCGAGGTTGCCGATCCCGACAAACTAGCCTTCATTACTCAGACAACCCTCAGCGTCGACGATACGCGGGCCGTCATCGAAGCGCTGAAAGCCCGCTTCCCGTCGATCGTCGGTCCCGATACAAAAGACATTTGTTACGCGACGCAAAATCGTCAACGAGCGGCACGGGAACTCGCCAAGATTGTCGATGTTGTACTGGTTGTCGGGGCGCCGAACAGTTCGAATTCGAACCGTTTGCGCGAGATCGCCGCCGAAAGCGGCGTCCCGAGCTATTTGATCGAGGACGCGCGGGCGCTCGACCCCGGCTGGATCGAGGGTGCCTCGGCCGTCGGCATCACAGCCGGGGCATCGGCACCCACAGAGCTCGTCGAGGAGGTCATTGCGCGGTTGCGCGAGTTGACGGCGGTGGAGCTCTCCGAGCTACCCGGCGTCACCGAAAATGTACGGTTCCGAATGCCGCCACAACTGGCCGACGATCCCGGCTGAGGCCGGATTTTAACAGAAATCATTTGAGGCTTTGCCGTGGCTATTCCATTGCGCCAAACGATTCGGGTCGGCGCCTATGTGGTTGCTCAGCGCCTCAAGGGCGTCCAGCGCTATCCGCTCGTGCTGATGCTCGAGCCGCTGTTCCGCTGCAATCTTGCCTGCGCCGGGTGCGGCAAGATCGATTATCCCGACGCGATCCTCAATCAGCGCCTGAGTGTCGACGAATGCGTTACTGCCGCCGATGAATGTGGCGCGCCGATGGTCGTGATCGCCGGTGGCGAACCGCTGCTGCACCGCGAGATCGACGAGATCGCCCGTCGCATGATCGCGAAAAAGAAGTTTGTCTATCTCTGCACCAATGCGCTGTTGCTCGAGAAGAAGATCGAGCTGTTCGCTCCGAGCCCCTATTTTGCGTGGACTATTCATCTCGACGGCGATCGCGACGATCACGACCGCTCGGTCTGCCAGAGCGGCGTTTATGATCGGGCCGTCGCCGCGATCAAGCTGGCGAAGGCCCGCGGGTTTCGAGTGAACATCAACACCACTTTGTTCGACGGGGTCGAACCGGCGCGCGTAGCGCGCTTCTTCGACGAGATCACCGAGATCGGCATCGACGGCATCACGGTGTCGCCAGGCTACGCCTACGAGCGCGCGCCTGACCAGGACCATTTCCTCAACCGGCGCCGCACCAAGGAGCTCTTCCGGGGAATCTTCAAGCTCGACCGAAGCCGTCGCTGGTCTTTCAATCAGTCGAGTCTGTTTCTCGACTTCCTGGCCGGCAACCAATCGTATCACTGCACCCCCTGGGGAAATCCGACGCGCAATTATTTCGGCTGGCAACGCCCCTGCTATCTGCTCGGAGAGGGCTACGCGAAGACCTTCAAGGAGCTAATGGAGGAGACCGACTGGGAAGCCTACGGGACGGGCAACTACGAGAAATGCGCCGATTGCATGGTGCACAGCGGCTACGAGGCGACGGCTGTCATGGATGCGGTCCACCACCCGTTAAAGGCCGCGGCAGCAGCCGTCCGTGGCGTTCGCACCGAGGGGAAGATGGCCCCTGAAATCCCGCTCGACCGGCAGCGAGCCGCGCAATACGTCTTCTCACGCCACGTCGAGGAAGCGATGACCCGTCTAGGCGGCGGAGACAATCGCGTGCAGAGCCCGAGCGGGGCCGACTAGCGCCGACAGCGCCCTCCCGGTCTCGTGCGCCAAACCGATCATTCCAGCAAGCTGAAACGGCCGCCGCAACACGGCGCCAACGACGCGCGAGCAGTTGGGGGTGCCGTCCGCGGCGAGCGGGATCAACGATGCGGGCGGGAGATCCCGTCGTGCCGTGTCAGCGACCGTGCGCAGAACCAGGAAGGGAATGCCAAATGCAGCGGCGGCGCGGGCGACGATCTCGCTCTCGAGATCGACGGCGAGTGCGCCGCTGGCCGTCCAGGCGCGCCGCTTTTCTGATTGCGTCGCGAGGATTGAAGTGGCGCCGAACACAGGCCCTTCGATTGCACCGATGTCGCGCGCGAACTCGCCCAGCCGATCACGGTATTGCGCATCGACACTCCAACGCTGCCGCTCCGACACGACGTCACCCGAGACGACCACGGTGCCAGCCTTGAGCCCGGGTGCCAGTCCGCCGGCAATGCCGAAGCTGACGAGGCATTTTGCCCGGGCCGCTGCGGTCTCGACGAGTGCTTTTGTGCGCTCGCGATCACCCGCGCCGACGACGACCGAAAATCCCGCGGCCCGTGCGATTTTAGCCTCGACGGCAAGTCCCGAGGTGCACAGCACCGTGGCCAGCGGTTGCGTGTGTGCTCCGACCATTTTCCGGAGGCTGAAGCCCTCCCATCGGGATAGCGGAGATGGTTGGCGTCTGGGCACGTGGCTAACCTGCGGTTGCCAAGCTCTTACTGTATTTGCGCTCTCAGCGCACCCAAGAAGCTAAGCGGCCGATAGGACAAAACGACGCGACCGGATTGACGACCCGCGGTTCGGCGAGTGCGATCCGAAAAGTCCGGGAAATTACGGACAATACCAACACCAGTTTCAGTGGGCGCGAATTGTGCACCAATGCGATCGCGAAGGCCGGCGGGTAAAGCCGCAGAACCTCATCCACGAACGAGCGGGTGCGAATTAGTTGGGCACGACATTGGCCGCTGCAGTCGGATCGAGATCGACGGTTTCGGCTTCGGCGGCAAGCGCTTCCTGCTCGACTGGCATTACCGCCAGAGGTAAAGTACCCTGAGCATTGCCCGCAAGGGACTTTTTTGAGCGCTTGCCCGGACGGCCGGACCGATACTCCGTATGTGCTATTCCACGCCGCTCCGCTGACCACCACCTCGAACCCGTGGCGAGTTCGCAAAAATTCAACCCGGCTTTCTCAGCAGCTTAGTCTAGGCAAGCACGGAGTGGAGTTCCGGAAAGAGGTGGCCGTGACGGGCGCGCGGTCAGATGCCGAATGAAACCTGCTCAGAATCTCCTACCGTGAGTCGGCGGTAGCGGGCGAGAGCCCAAAGGGGAAAACAGGCGCGATATCCGTGATACCGCAAGTAGAAGACGCGCGGGAAGCCGACCGCGGTATACCACGGCTCGTCCCAGTTGCCGTTGCGATCCTGGCTATCAATCAGATAAGCGATGCCGCGGGAGACAGCCGAACGGCTCACTTCACCAGCCGCCATCAGCCCTAGCAAGGCCCAGGCGGTCTGCGAAGGAGCGCTATAAGGCGCATCCCCGTGCGGCGCTCCCGGGCAGTA
>Ga0306921_10007070_pt1 | contig 11747 bp, 9 predicted proteins | sample sta12Cox44000080_FD_203760 | JGI IMG/M metagenome (GOLD analysis project Ga0306921, IMG submission 203760) | Lab enrichment of tropical soil microbial communities from Luquillo Experimental Forest, Puerto Rico - statoxic.12C.oxic.44.000.080 (v2)... | ecosystem: Environmental > Terrestrial > Soil... | reverse complement strand
GTCGTGGTGTATCTCTGGATCGGCTTCTACGCCGCGGTGAAGCGCGCCGTGCGTGGGCTGGAGCGCGTGACCAGACGCATGCTCACGGGCGAGTTCTCGGGCCCCGTGCACGTGGACGGACGCGATGAGCTCCGACAGGTCGTGGATTCTTTCAACACGGTGGCGGCGCGCCTGCGCACGGAATGGCAGCGCGCCCAGGACGAGAGCGCCCGTGCCCGCGCCGCCGAGGCCTCCCTCGCCAAGGCCCGCGACGCGGCGGAAGCGGCCACGCGCGCCAAGTCCGACTTCCTCGCCGTGATGAGCCACGAGATCCGCACTCCCATGAACGGCATCCTGGGCATGGCACATCTCCTCCTGGAGACTCCATTGACCGTTCAGCAGCGCCAGTTCGCGACGACGGTGCGCGAATCGGGGCAGGCGCTCCTCACCATCCTCAACGACATCCTCGACTTCTCGAAGATGGAGGCGGGCAAGCTGTCACTCGAGGACGAAGATTTCGACCTGCCCGAGTTGGTGAGAAGCATCGTAGGACTCCTTGCCTATCGCGCTCAGGAGAAGGGGCTTGCTCTCGATACCGTGATTCCACCCTCCGTGCCCGTCGCGCTGCGCGGGGATGCGGGGCGGCTCCGCCAGGTGCTGCTGAACCTGCTCGGCAACGCCATCAAGTTCACAGACCACGGGGGTGTGCGCGTGGAGGTCATGTGCGTGGGCGAGTCCGGGGGGCGAGTGCGCCTGCGCTTCGACGTCGTGGACACGGGTCCCGGCATCCCGCCGGAGGGACAGCGCCGGCTCTTCCAGGAGTTCACCCAGGTCGATCAGCTCGCCACCCGGCGGGCCGGTGGCACGGGTCTCGGTCTCGCCATCTGCCGGAAGATCGTCACGGCCATGCACGGCGAGATCGGCGTGGAGAGTGTGGTGGGTCAGGGAAGCGCGTTCTGGTTCACCGTGGCTCTCGCGCCGGCCCAGGGTGAGGTGAGGCGCGAAGGCGCGACGGGCGAGCTGGCCATCAAGCCGCTCCGAATTCTGGTCGCCGAGGACAATCCCGTGAACCAGCAGGTTGCCCTCGGCCTCCTCCGCCGCCGAGGCCATCACGTAGACGTGGTGGGCACCGGTCGAGCTGCGGTGACGGCGGTGAGCGCTCATACGTACGACGTCGTCCTCATGGACGTGCACATGCCGGAGATGGACGGCATCGAGGCCACCCGCGAGATCCGCCGGCTGCCCGGCGAGAAGGGGCGCGTGCCCATCATCGCCCTGAGCGCGAGCGCCATGAAGGAGGAGACCGACGCCTGCATGGACGCGGGCATGGTCGGGCATCTGCCCAAGCCCATCGATCCGCTCGCCCTCGCCGCCGCGCTGTCGCGCTATGCTTCCGCGGCGCCTCCCGCGAATGCGTCGGGCGGGAGCAGTGACGGGCCCGGTAGCGTCGACGAGTCCTACGTGCGCCTGCTCGTGGACTCCCTCGGCGCCGCCAAGGTCGGCCAGCTCATCGCCGTGCTGCCGCAGCACGCCCGCCCGCATCGAGAGCGCCTCGCCAATGTGAGCGCGGAGACGGAGTTGGAGCCGGTGCGCGCCTCTGCGCATGCGCTGACGGGCATGGCCGCCAACCTTGGGCTCACCTCCCTCGCCGAGCTGACCTCCGGCATCGAGGAGGCGTGCCGGGCGGGCCGGGCTGCCGAGGCCGTGTCGCTCTGCCGCCGGCTCGATGAGAGCTTCGAGGAAGCCGTGCACCGCCTCGAGGCGCTCTGTTCCGATCGCTCCGCGGCGCCCTGAAACACCGGAGGGAAGAAGGGCGAGGCGTACAATCGATCAGGAGGTGCGACCGATGAGGAAGGTCATCCTGTGCATCGCAATGCTCGCCGTGCTCGTGGTGCCCCTCACCGCGGAAGCCCATGGCCGCTTCGTGGTCCAGGGGCCGTTCTTCTGGCATCCGTTCTTCTTCCCCGGTCCCTTCGTGTACGGCTATCCCGGTGGCTTCGCCTATGCCTACCCGGGTCCGTACGTAAGCTCCGAGAGGACGGAGCCGTACACCTACGGCTATCCCGGGCCGTACGACTACGGCACGTTGACCTATTCCCACCCTCACTGCCACGCGAAACCGGACGGGTACTGGATCTGTAATTAGTGTGGAAAGCCGTCACCCTGTGGGCGCTGTGCGCCGCCGTCGTGACTGGCTGTGCCACGACGGCTCCGGCTCCTCCGCGACCGTCCACCCGTGACGCGACCGCCGAGGAGCGGGCGGTCATTGCCCGCCTCCTCGTGCCGCTCCTCATCACTTCGGGCATCTGGACGGGCCCAGCGGATGGCTGCGCGGCCGCCCTTGGCATCCTGCCTTCCCCTGCCATCAATTTGTCGGTGGGACCGAATCCGCAGTGCAAGTTCTCACTAGTGATTACGGAGACGGCCTACAACACGCTGTCCCATGACGAGCTCCGAGCGGCCTTGGCCCACGAGATCGGCCACGTACAGCTCGGCCATTTCGCCGCGCGAAAAGAGCGGCGCGTGGCAGAGAAGAAGGCGCGCGACGAAATCAGCGAGAAAAGCACCACGGCCGGCGCGGCCGTGACGGCGATTCCCATCATCGGCCCCATCCTGGCCATCGGGGTGGCCGGAAGCCAGATGGTAAGCGAGCAGAACGTCCAGTATCAGTATCGCGCCTACGATCGTGAGGAAGAGCTGGCGGCCGATCGATATGGCCAGGATCTGCTCGAGCTCGTGATCGGGCGTGTGCGCGCCTGCGCGGCCGAGGTGACGCTCCTCGATCGGCTCGTGAAGGCGCCTGCGGCGCGGTCTTGGTCGGCTTGGGTCGATGCCCATCCACAACCCGCGGAACGACTGAAAATGGCTCGGGAAGCCTGTCCGACTTAGAGAAGACGCCGCGTACCCTCGAGTGCGAAGCGCCACGCTCGATCACATCGATGCGAAAGGGCAGGGAGCTTGGTGGTCTCGTGACGGATCGACCTTCGGTCCGGTGGTGCAGGTCATGTTCGCCCTGACGGCAAGGACACGGGGCCATGGGTCGGAAGTGAAGCCACGGCGCCCCTTCGGGGCTCAGAAGCGGCCGGAGAGAGCGAGCCCCCAGCTGTAGACCTGGATCTGATCGTCACCGGATAGACCGACGCGGTTCTTGTCGGCCAGGGTGGCGCCGCCCAGGGGCGCGGTGCCGTTGAAGCGAGGTATGTCCGGCCGACTCATGTTCCACAGCCCGTCGAACTTGAAGAAGAGCCCGAGGCTCCATCCCCCCACGAGGTCCACGGCCGCTCCCAGGGCCACCTCGGCCCGTGGCACGAACTGATTCTGAGCGGCGTAGCGACGCAGCTGGAAGCTCTGCGAGCAGGGGCCGCCATCGTAGCAGATGTTCGTGGCGACCTGGGTGGCGTGGAGGTTGGACAGGCGCTGGTAGAGGTCGGCCAGGGCCGTCCCGAACACGCGCAGGCGGCCACCGAAACTATGGTGGCCGCGCACCCCGAGGCGGCCGCCCACCAGATTGTCGGTGATGTTGATATCGGTGGTGAGCCGCGCCGGGGTGCCGTCGGCCGCCTCGCAGCAGACTCCGACGTCGAAGGTCTGGTACACGTTGGTGTAGGCCACACCCCCCACCAATTCCACCGCCGTCCGCCGGTCGGAGGACTCCCACGCCCGGAAGCGCACGTCGAAGTGCGAGTCGAGGAAGCGCTGGCTGTAAGCGAACCGCTCCTGGAAGAGCTGTCCGGTCGCCTCCACGCAGTCGAAGTTGATCATGCCGGTGGCCGCCGTCTGACCCTGGACCACGGGCAGGAGGGCCGAGGAGCTCGCGCACGTCTCACCGTGCGACAGATTCTGCTGCGTTCCACTCATGCCGAGCTCGAGACCGAGAGTGGGAGTGAGCCAGTATCCAACGGCACCACTGCCCCCGCCGCCCCAGCCATTGAGATTGAATGAGAACTCCCGCACCGTAGGGAAACCGGCGGGCGTCGCGGGGCCTTGTTCGGTCCCGAAGATGAAGTTCTTCCGGCCGGAGAGATACGAGCCCTGCCCCGAGAGATCAAAATACCAGCCGCCGGAGGAGGCAGGCTGTGACCTGTCGACGGTGGTAGTAGCTGCCACCTGGGCGACGGAAATGCCCGGCGTCTGCTGCGGTGCCTCAATGTGGAGTGCGGGGGAATCGGTGGCGGCCGACGTCTGGGCTTCAGCGGAGGTAGCGACGAGAACGACGAGGGCGACGCTGGCAAGGACGCCGATCTGCATCAACACCTCCTAGAGAATTGCGCCCGGCACAATGAGATGAGCAGTGAACTCTTAAGGAGCATGGCATGCGTGTCTGGAGGACCACATCAAGAATTCTGTCTGGAGATGAGTCTCGGTCGGCAGGCGAGCTCGAGGACGAAGGAATCTAGACTGCCGTCATTGTTCGACCTGGACAGACTCCTACTAGTTGCGTCTCGTCTTCCGCCGCATCAAGAGGGAGGGTGAAGGCGTCATGGGGCGGACAGCTCGTGTCAGCGTGTCACGACCTGAACGGTCCCGGGAACGAGGGCGCGAGGGTGTCCAGCGCCGCCGCCGCGGCTGATCATGCAATTCGGCCAGCGTGGGCATTTGACTGGCGGTCGTGAGCTCCCGCCATCCTGGTCCGGCACCGAACGACCCACGAGGAAGCCCCTGAACAGGGAAAACCCTGAACTGGCGGGCTGGATTCGCGCTCGTTTGACTCGGCGGGCCAATTGACCAATTGTGATAAGGTTTCCTACGAAGATATCTTCTCCAACGTCAAACCAGTCCTGGGATTTGTGGCTGGTCCTGCCACGACGAGGTGCGGCGGTGAAACCAACGGCGCGAAAGATATGTGGCCTGTCAGTGGTTCTGCTCATAGTCGGACTCGTAGCCCTGGGAGGTTTGGGCTGCGCGCAGAGCCCGCAAGCGAAGATGCAGAAGGCAGTAGCCCTCGGCGAGAAGTACCTGAAGGAGGGAAAAGCCAACGAAGCGATCATCGAGTTCAGAAATGCCTTGCAGATAGATCAGAACTTCGTCCCCGCCCTTCAGGGTCTCGGGCGCGCTTATGCGGCGAAGTCCTGGTACGGCGACGCGTTTCGCGAACTCCAGCGCGCTCAGCAGCTCTCCCCTGACTCGCTTCCTCTGGCCGCCGACCTCGGCCGCGCTGCGGTACGAATTGGAGCGTGGAAGGAGGCCGAGGCTCAGGCGGTCCTGATCCTGGGCAAGGAGCCTCAGAATCAAGACGGGCTCTTCATCAAAGCCTCGGTGCTGCTGGGTCAGGGTAAGCCACAGGAGGCCCTGGCTGTCCTCGACGCTGTTCCAGCAGGCGAGACTTCCCCCGATCTCGGCCGGACCAGGGCGATCATCCTCCTGGGACTCGGGAAGGTGCCGGAGGCGGAGCAGGCCTTCAAGGACGTCCTCGCCAAGAATCCCACGGATGCGCTGAGCCTGACCGGTCTGGGCTCGATTGAGCTCGGGCGGAATCGGCCCACCGAGGCCCTCAAGCTCTACGAGCAGGCGAAGGCCATGGACCCGGCCAATCCCAGGGTGCGGCAGGCAGTGGCAATCGCTCAGGCCCGACTGGGTCATCTGCCGGAGGCGATCAACGAGCTCGAAGGGATCGATCAGCGAGCGTGGTCTGCCGACACTGTCGTTGCGCTGGCCACCTACTATCTCAGAGCCAATCGGCCCGCGGAGGCGGCGCGGCTGCTCTCGCCGGTGGTCGAGCGATCGCCGGGGTTTGTGTCGGGACGGTATCTTCTCGCCCTTGCATACCTGGCGAGCAACGATCCCAAGGCCGCTGTCGCCCAACTCGAGGAGCTCCAGCGACGGGAGCCCGAAAACACCTCCATCCGCTTCCGCCTCGGGGTCGCCTACTCGCGCGTGGGGAGGGCCCGCGAGGCGCTGGATCAATTCGATCCGCTGGCCAAGAGCTTCGACAAGATCGCCGAGTACCACGTCGAGCGAGGGCGCGCGCTCATGATTGCGGGGCGCCTTGACGAGGCTCTCGCAGCAGCGAAAGCCGCGGAGCGGCTGGCGCCTCGGTCTCCGCAGGTGTATCTGCTCATGGGGCAAATCCAGACGCAGCGGCGAGATGCCAAGGCGGCTCGGGAAATGTTCGCCAAGGCGGCCGAGGTCGACGCGACCTTCGTGCCCGCCCGGCTGGCGTTGGGAGGCCTCGACCTCGTTGAGAAGAACCCCGACGCAGCCAACAAGGAGTTTGACGCCGCGGTGCAGGCCAACCCGAAATCGCTGGCCGCCGTCCAGGCCAAGGTCACCGCGCTCGTGGCGGAGAAGAAGATCAAGGAGGCCATCCAGTTCGCGGAGTCGGCGGTCAAGGGAAACGAAAAGGACGCGGGCTTCCACACGCTTCTCGGCGGCCTCTACCTCACCGACGGCCAGCACGACAAGGCATCCGCCTCGTTTCGTCGATCGCTCGAGCTCGACCCGAAGTCGGTCGGAGCGCGCCTTGGCCTAGCGCGGGTGGCCCTGATCCAGAAGAAAGACGATGAGGCCACCACCCAGCTCCAGGCGGCACTCAAGGATCGCCCAGATCAGCCCACCGCCGTCCTCCTGCTCACCGCCCTTTACGAGAAGACCGGGCAGTACGATCAGGCGATCGCGACCCTCGAGGCCGCGCTCAAGGCGTCGCCGCGCCAGCCTCAGTTTGGGATTCAGCTCGGTAACCTCTACCTGCGGAAGGGCCGCAACGACGACGCCATCGCCCTGATGTCCGACCTGCTCTCGCAGTCTCCCGATCTCGCCGAAGCGCGGCTCATCCGGGGTCAAGCGTATCTGAATGAAGGCAAGAGTGACGCAGCACTCAAGGAGCTCCTCGCTGTCGTCAACGCCAATCCAAAGGCTCCTGCCGCTCACTACTTCCTGGCTCGTACGTATGTGGCGCTGGGACGGGTGGCCGAAGCGCAAGCGGCATACCAGGAGGCCCTCAAGCTCAATCCGCAGTTCGAACGGGCCAAGACCGAACTGGCCGCTCTCTCTGGACAGAAGCCAGACGAAACCAAGCAGATCGAGCAGATGCAGGCTGCCTTGCAAGCCGATCCCAAGAACGTGCAGGTTCGCGAGGCACTGGCCAGGGCCTTGCTCCGGAAGAATCAAGTCAAGGAAGCGCAGGTGGAGCTCAAGAAGCTGCTGGATCAGAACCCAGGCCACGCCGAGGCCAACTACTTGATGGCACAGATTCTCTTTTCGCAGGGCAATGCCGACGAGGCGGCCAACCATCTCCGCGCCACCCTGCGCGCCAACCCGTCGCACGTGCGGGCGCACGCGCTACTGGGTAGCTACCTCGAGCGGAAGGGTCAGCCCGAGCAGGCTCTGGCCGAGTACGAGGCGGCGCTGCGCGTCAATCCCAACCTGGCTGATGTTAAGTTTCAGGTGGGTCTTCTCTATGCGCAGATCGGCCGATTGCCCGAGGCCTTGCGACTCGCTCGCGAGCTCGAACAGAGCGACCCAAAGAGTGCGGGTCCGCCGTTCTTGCGGGGGGTCGTGCTCCTTGGCCAGAACAATCCACAGGGAGCTGTGGACGCCTTCAACACGGCCGTGAAGCTCAAGCCTGATCTGGTCGAAGCCCACCGCGGGCTCGGCCAGGCCTACCAGCAGCTGGGGCAGATTGATCGCGCCGAGGAAAGCTACCGGCGAGTTCTGGCTTTGAACGACAAGGATGTCGCGTCCCTGAACAATCTGGCCTGGATCCTGGCCGAACAGCGTAAGAAGCTAGATGAAGCCCTTCCCCTGGCGACCAAGGCCGACCAACTCGCTCCCGCTAGCCCGGAGGTCCTCGATACCCTCGGGTGGATACAGTACCGACAGGGTTCCTACACAGACGCGGAGAAATCGCTGGCCCGCGCAGTGGAAAAGGCGCCAAACAATGGCACCATCCGATATCACTTGGGCATGACGTACGCCCGCCTCGGTCGGAAGGCAGATGCCGTCTCCGCGCTGCGCCGTGCCGCTCAGCTTGATCCCAAGCTGGCCCAGACGGAGAAGATCGACGACCTGATCAAGCAGTTGGGCGGCTAGTGAGGGAATCTTAGGGGTCCGCGGGAGCGGGTTCTTGAAGCCGGAGGGGTCCTTGAAATTTGTAAAGCAGTCCGCCAGCTCGCAGGAACGCAATGCGATAAGGCTGGGATAGCAAATTCTTCTCGTAGAAGGTCATAACGGAAGTGCGGCTGTTCGGAAACGCAGGGGAATTCACTAGATAGGCAGCCTCCAGGTGTCCTTTCATGACTCGCACTCCGGAAGACCCTTTCTCGAGTGTCGAGAAAAATTACGACCTCGGACGAGAAGACCGTTCTGCGAGCGATAAACTGTTGTTTTAGAAGGTTTCTCTAATATGGCATCCCGTGTGCTTCAAGGAGGCTTCCAGTAAAGCAAGAGCGGGATGGTGGACACGGTAAGGGTCGGTGACGGCAACTTGGTGCTCTTGGGGACTCATTAGAAACACAAGGAAGTTTCCTCTAGCGGGGTAGCAGACCACGAAAGCGAGGGAGAAGAACATGGCGAGGAGAATGTTGAGTTTGGTCATGATCGTGGGATTGATGTTCGGAGTCTCGTTATTCGCGGCGCCTTCGCTAGGCTATGCACTAACGCTCAACTGTATTTCCGTCACGAATGCCGGCGGTGGGAGCTTCACCGGGCTATTTGGAAGCGCGAGTGGAGGTTGCAGCGGAGCGACGGGGAGCGTTTGGAGCGCTGCGGCTCCCGTAGTTGTACCGATCGGCAATTTCCTGACATTGACACAAAACCCAGGTTCCCTCACCGGTGCGGCAGCCTTTAATTTCGACACGACGGATGCGGCGGGTGCGCACTCCGGCCCATACACCATCACGATAAACGGGGTCACAGGTATCCTAGACACCTCAGCTGCGGCTAATCCCAACGCTCAAGGGGGGCCCGTTCTCAACGTCGGCGGGCATGACACTGGTGGATTTACCTTTAACGAAGCTAACGAGTGGGTGTTGCTCGGTACGTTTTCGGCTGGTGCCGATTCCTTCAAGTTGTGGGTTGGGTACGCTGACAATCTGCATTCAGACCCAGGCGCCAACCCCTGCCTAGATGCGAACCACAATTGCGTGCCCGACAACGTCGCTGGCGCCACCTGGGGTTCGAACACAGCGACTTCGCAATTCATCGGGGGAGGCGCTAACTTCCTGACGCCGGGATTTACTGGTGGTCCGGGTTGCAACGCCACCAGCGGCAACACCTGCTTCGACGCTGGCGCCATCCTCATTCAAGAGGTGGCTAGGGTTCCTGAGCCTTCGAGTGCGTTCCTTCTCGGCGTAGGCCTGATGGGCATGGCAGCGTACGGAAGAAGGTACCTGCGGAGGAAGAGCTCCTAGCGGAAAGTCAAACCTCGTAGTTCTGACGAAAAAGGGGGACCTTGGCATCGCGGCATCGCCAAGGTCCCCTCTCTTTTGCGCGCTGCGCGTTGCAGCCGCTAGCGCTAGCTCTACGCTTCGCGTGTAGTCATTCCAAATCCTGATCCCCGCGGGTAGTAGGTTGTAGTCTCGCGCCTTGGTTTCTCGCGCTATTCTAGCGGGTCGTGGCCTTCTGCCCGACAACCCACGATTGCGCATCATCACACATGGCTCGCCACTTTGACACGAGTCGCCTTCCGAGCGGAACCCGCGCCAAGCGGGGATAGTGGCGGGCCACCTTTCTCCATTCCTCTCGTAGGGAAGAGTCCGGATGTGCTCGATCTCTTTCTGCCACTTTCGCATGCCAGCGAGCGCCCAGCGCGCGCGCCCAGAACTCTCTCGAGAGTTGGACGGGGGGTCGGCAGCTTGCCGCCACCCTTCTCAGCTCGCCATAGACGGGATGAAAGGCGAGGACCTCCGAGCGATAGCGGCGCGCGGCGGTCTGTGTCATGACAGGGGACACGCTCCGGTTCCAGTTCCCGACCAGGCCCAGATTGCTGTCATTCACAAACACCTTCACTCGAGAGTCGAGACGCGCATAGCGCTTCGCAATTTCGGCGGAGTCGTCCGGCGAACAATCGTCCACAATGACGAGTTCAAAGTCGGAGTGGGTCTGCGCAAGAATGCTTTCGACACACTCAGGTAGATGCTTCGCGCCGTTGTAGGTGGGAAGACAGATACCCACGACAGGTCTCACTACGCTGCTGCTCCCCTCCGAATTGAGTCCAGCCACAAGCCGTGATTTGCTCACGGCAAGAGGTGGGCCATGGTCGGCGACAGTCCCGATTCCCCCTGGGGCTGGGTCGTCACAGTCTCTCGGTGCATCTGTGGCAGTTGCGGGAGTGGATTCATTCGAGATCGCTACGGGACGACGAGTATCCCGTTCTAGAAAGAGCAAGCGAGATGCCATGGATCCCGCACGATAACGTCCCAGGACTTCGGCGTTTCCATTCGTAGGCGCCGAAGCTTCGTGCCTGTCGTTGACGTCGTGTCAACGACGTGACTGACACGCGTCCCGGGATCCAGCCGGCGGTGGCATGCCCCTGCCTCGGCGGGCGAGGGAACGACCACGACGGCTCTCCTGGGCCAGTCGTTGCCCGCACTCGCGGTTGACTTCTACGGACTTCCCACCATGGGCTCGAGGTTCCAGCGAAACCCAGATCTTGTAACCGGCCAGACACAAAAACCCTCGAGTTGCCACGGCCAACAGCAATATGCGTTCCAGCACGAGGGAGTCGGCGCATGCGCCAATGGTCCGAATAGGCCAAGGTGATCGCCAGATTTGATTTGTTAGGGCTTCGAGCCCGCGCACCCAGTAAGAAAGTCGAGTAGAAATGGTCACCGCCGCTCGCGTAGCGCCCCTGATAGGAGGCCCTCCAGTCTCGCGGCCTCGTGAAGGTTGTCCCGGCTCGCCTCATAACTAGCGACACAGACAGGCCGATTCACTGCGATGGGACTAGATGGGCGAGCTCGGCCCTCGCTTCCGTCCAGCAGGCACATCTTTTGCGACGCAGCCGCGGGGCCTATCGCCCCCGCGGTGCGGCCCGTCCGCGCGACAGGGTTCCATTTGTAGACACAGAAGCTTCGTGCTTGTGGTCAACGTCGTGTCAACGACGTGATTGACGCGCGTCCCGGGATGCAACGCTTGGCACCGTCACGGAAAAGACGGCGCCGATGTCAGTCACCGTCAGGAGGCGACAAGATATCCGACTCGCGATCGATGGTCGAGATAAGTGACCCGGCAGCAACTGCTTGGATTCATGTGGGCGATGAGCATTGCCCACGGGACCGGCCCGGTTCTCGCATTCCTTCTCGTCCAGCACGGAGACTCCTTCCCGACAAAGGCAAACCCACCGTGAGGTGGGGACGCAAAGCGACGGATCAGGCATAGGCCTGATGGCCGCGCTTCCGAAGGAAGGGCAATCGGACTCGCCTGGGAAAAGGTGGTCTTCCGGCACGAAAGGGAGATTATCTTGCTCGAAACCAGGCCTATCCTGAATCGTTCGATGCAGGCTCGATTCGGTCTCGCACGCCGTGCCCTGATCTGCCTGCTCTCGCTTGGGCTCATCCTAGGCTCACTGCTCGCCGCGGCCGCGCCGTCCGAAGGTCAAGCGTGGACCGCGACCTGGACGCAGAAATCGGACGCTAGCCCGGGGCCTCGAGCGCCCGTCGATATGATCTTCGACACGGTCCAGAGCCGCGCGATCCTTTTCGGAGGCACGGCCTCTGCACCCCTGAACGATGTGTGGCAGTACGACACGGCCGCGGACAGATGGCTTCAGATCCAGCCGGCGGTGGCATGCCCCTCCGACCCCGCTCAGCCCACGGGTCGTATCGAATCGT